>Ga0209717_1001497_pt1 | contig 25041 bp, 19 predicted proteins | sample AD_UKC048_MetaG_FD_184418 | JGI IMG/M metagenome (GOLD analysis project Ga0209717, IMG submission 184418) | Active sludge microbial communities of municipal wastewater-treating anaerobic digesters from USA - AD_UKC048_MetaG (SPAdes) (version 2) | ecosystem: Engineered > Bioreactor > Anaerobic >... | reverse complement strand
TGATTGGCAAGCAGTTTTTTTAAGTAATGGTCAAGTTTATTTTGGCAAGCTTAAAGGTCTAAATGATACTTATCCAACTTTAGAAGATGTTTATTATTTGCAAGTGCAAGAAACACCAATCCAACCAGCCGAAGCTGGCGGTGATGGCACAACTGCGGGAGTGCAAGCAGCGGCTACAACTCAGCAACAATTAATTTTAGTTAAATTTGGCACGGAATTGCATCGGCCAATGGATAAAATGTATTTGAACAAGGATCATATGATGTTTTTTGAAGATTTAAGTTCTGCTTCTAATGTTGTGACAGCAATTACAGATTATAAAAAGGGTTTAGAAGCTACTAAATAAAATTTTTTGATAAGGTTATCTTAAACAAAAAACACTCAATTAGATGAGTGTTTTTTGATATGTTATTTCTCAATGTACATTAGGACCATCTGCAATATAAAAAATATTTATTGCGCTGTGTCCCGATAAGCGAAGCGCTATCGGGACGACCATCTGCGCAATATAATATAAAAAATTTTTGGTGCGCTGTGCATGGAGTTTTAGCGTTAAGCAAAAAGCCAACTGCTTGGATTTTTGTAGCTAAAACGGGTTGAGTGATGTTCCGGAGGAACCAGCGAAACCCACGGACCTGCGACCATCTGCAATATAATATAAATTTTTTTATTGCGCTGTGCAGGATTCGGACCTGCGACCATCTGCTTAAAAGGCAGTTGCTCTACCAGGCTGAGCTAACAGCGCATAAAACTGGTAATTTTTTTTTAAAACATTGTTTTTATTCTAGATGAAAATAAAAAATTGGTCAAGAGCAATTTTTTATTTATTAAGCTCAAAATGAACAGTTAAATAGCCAACCCCAAAAGGAAATTCATAAGATAAAATTTCCGCTGTGTAATTATAGTCATTTAAGATGCCCATTAAAATTAGTAAGGGTTTTAAACCGCACTCGACAGCGCTTTTTTCTAAACTTTCATCAAGGTCAACTAAAGGAGTAACATTTTTATTTTTAAGTGTCTCAATGATAATATTATCGAAAGTTTTGCCTGCTTCAGAAAAACCAGCTGGGGAATTTGGAGTTAAAGTGTGGGATAAATCTCCGGTGGCAATAACCGCAATTCTTTTGGGTGTTTTTTGAATTAATTCGTTTAGATGATTACCAAAAAAGAAATGTTTTTTATTATCTAAACCGCAATGAGTTAGAGGAATAATTTTAATATTTTTTAAATATTTAGTTAAATAAATTAAAGGCACACTGGCCCCGCGATCAAGATCTTGTTGATCAACAAGATGCAAAGGAATTTTTGTTTCTGAATGTTCTTTAAGTTGATAACTAAAAATAGGATCACCAGCGAATTTTAAAAGTGTTTCTAAATCTCCAAATTTTTTAAAATTTGCTTGGAAATTTTGAGAGCCATTGATGGTAAAAGCCTGCTCCATAATTTGTCCGTGTTCGGAAATGATCAAAATAATTTCTGGATTGGCTAGGGCAATTTCTTCAGCCAATTTTTCTAGGGCCTCAGTAGTTTTTTTTAAAGACACCAAATTGGCGCGTCCAACAGTTGGCGCCAGCATGGGGGTGTGGGGGGTAAAAGCTGAAAAAACTAGCATAAATTACGATGGAAATTTTAAAATCCAAATTTTAAATTTTAAAATAAATCTAAATTTTAAAATCTAAAACAATAACATGTGAATGAACACAGCATAAGCAAAATTTTTGAAAATTTAAAATTAAATATTTAAAATTATTTTAAAATTTGAGTTTTAGAATTTAAAACTGTTAATTACTCCACTGTGTTTATTTCTTCTCCCAAAGGGTGTAAATCTAAAATATTTTTTGGGACATCAAAAATATTTTTCCATTTATAGCCTAGTGATTCAAAAGTTTCTCCATTGGCAATGAGTCTTTTCTTGCCTTCGGCAATTACATAGACTTGGGGAGCATCTTTAATTTTGACCAATTCACCGTCTTTAAGTTTATAAGGGTCACCAGTTTCATATTTAGTTAATTCTTCGCTTTTTACTTTAACAATTTTCCTTTTAGGGAAATAAATTTTTATTAATTCAGTAGCCCCAATTAAATGTTTGACACCGTCTTTAACATAATACATTTCTTTAGTGGTTAAATCTTGTAAAATTCCGCCTACAGGATAGGCAGATTTAATGGTAATGGGTTCGCCTTGGGTAAATTCGTTTAATTCTTCCAGAGAAATTTTTACAATTTCTTCAGGATTAAAACCAATAAGTTTAAAAGCTTGACTGGAAGTAATTGGTCGCAAAATATCATTTTCTAAAAAGTAAACTCCACCAGCTGGAATTTGCAAAAGGGAATAATTAGCGTATTTGATAGGCGCACCTATAGCATATTTTTCCAAATCTTCTGTTTTAACCACTAAAACTTTATTTAAAGAATAATTGGAAGTAAAGACACTTTTTGAGGCAAATTTTCTTCTAGTGTTATTTTGTATTAACCACAAACTTTGATCACTAGCATCTTGCAAGAGTGAACCTTCTGGATAAGTCATAGAAAACCAGTTGTTCCACAGAGTGTGTAAAGTTTTATTGCCACTAATATGTGGAGTATAAATATACAAAGCACGGGTAGCATCATTTTGAATAGGAATTTCTTGGCCATCAATAATGGCATTTTGGCCAACTTGTAGTTTAAAATCATTAGGATGATCTAGATAATAGCGAATAGAACCAGCTCCCCAATCAATTTGGTTAGCCAAACCTTGATACTTGGGATTACAACCGCCAGAATCTGGACAACCATAACCAGTGGCCCAATCTAATTGGCTTGGAGCCGGAGTTTTATTAGTAATTAAACCTTGTTCTTTTTGTAATAAAGTTAAAATATATTTAGGATTTATTTTATAAACTTGTGCCACTTCATAAATTATTTGATAAGCATACATTTTAACATTTTGTTCCACATAATTGGCCAGAATACCGCCTTTTTTATTTAAAAAATCTTTGACCTGATCCAGACTCATGGCTTGACTATTAGTTAATTCTTCGTCAGATAATATTAAGCCAGGGTTAAAAGAAGCCGCTTGGGTCGTGGCTATGGGTTGCAATGTAAAAATGGTTAAAATAGTTAAAAAAAAGATTTTTTTGGTAAACATATTTTATAAATTTTTAATTTTGAATTTTGAATTTAAAAATAATATCTAATTGTTTAATTTTGAAAAAAATTAAGTTTAGTTTAATTAAAAATTCAAAATTAAAAAATTATTTCAAAATTTGAATTTAAAAATTAAGAATTTTTTCTATTTTTATTTTATCACAAAACCAGATTTTCGGCAAAAAATTATGTTTAATGATAAAAAATACTAAATTTTTAAATAGCCATTGATAAATTCTGCTGCGGTCATTTCTTTTTTGCCAGCTGGTTGTAATTTTATAATTTCTAATAAATATTTATCGCCGCTAGCCACATAGAGTTTTTTATTTATAATTTCATATTCTCCTGGCAAAATATTTTTATTAATATTTTTTGTTAAGTTAATTACTGTAAAGTTTATTTTTATTTTTTTATTTTTAATTATTAATTCTCCAAAGATGCCTGGCCACAAATGAAAGGCGCGCCACTGATTATGGATTTCTCTGGCTGGTTTTTGCCAACTGATTTCCCCATCAGTTTTGTTAATTATTTTGCTAAAAGTAGCTGCGGCATGATTTTGTTCAGTCATTTTAATTTTGTTAGTAAGAAAATCTGGCAAAATTTTAATTAAAAGTTCTGCGCCCATTATTGCCAGACGGTTATGTAGTTCTAAAAAATTTTCTGTTTCTGCTATTGGACAGGCAAGGCTTGACAATATTGGTCCGTGATCTAGTTTTTCATCCATAAGCATAATGGTAACTCCAGTTTCTTTATCGCCATTTAAAAGCGCAGTTTGGATGGGCGAGGCGCCACGATATTTGGGTAAGAGTGAAGGATGAATGTTTAAACAACCCAAACGCGGTAAGGTTAAAATATTTTTAGGAATAATTTTACCATAAGAGGCCACTATAAATATATCTATCTCGTTTTCGTCATTACCGACCGCCTCGCTCCGTGTCCCAGCCAAAGCTAGACCTGCCGATCGGGGATCCAGCGTCTTAAGAAAATCTTCATCCAATTTTTCTGGTTGTAAAATGGGGATATTTTCTTTTAAAGCCAAAATCTTAACCGGTGTGGCAGTTAAAATTTTTTTTCTGCCACTAGGCTTGTCTGGGGTGGTTACTATGGTCAGAGGCCGATAATTTTGCCCTAAAAGTTCTTCTAATATGATCACAGAAAACTCTGAAGAACCAAAAAAAATGAATTTTAATGAATTATTATTCATGGAGTTAATGTAGCATTTTTATAATTTTGTGGCAATTAATAACCTTAATTAAGGGATTGTTTTTCTGGCTCAAAATGTTAAAATGCTAATATATTAAAATATTTTTATGACAAATCCTTTTGCCACCCCAGAAGATTTACTTAAAACTAAAAGAAATTATCAAATATCAGAAACAGTTTATGCGGGTGATGATTTTTTTATTGATAAAAAATATCAAGGTAGTATTGCTCGCCTTTTGAATATAAAAAAAGTTAGGTTGGCTTTTTTGGTAATTATTTTATTCTTTATAATTTTGTGGTCCAGAGTTTTTTATCTGCAAATTAAACAAGGCGATTATTATCATAATATTGCCGAAGGTAATAGAATCAAAAGTGAAGTTGTGGCTGCTCCTAGAGGAATTTTTTATGATCGCTATGGCCTGGCTTTAACAGAAAATGATCCCAGTTTTTCTTTTATCATCGAACGGGAAAATTTAAAAAAAATGTCGCCAGAATCTCAAGAAAAATTGCAACAAAAAATAGTTTTTTTAACTGGTTTAAGTCAGACTGAAGTGGCTAAAGATATGCAAGATTTTTTGTCAGAGACTAACAAAAAATTAGTACTTGATTTTGAAGCTAGCTATGACAAGACATTATATTTTTTAGCTCATCAAGCAGATTTTCTAAACTTAGAATCGCACGTGGATTCTCAAAGAAAATATTTGGCTGGAGAAAATTTAAGTCATGTCTTGGGTTATTTGGCTAGAATTAATGCTGATGATTGGTCGGAGTTAAAAAAACAAAATTATCAATATACAGATTTGATTGGACAAATTGGTTTAGAATATCAATACGAAACTATTTTACATGGTCAACCAGGGTATATAAATCATGAAGTGGATGCCAGTGGTCGAGAGTTAACTATTTTAAAAAAGAATGAGAGTCGGGCTGGAGCAGATTTGATTTTAACCATTGATGCCAGGTTAAATAAAAAGTTAGCTGAGGAGTTAACTTTGATGCTTAAAAAAAATAATTTAAAAAAAGCTGCTGCCGTAGCTCTTGATCCAAAAAGTGGTGCAATCTTGGCCTTTGTTTCTTTACCCAGTTTTGACAATAATTTTTTTTCCAATGTGACCAAACACAATCAAGAAATAAAAAATTATTTAACAGATCAAAATAAGCCACTTTTTAATCGGGTAATAACCGGCGAATTTCCTTCTGGGTCTACTATCAAACCAGTTTTTGCTTTGGCTGCTTTGGAAGAAGGTCTAATTACTAAAAGCACCTCTTTTTTAAGTTCTGGTGGGCTTAGAATTGATAAATGGTTTTTTCCAGATTGGAAAGATGGCGGTCATGGCTTAACTAATGTTATTAAAGCATTGGCCGAATCTGTTAATACTTTTTTTTATTATATTGGTGGTGGTTATGAAAATTTTCAAGGTTTAGGTTTAGAAAAAATGATGACTTATGCTAATAAATTTGGTTTTGGCAATTTAACTAATTTGGATTTGCCAGCAGAAAAAAAAGGTTTTTTACCTACTAAAGACTGGAAAGTGACCACTAAAAATGAAAATTGGTATATTGGCGACACCTATCACATAGCTATTGGCCAGGGAGATATTTTAGTCACACCCCTGCAAATTGCTAATATGACTGCTGCTATAGCTAATGGTGGCATTCTGTACCAACCATTTTTAGTTCAAGAAATTATTGAGAGTTCTGGAGCTAAAACAGTCACTGCTAAAAAAGTTTTAAATGAAAATTTTGCTAGAGCTGAAAATATAGCGATTGTTCGTGAAGGTATGCGTCAAGCAGTAGTGGTTGGTTCTGCCAGATCATTAAGTGATTTGTCGTTCACCAGTGCTGGCAAAACAGGTACAGCTCAAGTTGGCGGCGAAGCTAAACCCCATGCTTGGTTTACAGTCTTTGCGCCTTATGAAAATTCAGAAATTGCTTTAACTATTTTAATTGAAAACGGCAATGAGGGTTCAACGGTGGCCTTGCCAGTTGCCAAGGAGGTTTTGAAATGGTACTTTGAAAAGTCATATTAGCATAAAATCATATTAAATTAATGTTAAAATGTTATAGTGTTAAAATGCTAAAACAATTTACGCTTGACACAAATTTTACTATCTTGTATCTTATATGTTATATACAATTATCTATAGAGAGATAATTGCAAATTTTAAATGAAAATTAATTTAATTTTATGTCTATAGAGCAAGCTTATATTACAAAGGAAGGATTAGAAAAACTTAAACAAGAATTACAAGAATTAGTGGCAGTTAAAAGAAAAGAAGTTATTACAAAAATTGAACAGGCCAAAGAATTTGGTGATTTAAGTGAAAACGCTGAATATCATTCAGCTCGCGACGAACAAGCATTTATTGAAGGCAGAATTGCCGAACTAAATGTTATTTTAAGAAATGCAATTATTATTGAAGAAACCAAATCTAATGGCTTGGTTAAGGTTGGCTCTAAAATTAAAATTACTGATGAGGTTGGTAAGATGATAAAAGAATATAAAATTGTCGGTTCTGAAGAAGCAGACCCCACCCAAGGTTTAATTTCTAATGAATCTCCTATTGGACGGGCATTTTTGGGTAAAAAAGTTAATGAAATTATAGAAATTCAAACCCCTAGAGGCATGATCAGATATAAGATAATGGAAATTTCTTGACAACTACGGTCAAGGCTTAATTCGAACATTTACAAAATACAATCCCATGTACTCAGGATACTCTTAAAAATGCGGAAAATAAGTAATCTTCTATTAAGAAAAAATAGGCGTGTTGTAAAATATAATTTAGCGCCATAGCCCGCCTTTTTATTAAAGGAAAGTTATTAAAAATATTTTTATTAGTATTTTTTTGAATTATAAGTTTTTGTCATAAAGAGGAATTTGACATATTTTTTAAAATCATTATACTCATAGCTAGAATTAATTAAAAAATCTCACTAAACTTGTTTTTAGTGATCAATAAAATTTAATCTATGAAAGAATGTAAGTTTTGTGGCATGCCCCTGGAGGAAGGTGCCACTGAAAAAATTTGTGATTATTGCCGTAATGATGACGGTCGAGAAACTATTAGTTTAAATTTTGAAAATGATTTCGACAACGAAGAAACAGGAGCTGAAGATGAGATTTAAAATAAAAATTCCGTTTGGATAATATTTTTGATGTCTAGACGGGATTTTTTATTTGGTGGACAAAGAGCCAGAAAGGAGGGTATAATATAAATGTTTAAAAGGTTTTTTGTTGTCATTCCCGACCGTCTCGTCCCGCACTCCAAGTGGCACGGACGGATCGGGAATCCAGTAAACATGGCAAGATTTGCCAAAACATTAGTTCATCTAGCATCTCGCCTGGATTCCCGCCTTCGCGGGAATGACAAAATATTATTCATGTTATCTTATCGAACCTTAGAAATTATTCCTGGCGCTACTTTGTGGCTAAGTTTTATTCTAGTCATTGTTTTATCTTTTATTAAACCATTATGGATTATTTATTTTATTTTAATTTATGATCTTTATTGGTTTATTCGTATCACCTATTTTGTAATTTATCTCTTTTTAGGTCTGAGAAAATATCGGGCGGTTAATAAAGTTAATTGGTTGGCCGAAGTGCAAAAAATAGGTAATTATGAAAAATATTATCATTTAATATTTTTGCCCACATATAAAGAAGGACTTAAAGTTTTTGAAGATACTTTTCGAGGTTTAGCCAATGCGAATTATGATACCAAAAAATTTATTATAGTTTTAAATCGAGAAGAAAGAGCCGGTAAAGAATACACAGAGCAATTTTTAAAGGATGCAAAAATTTTACAAGAAAAATATGGCCATAAATTTTATAAATTTCTAGCCTATATTCATCCTTTGCCCGGGCCAAATGAATTACCTGGCAAGGGTTCCAATTGTACCTGGGCTGCCAAAAAAGTTAAAGAAGAGGTAATTGACGCAGAAAATATTCCTTATGAAAATATTATTGTTTCTAATTTTGATTCTGATACGTATGTTTATCCGCAATATTTTTCTCGTTTAACCTATTTATGGATGACTGCTGACGATCCACATAAACATTCCTATCAACCTCTAACTTTATACAATAATAATGCTTGGGACGCGCCTTCATTTGCCAGAGTGGTGGCCAGTTCGACCACCTTTTGGCTTATGGCTGATAAAGCCCGACCGGAAAGATTATTTACTTTTTCTTCGCATTCCATGAGTTTTAAAACTTTGGTGGCGGTTAATTATTGGGAAACAAATATTGTGACCGAAGATTCGCGTATTTTTTTACAATGTTTTGAATATTTTAATGGCGATTATTCTACTATTCCTATGCATGTGCCGATTTCTATGGACACAGTCATGGGAGAAACTTTGTGGCAAACAATTAAAGGTCAATACAAACAAATGCGTCGCTGGGCTTGGTCTGTGGAACATTTTCCTTGGATGATAACTCATTTTATATACAATAAACAGATTCCTTGGCTAAAAAAATTTCGTTATCTATTTAATCAAACCGAAGGACAATTTTCTTGGGCCACTGGACCTATATTTATGTTAATTTTAGGGCGTTTACCTTTATATGTGGCTGCTTATCGCCAGATGCAGGATGCTATTGTGCAAAATGCGCCTTTTATTCTTGAGGCTATTATGTTATTGGCCATGATCGGTTTAGTTTTTTCTGTTTATATTAATATTTTCTTTTTACCAGAAAGACCAGCTAAGTATAAAAAAACAAAATGGATAGCCATGATTTTGCAATGGTTTTTATTTCCAGTAACCATGATTTGTTTTGGTTCCATTCCAGCCACAGATGCCCAAACGCGTTTAATGCTCGGCGGCAGATTTAGATTAGGCTTTGATGTCACGCAGAAACATAGGAAGTAGTAACTAGTAACTAGTAACTAGTAACTGGTAACTAGTAAAATGAATTATGAATTATGAATTATGAATTATGAATAAAGAGAGTTGTTAGTTATTTTTTAATGTTGGGAGATCGTCTAGTGGCAGGACAACGGGTTCTGGTCCCGTTTACCTAGGTTCGAATCCTAGTCTCCCAGAAAAAAATATCAAATAAAATAATTTTAAAAAATATTTTTTAATCTTATGACCAAGAAAAAAAATCTAATTTTAATTTGGGCAGTTATTGTTTTAGGAATTTTAATCATTGCTGGCATTTTGTTTTATCAAAAAAATCATGGCAATAAAAAAGTATTGATAGAAAATCAAAACCAAAATGCCAATCAAGAACAAGTTATTGGCGGGGATAAAGATGAACATGGCTGTTTAATTGCCGCTGGTTATAGCTGGTGTGAAGCCAAACAAAAATGTTTAAGAGTTTTTGAAGAAGGCTGTAGCCTTGAAGATGCATTAAGAAATTATTTACGCGATAATTTATCTACTCTTTCGCCTAAAAAAGAAGTTTTAGGTGGTAAGTTCTATGTGGTTGATTTAAAAATATTATCAAGTGATAAAGCTGAAGTTGTTTATGAAGATGGGCATATTCAGTTGCAAGCAGAATTTAATTATAGGAGTGATGAAAATTTAAATATCACTATTAGCAATTTTAAGATCATAACAGATAATCAGTCAGAAGCTCCTGAAGATTTAATTAATGAAATGAAAAAATTATTTATAGAAAAATATCCAAAAAATTCTCATGAAATTAGTGTCCAAATTTATAATTTTGATGAGAATCATGTCCGTGGCAGTGTTTTATTTGGCGCGCCAGGGGTTGGTGAAGGAGGCATTTTTTTTGCCGTAAAGATTGATAATAAGTTTAGTCTAATTTTTGATGGCAATGGCGCTTTTAGATGTTCGGTTTTAGAGCAATATGATTTTCCAGAAAGCATGTGGCAGGGCTGTTTTGAGGAATAAAAAAATAAAATAATAAATTAAAAATTATGTTTTCAGAAATTATAAATTTTTTAGCGGAAATTGTAGTAGCCATGATAAATTTTACTGGTTATAGTGGAGTTTTTGTTTTAATGATGCTGGAATCTTGCGGTGTGCTAGCGCCATCAGAAGTGATTATGCCATTTGCTGGTTTTTTGGTTGAATCAGGCAAGTTTTCTTTTTGGTTAACGGTTTTAATTGGGGCTTTGGGTAATTTAGTTGGTTCATGGCTGGCCTATTTTATTGGTTTAAAAGGTGGCCGGCCGTTGATTGAAAAATATGGCAAGTATATTTTTTTATCTGACAAGGATCTAGATAATGCAGACAAATGGTTTCAAACTAAAGGAGAATTAACTGTTTTTATTGGTCGGCTTTTGCCAGTAGTGCGCACCTATATTTCTTTTCCAGCGGGAATTGCCAAAATGAATTTTAAAAAATTTACTTTTTATACTTTTTTAGGCGCGTTTTTGTGGTCGGGAATATTTTGTTATTTGGGCGTGAAAATGGGGGCTAATTGGCAAATGATTCGGGAAAAATTACATAATTTTGATGTGACGATTGTGGTTGTAATTATTCTAGTGGTGGTTTGGTTTTTTTATAGACATTGGAGAAGTAAGAAAAAGTAATTTGTAATTTGTAACTGGTAATTAGTAAAAGGAATAAAGAATTTTAAATTCGAATTAAAATTTGTCTTGATAAAAATTAAGGTTTGAGATGACAAACACGGGATCCTTAGTCCCGTATACTCGGGACTCAGGATGACAGCTCGAGCTGTCATTTGACATTTTTATTTTTTTGTCATATACTTTGTTTTGCAGATAGAAACTGCTAGGAAATTTTTTCTGGTGGTTTTTTTAAACTCTAAAATTTTTTGTCATTCCCGACGGCCTCTCCGATAATTATCGAGGGGGGGGGGCGGATTGGGAATCCAGGAAATGTTAATGGATGAAAAATAGCTTAGTAAAATTTTATCAAAATACTGGTTCAAACCGCCTGGATCCCGCATCAAGTGCGGGATGACATAAACGCAGATATAGATCCCTCGGTTCCGTCTTGCTTTTACAAGACTCCGCTCGCTCGGGATAAACTAGCATAAGACATAATAACTATGGAAATAAGAAATATTGCCATTATCGCCCACGTGGATCATGGCAAAACAACACTAACAGATGCTTTAATGCGTCAGACAGGAATGGCTGAGGAGGGGTTTAGTATGGATTCCAACGCTTTGGAACAGGAGCGCGGTATTACGATTTATTCTAAAAATACTTCGCTTTTTTATAAAGACACAAAAATTAATATTGTGGACACTCCCGGGCACGCAGATTTTGGTTCAGAAGTGGAACGTGTTTTGCGTTCCATTGATTCAGTACTTTTAGTTGTTGATGCTCAAGAAGGACCAATGCCCCAAACAAAATTTGTTTTAAAAAAATCTTTAGAACTCGGTCTTAAACCAATTGTGGTCATTAATAAAATTGATAAACCCGCAGCCAGACCAAAAATAGCTGAGGAAGAAGTTCTGGAATTATTTATGGATTTAGGCGCCAGTGATGAACAAATGAATTTCACAACTATTTATGCTGTTGGTAAAACTGGTGTGGCTATGAGAGATTTGGATCAGCCAAGCACAGATTTAACACCATTACTTGATGTGATTTTAGATACTGTGCCTGTGGCCTCTGGGCTAGAAAAAGAAAATCAACCATTGACTGCCCAACCTTTTAATTTGGGTTATGATAATTTTTTGGGTCGTTTGGCCGTGACTAGAATTTATACTGGTAAAATTAAGAATGGACAAAATCTATTTGTGAAAACCATTGATGGGGAAACTAGAAGTGGTAAAATTACTAAAATTTTTGCTTTCAATGGTTTAGAAAAAAAAGTAGTGGAAGAGGCGGTGGCCGGAGATATTGTTTTAATTGCTGGTTTGCCAGATATTTTTATTGGCGAAACAATTTGTGAAAGTGAAGCGCAAGAGCCTTTGCCAGCTATTAAAATTGATGAACCAACAATTTCTTTAAATTTTTTAGTTAATAACTCCACTTTTGCTGGTCGTGAAGGCAAATTTGTGACCATGCGTCAACTTAAAGAAAGATTGGAAAAAGAATTAGAAATTAATGTCGGTTTAAAAATTGATTTCTCACCCATTGATCATTATAAGATTTATGGTCGCGGAGAATTGCATATTGCAATTTTACTTGAGAATATGCGTCGTGAAGGTTATGAAATGCAAGTTTCTCAACCGCAAGTTATTATTAAAGAAGTCAATGGAGAAAAATTGGAACCATACGAAGAAGTCACAATTTTAGTACCAGACTCAATGTCCGGCTTAGTCATAGAGAAAATGTCTAAAAGAAAAGGCAGAATGCAAGATTTACGACCAGAGCATGGACACACCAGAATGATTTTTGAAATTCCTACTCGTGGACTTTTAGGTTATAGGGGTGAGTTTATTGTAGATACTCGTGGCGAAGGACTATTGTATAGCCGAGTTACAGATTTTAAAGCTTATGCTGGTGAGATTGAAAAACGCGATGTTGGTTCTATGGTTTCTATGGCCACTGGCAAAACTCTGGCTTATTCTTTAGCTAATTTACAAAACAGAGGTGAATTATTTATCAATCCTAACGAAGAAGTTTATGAAGGTATGGTGATTGGTAATGTAAGTAAGGGTAATGATATGAATGTTAATCCCATTAAAGGCAAACATTTAACTAATATGCGTAGCGCCGGCGCTGATGAAGCAATTCAATTAACGCCAGCTATTCCATTAACTTTAGAGCGTGGTTTAGAAATTATGGCTGAAGATGAATATTTGGAAGTTACACCCAAAAGTGTGCGTTTGCGTAAGCAATTTCTAACAGAATTGGAGAGGATAAGAATTGAGAGGAAAAAGTAAATTAAGAATTATGAATAATGAATTATGAATTATGGTAGGGGCGGGTTTTTAACCCGCCTTTTTTGGTTAAAACTTATCCACAGATTTAGTTTGACACTACTAGCTGGGGGGGTATAATTAAAGTAGAAAAATAAATAATTAAAATCTTAATTTAATTATTAAGATTAAATGAGAAAAATATGGAAGAAGAAAAACATTATTTTAATAAGCATTATGGAGGAGATGAGGAAGCTAGCCAAGAAAGAATTGAAATGGAAAGCCTAAATAATAAAGAGGCAGCAATTTTTAAATATGCATTTGCAGTCAAAATAAGGGAGCCCAAATTATTAATTAACGCCATAGAAGCTATTGATGCAGACAAGTATTTATTGGCAAATAAAGAAAATATTATAAACTATATTTTTTTTATTAATAATTGTCCACCTAATAGGGTCCTTGAAGGCCCCAAAGTCAGAGAAGCTCAGGAAGCAGGTATCGATTTAAATAAAATTAGGCAATTATTGGAAGATGAGGAATATCTGCGCAAAAAAGTTCGAGAAGAAGAAATGATAAATGGTGAGAATGATATAAAAGATGCTAAAGAAGCAGCAGGAGTAAGAACAAAAGAAGAATTTACTAATCAACTTTTTGAAGAGGCGATAAAGACTGGAAATAGTGATTTATTAAGAAATCATTTAGAAGCTTTATAAAATATATAATTGTAACGAGAATAATAATATTTAAAAACCGCCTTATTGGCGGTTTTTGGTTTTATTTGGTCAGTGTGGTAAAATGGGGGAGTAAGAAAAAAATATTTTTTGAGGACAGGTTTGAAACCTGTCCCTACAGATACAAAACAAATTATGTTATTTTACCCAGAAAATATAAAAATAAAATATAGTGAAGAATTAAATAGTGAACAATTGCCCGTGGTGGTTGGTGGCGATGGCCCGTGTTTGGTTTTGGCTGGGGCAGGCTCTGGCAAAACCAGAACTTTAATTTATCGCGTGGCCTATTTACTCGAGCGTGGCATACCGGCTAGCAAAATTTTATTAGTTACTTTTACTAATAAAGCAGCCAAAGAAATGTTAACTCGGGTGGAGAAAATCTTGGGTTATCAACCAGCCGGACTTTGGGGCGGGACTTTTCATAGCGTGGGTAATAGAATTTTACGTTTGTTTGGTAAATATCTGGATTTGGCTCCCAATTTTAATATTTTAGATGCTGAAGATTCTAAAAATTTAATTAAAAACGCCGTTAAAGAATTAAATTTTCCCATTGATAAACATTTCCCCAAAAGCGATTTGATTCATAAAATGATTAGTTTGTCAGCCAATTTTAATTGGAGTTTAGAAAAAACTTTAGCTAAAAAATTTGACTATTTGGATGATAAATATACAGCCATAATTTTAACTATTGCTGAAAAATATACCAAAAAGAAAAAAACCGCCAATGCTCTAGATTTTGATGATTTATTGGCCTATTGGAATAAACTTTTGGAAGAACACCAACAGGTTCGCGAGAAATTAGCCAATCAGTTTGAATATGTTTTAGTTGATGAATATCAAGACACCAATTTTATTCAAGGTCAAATTATTAAAAACTTAGCTGGCTCATCAAAAAATATTTTAGTGGTCGGTGATGACGCGCAAAGTATTTATTCTTTTAGAGGTGCTGATGTCAATAACATTTTAAAATTTCCAGATGAATTTCCTAATTGTCAAATTTTTAAATTGGAAAATAATTATCGTTCCACACCAGAAATTTTAGATCTAGCCAATGCGGCCATTAAATTTAACCAAAGGCAATACAAAAAAGAATTAAGAACCAATAAAGAAAGTTTTAATAAACCCATAGTGGCAGGACTAATTGATGAAGAAGCCCAAGCTGGTTTTGTGGTGGAAGAAATTTTGCGTCTGCATGAAGAAGAAGGTTTACCATGGCAAGATATGGCTGTCTTATTTCGTTCACATTTTTTATCTTTGGAAACAGAAATGGGCTTGAATAAAAATGGTGTGCCTTATGAAATGCGCGGTGGTTTAAGATTTTTTGAGCAGGCTCATGTTAAAGATATTTTGGCTTATTTAAAAATTTTAGCCAATCCTAAAGACGAAATTGCTTGGCAGAGAATTTTAATGTTTCAAACAGGAGTGGGGGATATTAATGCTAGAAAAATTTTTACAGTCATTCAAAATTTAGATGATCTGGCAGAAATTTTGTCTTTTGATTTTGCCCAAATTTTATCAGCTAGAACAAGCGATGGTTGGCGACAATTAAGTTATTTATTAAAATCTTTAGATAGAGAGGATAAAAATAATATTGCTAATTTGGTGCAGATAATTTTACGTTCAGATTATTTAGAATATTTAAAAGCCAACTATGATAACCATGAGGAGCGCTTGGAAGATTTGCAAGGTCTAGTTTCTTTTACAGCTAAATATGATTCTTTAACAAATTTTTTAACTGATGCCACCCTGTCGGAGAATTTTAAAAAGCAATATCGACCTGACACTGAAAAACCAGAGGCTGTAGTTTTGTCCACTATCCATCAAGCCAAAGGTTTGGAATGGGATACAGTTTTTGTCATCGGTCTTTCTGACGGACAATTTCCGCATGCTAAAGTTTTTCAAAACCCAATTGAGATTGAAGAAGAAAGAAGATTGTTTTATGTGGCCACCACCAGAGCCGAAAATAGATTATATTTGACCTACGCGGTGTTTAATAATTTTGGCGCCACAGTGAATAAGATGTCGCAGTTTATTCGGGAATTACCAGAGGATGTATATGAGAAAATTGAAATAATGTAACTCGTAATCTGTAATTGGTAAAAATAAAAATAATACGCTATAATTATTTATATGTCTAAACAAATTCAAGATTTAACTCCAGAGCAATTGCTTTGGAAAATTTATGAGAATACAGAAAAAACTCGCAAATATATTTTGTGGGGCAGAGTGATGTCTTTGATTTATTTAATTTTAATTGTGGCTCCGATTATTTTGGCCATTATTTATTTGCCGCCAATGCTTTCTAATGTGATTCAACCATATAAGGAATTTCTTGGTGATGATCCTAAAACTACCAAGCTTTTAGAACAAATAAATAAATTACAAAATAGCGGGTTGGATTTGAATCAATTGTTAAAATAAGACAAGCGCGACTGAACGCGATTTATTACCTGCCTCGTCAGCAGGCAGGTGCGACTTAACGCAATTAAAACCGCCTTTGGCGCGGTTTTTGGTTACATGATTTTATTTTTTGTCAAAAAAAATTTTTAAAAAAGATAATTTTGGGGTATAATAGAATAGACGAGTAAATGTCTAATTACTAATATCTAATGACAAATAAACATAAAAACACGGGGGATCTCTCCGCTCGTTCCGTAATCTCGGAATTCGGTCGGGATAAACTAAAAAAAGGATAAACTAAAAAAAATATGGATTGGAAAATATTTAAGAAACAAAAAAGTATAGAATCAAAACACCAAAGACCAATAACCAAGTGGTGGTCTTTTAGTATAGCTGATGTTTTTAAAAGGCTTGATACCAGTGAAAAAGGTTTAGAATTTGAGGAAGCTAAAAAAAGACAGGAACAATATGGTCTCAATAGCTTACCTCAAGAAAAAAGACCAACCATTTTTTATATGCTACGGCAACAAATTAATTCTCCGGTGGTTATTGTTCTATTGGTGGCCGGTATAATTAGTTTTTTATTGGGTGATAATATAGATGCGGCAGTTATTTTTTTTGGTTTAGCTATTAATATCTTAACTGGCTTTATTCAAGAGTATCGGGCCGAAAAGGCTTTTTTGACTTTATCTAAAATAATTGTTAGTTATGCCAAAGTTTTGTGGCATGGTGAAGAAAAATTAATTAAAAGCACAGAATTAACCATTGGTGATATTATTTTTTTAAGTGCTGGAGATAAGGTGCCGGCTGATATTCGTTTAATAAAAACTTTTGATTTAAAAATAAATGAAGCTATTTTAACCGGAGAATCTGAACCACGAGAAAAAAAGATGGGAAAGTTGGCCGAGGGCAATATTTTGGTTGAAAGAAGCAATATGGCCTATATGGGCACCTTAATTGTAACTGGACACGCGACTGGCGTGGTGGTGGAAATTGGTTCTTCTACAGAAATTGGACGTATTGCTGAATTAGGCGCTTTAGCCAAACCGGGTGAGACAACTTTACAGAAAAAATTAAAACAATTAGCCACTTTACTCACTAAAATAGTTTTGACTTTATCCACTTTAATTTTTTTATTTGGTCTTATGGTTGGTTATGAGTTAAAAACTTTTTTTGCTACAGCTGTAGCTGTAGCTGTAGCTGCCATTCCAGAAGGTTTGGCTATTACAGTCACTGTGGTTTTAGCTGTGGGTATGCAAAGAATTTTAAAGCAAAACGCTTTAGTTAAAAATCTTTTGGCTGCCGAAATTTTAGGTTCCACTGATGTTATCTGTGTTGATAAAACAGGCACTCTAACAGAAGGACAAATGCAAGTGGTTAAAATCGCTACAACAGATAATGAATTCAATTTGGACGGAGGAGAAAATTTTTTATCTCCAGAAGTAGCCGAAGAACAATTATTTTTATTAAGATTGGCAGTTTTGTGTAACAATGCTTACTTGATAACTCCTGTTGAAAAAGACTTGCCGACCATTATGGGAGATGCCACCGAGCAAGCCCTATTAAGGGCTGGTTTGAATATGGGTTTAACTAAAGATCAGTTGGAAAAAAAATTTAAACGTTTAGATGAAATTCCTTTTAATTCATTAACTAAATTTATGATGACTTTGCATGAATTTGATCAAGAAAAAAACATTATTTATTTAAAGGGAGCTCCGGAAAAAGTTTTATTTTTTGCCAATTATCTTTATTCTCACCACCTTAAACATCATTTGGAATTAAATGAATATTACAGAGAAAAAATTTTAAAAGTCTATGAGGCTATGTCGCGGCAAGGATTGCGAGTTTTAGCTTTGGGATATAAAAAGGTTGATAAAAATATTCAAGCGATTTCTCCGGATAAACAAGCTCAAATGCCCGCTAGTCATCAACCCATGGCCGAGATTTATACTAATTTTGTTCTGGTTGGTTTAATTGGCATTAAAGATCCTGTGCGACCTACAGCCAAAGAAACTGTTTTAAAAACCAAAGAAGCTGGTTTAGAAACTATTATGATTACCGGGGATAATAGAAATACGGCTTTGGCTATTGGCAGAGAAGCTGGTATCGAAGTCCACGACAGACATATACTTGATGGTGAAGAGTTAGAAAAAATTAATTTGGAAGAACTGCAAAAAAGAATAAAGGATATTAAAATTTATGCGCGTACCAGTCCTGAACAAAAGTTAAAAATTATTCAAGCTTGGCAAAGACAAGGAGCAGTGGTGGCGATGACTGGCGACGGAGTCAATGACACCCCGGCTCTTAAACAGGCCAATATCGGCCTTGCTCTTGGTGGCGCCACTGACGCTGCCAAAGAGGCGGCAGATATTATTCTTTTGGATAATAATTTATCGGTTATTACTATGGCTGTGAGAGAAGGTCGGATAATTGTGGCTAATTTAAAAAAGATAATTCTTTATCTTTTATCCGACGCGTTTACAGAAATGATTTTTGTGACAGTGGCTATAGTTTTAAAATGGCCTTTACCTGTTTTGGCTTCGCAAATAATTTGGGTTAACATGGTTGATGATATTTTACCTGCTTTGGCATTAACTCAAGACGAAGGTGATAAAAATATTATGAAGAAGAAAAAATTTGGGGTGAGCGAACCTTTGGTCAGTTCTGAAGACAGAATATTAATTTTTTTAATCAGCTTATTAACTGCTCTTGGAGTTTTATTGACATTTTATTTATTCTACCATGGCCATGAAGAAAATTTATCTTTGGCCAGAACTATGGCTTTTACTTTTTTAGGTATTGATTCTTTGCTCTATATTTTTAGTATTAGAAATTTAAAATTAGGTTTAAAATATAGTCACATTTTTAATAACAGATTTTTATTAATGGGTATTGGCTTTGGTGTTTTAATGCAAACTTTGGCTGTTTATAATGGTTTTTTTCAAAAAATTTTTAATACAGTTTCTTTAAATTTATGGCATTGGTTGTATATTTTTAGTTTAAGCTTTTTAATTATTGGAGCCATCGAACTTGTTAAATGGTTTTATAACAAAAAATAGCCCCCTCATAGTCTAATTTTTGACTAAAAATAAGGAAAAAGGTAGAATATAATTACTTTTTATCCACCCCCCGCTCCATCGCGACTAATTGTCGCTACGACGGATAAACTTTATTTTTTTGTCATCCCGAGCGACTACTTTAGTCGATTTGAGTCGAGGGATCTAAGTTTTAAAACAGATGCTTCCATTATTAGTAACCTAAAAGTCCAGTCGGAATGACAAAATAAATAATATAATTAAGAGCCTGCCCGCCGGAGTCCAATTACGAAAATGGTCGTAATGGAAATTCGGCGTAGGTGGGCAATAACTTTATGGATAAACAAAATTTTATTATCAAAATGGCAACCGTTCTAGGTGTTGTGGCCATCGTCATTGTCTCTTTGGTTATGATGAGCCAAAAAAATGACATGGACTATCAATTTTCTGCTACCGCCACTGGCAAAGTTTTTGCCAAGCCGGATATTGCCAATTTGACCGTGGGTTTGAAGACCGAGGCCAAGCCGACCGCGGCCGTGGCGGTGAAAGACAATACCGACAAGATGAACGAGGTGATCAAGGTGCTGAAGGATCTGGGTATTGAGGAAAAGGATATCAAGACCACCAATTATAATTTGAATCCGGTTTACGATTGGACTGACAGAAGCGGACAGCAACTCAAGGGCTATGAGGTGAGCCAGAATGTGGAAGTGAAGATCCGTGACTTGAACAAGATTGGTGACGCGATCGCCAAGACGACCGAAAAAGGGGCCAACCAAGTGGGCAATATTTCTTTTACCATTGATGATGAATTTGAATTAAAGAACCAAGCTAGACAAGAGGCGATCAAGAAGGCCAAGGAAAAAGCCGAAGCCATTGTTGGAGAAACAGGGATTGATTTGGGCAAGATCGTCAATGTTTATGAAAATCAGATCAGTTATCCGAGTTATGTGAATTATTCAAAAGACATGGCTTATGGCATGGGTGGCGTAGAAGAATCTTTGCAAGCCCCGACTGTTCAAGCTGGACAAAATGAAGTAGTGGTGGAAGCGACAGTGGTGTGGGAGGTGAAATAAGATTAATTGAGAATTATGGTTTTTAAATTACCATAATTTTTAATTCTTTAGTCATAATTCATATAAATATTTTTTAAAAGAAAATTATATGCGTCATTTTTCTGAACGATGGTTAGGTATGTCTCCTAATAAAGAAGCAGATCAGGATTTTAATCCTGACAGACGTGCTGCTTTAAAAAAAATAGTTGGGCTTGGAGCAGCTGCTTTGACTGGCGAATTGGCCAAGCCGCTTGAAGCATTTTCTCAAATAGAGACAGGCGAGATCAAAGTTGAGAATGGGCTTAACTATGCCTCTATCGAAGCGCAGAATAAATTGAAAGATTTAGACCGTATTTTTAGAGCAGTCGGTCTGGATAAAGCTAAGACGCCAGTTATAGTTGGTACTTCGAATGATTATTGGCGCGGTTTTGATCAGGTTCAGAAAGATATTATTGATATAGGAGAAAAAGCAACAGGGTCCATCACGGCTGCGTTTGCTTTTTCTGCCAATGAGATTTTAGATCAATTCCCAGATATGGCAAAAAAAATAGCGTTAAAGCCCGATTATGTTTATATAATTTTAAATATTGATAATTTTGATCCCAAACATGCGGCCAGATACGTAGTTCATGAATCATTTCACGCTAAACATTTTTCTAAACGCATTAAGGATTTTCCTGAAGATAGAAATGGGTATACTCGTGATAAAAATGTGCCAAAAGAAGTTAACCGCTATTTAGAAGAACTTATTACGAACAACGATACTCTTGATTTTTTATACGAGCAAGCTGAACATTCGGAGAAAAGCGTGTTAACACAAGAAGAAAAGGATGAGCTGTCTAATTTAATCCAGAGGGAGAAGGAATATTTTTTTCATAATTATTTAAGATATTATATGCATAAATACTCGAGGGAAGAATATCCGTTTTTTTCTGCGCCCCACGGGGAGGAACCAGACAAGACCGCTGAACTTGATGAACTTGATAATAGAGTCGAAGAAATGTACATAAAACATGGGATTATAGAGATATTAAAAAATCAAAAATATGAATAATAAATATGTTTATTAAAGATTTGGCAAAATATAAAGATCAAGAAGTAACCCTCAATGGCTGGATTTATAATTTTCGATCTTCTGGGTCAATTATGTTTTTGCAATCGCGCGATGGCACAGGATTTGTGCAGGGGATTTTGAATAAGGCCGACGTGAGTGAAGAAAAATGGAATGAAGCGCAAAAAATTACTTTGGAAACTTCCATCGAACTTATTGGCATAGTAACTGAGCACCCAAAACAACCAGGAGTTTTTGAATTGCAAGTTAAAGATTTTAAGATTTATCAAATCCCAGTGGAAGAATATCCAATTGGGAAAAAAGAACATGGCCCGGAATTTTTATTGGACAACCGACATTTGTGGTTGCGTTCCAGTCATCAATGGGCGATTCAAAAAGTACGCGATACCTTGATTCGTGGTTGTTATGAATGGATGAATAAAAGTAATTTTGTAAAATTTGATTCGCCGATTTTGACACCGGCGGCCTGTGAAGGCACAACTACACTTTTTGGCGTGGACTATTTTGATTTAGGCAAAGCCTATTTATCCCAAAGCGGTCAATTGTATTTAGAGGCGGCCATTGCTAGTTTGGGCAGAGTCTTTGATTTTGGACCAGTGTTTCGCGCGGAAAAATCCAAAACCAGACGACATTTAACAGAATTTTGGATGATGGATGCCGAAGCAGCTTTTGTGGAACATGAAGAAAATTTGAAAATTCAAGAAGAATTAATTTCTTTTATGGTGGGTAAAGTTTTAGTAGAAAACAAGCTGGAATTAAAAATTTTAGAACGTGATCTGAAGCCATTAGAAAATGTGCAACCGCCGTTTTATCGCATTACTCACGCTGAGGCAGTGAAAAAATTACGCGAGTTGGGGAGTGACATTGGTGAGATGGATGATCTCGGCGCTGATGATGAAACAATTTTGACCAAACTTTATGACAAGCCAATTTTTGTAGAAAAATATCCGGCCGAAGTCAAAGCATTTTATATGAAGCGCGATCCGAAAAATCCCAAATATTGTTTGAACGCCGACTTGCTGGCACCAGAAGGTTATGGAGAAATTATTGGGGGCAGTCAAAGAGAAGATGATTATGAAACTTTAGTCAAAAGAATTAAAGAACACAATTTGCCCATGGAAGCATTCCAGTGGTATGTGGATTTACGCAAATTTGGCAGTGTGCCACATAGTGGGTTTGGATTTGGGCTAGAAAGAATTGTGGCTTGGGTTTGTGGTTTACAACACGTGCGTGAAACGATTCCATTCCCGAGGATGATCAATAGGATAACGCCGTAATAATTTTAAATAACAAAATTAAAATTAAATAATTAATTTAATAAAAATTATATGCAAAAAAATAACGTTTACAAATGCACTATCTGTGGTAATATTGTAGAGTTAACCCACGTTGGCGGCGGACAACTTGTATGTTGTGATCAACCAATGGAACTTTTGATAGAAAAAAATATTGATGAGGGTATGGAAAAACACACACCGGTGATTGAAAAAATTGATGGCGGTTATAAAGTAAAAATTGGTTCTGTGCCGCATCCGATGGAAGAGGCTCACTATATTGAATGGATAGAATTAATCGCTGGTGAAAAAGTATATCGGGAATATTTAAAACCCGGGCAAGCGCCGGAGGCGGTATTTATGGTTGACGCGGAAAATGTGTCGGCCCGCGCGTACTGCAATATTCATGGGTTGTGGAAAAGCTAAAAATAAGGTAGAATTAGAGATCATATTTTTTATCATATGAACCGAACAATATCAACCGAAACAACCAAAAAAGCAGAACAGAAACCACCGGTTGTCCAACCCCACCAAAAGCCCAAAATGATTTTCTGGTTTATTTTGGCCGTATTGGTGACGCTTATTTTAATCGGTTGGGTGGTTTTGACTTATCAAAAAACAGTTTACGAGGCAGATAAACTAGCTTTGGAGCAGAAAGTTTTGGAGGTGAAAAAACAAGCCCCACAAGACGAAACTGCTGATTGGCAAAGCTATGTTAATCAAAAGTATGGGTTTAGCTTTGAATACCCAAAAGATTGGTATATTGATGAAACAGAAGAATATGTAGAATTGAGAGATTCCCACCCTTCATATCCTATAGGGAATATAGATATTCCAATTTTTAGTATTCACATTACCTTCAAACCTCAAGAATTACAGACAGTGGACGAATGGTTTAATTATAAAAAAAATAATTTTTGTGATCCTTACTTTTGTAATTATGATTTTAAGAAGATTTTGTTTAATGGTTTTGAAGCTGGCATGTTTACCCGTAAAATAGTTGATTCTGCCAGTGTTTCAATATTTAAAACATTTGAAGATGTGGCAAAGTATAAGGGTCAGGATCGTGGCTACGGGATTGGTTTTGAAAATGAGAAAAATATTTATTTTATTGAGTTTATATCATATGAGAATTCGGATAAATATTTAAATCATAAAAAAATTGCTGATCAAATTCTCTCAACTTTTAAGTTTCTAGAAAAAAATGAAACCAAGGTGGATCTTATATTGGGTTGTATGTCTGAAGACCTCAGAGAAAAAGTGGACCAGAAAACTTTAAAAGTTTTTGAATATAGTTCTTGCTATGCTAAAGATAAAAATAATGTTTATATCAGAAGCGCTTGTGGGCAAGATTGTATGTGGACAAACATACAAGGAGCTGATCCAGCCTCGTTTTCTGTAATTAAATTTCCCTACGGAAAAGATAATCGAGCTGTTTATTTAATTGATAAAAAAACGAAAATTGACGTAGATACTTTGCATATTTTGGATAGTTTTTTGTATGATATGAGTTATGCGAGAGATAAAAACGGCTTTTACTATGCAGGCACTAAAATTGAACAGGCAGATATATTAACTTTTGGGGTTATTGTTTGTGAACAAGCGGCAGGATGTTTTGCCAAGGACAAAAATAATGTTTATATAGGTGGCAATATTTTAAAAGACGCTGATCCATCAACTTTTGTACTCCTTAAGGAAAAACCCCAATATTTAAAGGATAGTAATCATGTCTGGTATAGAAATGGAATGGACGAGATAAAAATTGTATTAGGAGCAGACGCTGAAACTTTTGAAGCCGTGAAGTTTCCAATTTCCAACACAGAATGTTACAAAGTCTATATGAGGGATAAGCAATATATTTATGAATTTGGTAAAAGAGTCGAAGACAGTGATGCGGCGTCTTATGTACCAGAAATTTCAGGTTCTCGCATCTGTCCGATTCCAGAATTTCCTAAATAAAAATTAATTTTGTTATATGTTTAGAACACTATCAATCGAAACAACTCAAAAAGTCGGGGAAACAGTCAAACTCAACGGCTGGGTGAATAATCGCCGCAATATGGGTAAGATTGTCTTTTTGGATGTGCGCGACCGCTGGGGCATTGTGCAGGTGGTTTGCGTGCCCGGTGAATTGGATGAAGTATCACAAACGGCTTTGAGCGAAGTCAGATCAGAATTTGTCTTGGAAATTGAAGGCGTGGTGCAGGCCAGAGGTGAAAAACAAATTAATGCCAATTCGCCAACTGGTACAGTAGAAATCTTGGCCAAAAAGATTGCGGTTTTATCCAAAGCGGAAACGCCGCCATTTGAAATTGAAAACGAAACTCTGCAGGCAGGCGAAGAATTACGCCTGAAATATCGCTATTTGGATTTACGCCATGAACG
>Ga0209717_1001496_pt1 | contig 25049 bp, 20 predicted proteins | sample AD_UKC048_MetaG_FD_184418 | JGI IMG/M metagenome (GOLD analysis project Ga0209717, IMG submission 184418) | Active sludge microbial communities of municipal wastewater-treating anaerobic digesters from USA - AD_UKC048_MetaG (SPAdes) (version 2) | ecosystem: Engineered > Bioreactor > Anaerobic >... | reverse complement strand
GCACCGATTTGGCTTTGGCCAATGGCGAAACGATGGAAGTAATGGCACGAATTCGCTACCGTCAACCTTTGCAAAAAGCGACTTTGCACCAATTCGAAAACGGAATGTACGTCGCTTTCGAAGAACCGCAATCCGCCATCACCGAAGGACAATTTGTGGCTTGGTATCTGGATGATGAATTAGTAGGTTCGGGAGTTATTTCTTAGATTCGTAATTTAATTCTAAAATATATATGAGAAGAATATATCTATTCCTGTTATTAGTTTCCAGTTTTGTTGGCTTTTCGCAAGAAGATGCTTGGGTGTATTTTAAAGATAAACCTGACTTTCAAACATATTTAGATAATCCATTAACGATGCTTTCACAAAGAGCTCTTGACAGAAGAACTGCTCAAGGAATCGACTTAGACACTAAAGACGTTCCCATTTATCAGCCTTACATTAATGAAATTATTGCATCATCTGGAATTACTGTCAAAGCCAAATCCAAATGGTTGAATTGTGTCCACGTTCGTGGTTCTGTTGCCAATATTAATGCACTAAAATTATTATCTTCTGTATTGAAAGTAGATTTTGCCGACAAGAGTTTGAATAGTTCATCCAATAAAACCAAAGCAAAATTAAAATTCAAACCAGTCAATAAAACGATGGAAACCGCTGTTACATTCAATTATGGCACTTCCGCAAATCAAATTCAAATGTTAAATGGGCATTTGTTACATCAATTGAATTACACAGGTTCTGGAAAAATAATAGCGGTTATGGATTCTGGTTTTCCGGGAGTAAACACAGCCCAACCTTTTAAGAGATTAAGAGACAACAATCAAATTCTTGGTGGCTATGATTTTACAAATAAAAGTAGTAATTATTATTCCGGTAACAATCACGGAACCTATGTTTTGTCTTCTATGGGAGGTTATGTTGACGGGCAATTAGTAGGAACAGCTCCTGATGCAAAGTTTTATTTGTATATAACGGAGGACGCTATTACTGCAGTTCCATATAATGAAAACCCTGTCGAAGAATCGAATTGGGTCGAAGCCGCTGAAGAAGCCGACAGAGTAGGAGTCGATATTATTTCTACATCATTAGGCTATTTTGGTTATGATAATCCCAATTACAGTCACACGTATTCTGATATGACAGGGAATCTGGCTTTTGCATCACAAGGAGCCAATATTGCTTTTGATAAAGGAATTATTGTGGTGGCAAGTGCAGGGAATGAAGGGCAGCAAACAGAGCCACACGTGGGAATTCCCGCCGAGGCCAAAAATGTAATTGCAGTTGGTGCGGTTCAAGCCGATGAAAACTATGCTTTGTTTAGTTCAATTGGTCCAAGTTATGACGGTCGAGTAAAACCTGATGTAATGGCTCAAGGACAAACGGTAGTATTATCAGATCCAATTGGAAACCTTGTCAATGCAAGTGGAACATCATTTTCTTGTCCCATAACATCTGGAATGGTAGCTTGTTTATGGCAAGCTTTACCGGGAAAAAATGCGCAACAAATCAAGCAATTAATTCAGCAATCATCCGATAATTTTGCCGAACCAGCAGTAAAATCAAGACCACAATATGGTTATGGAATTCCTGATTTTAACTTGGCTTTAGCCAATGGTTTGTCGGTTACTGATTTTTCGAAAACTGATTTTGTGGTTTATCCAAATCCAACTTACGACTCTATTTCGGTCAGTTTACCCAATGGTTCTGATGTTAAAACGATTGCTATTTATACCATTTTGGGACAAAAAGTTTTGGAGAAAAACATTTCCAATCAATCGGCCACTATTTCATTAGAATCCTTGACTAGTGGAACTTATTTCTATAAAATTGAATCGAATACTTTTTCTAAAAGCGGAAAAATTATCAAACAGTAATTCGATAGTTCAATGAACAAAATCACACAACTTTTTAATATCAAATATCCAATTATTCAAGGAGGAATGATTTGGAATTCGGGTTACAAATTGGCAAGTGCAGTCAGTAACGCTGGAGGTTTGGGTTTGATTGGTGCCGGATCAATGTATCCCGAAGTTTTACGAGAACACATTCAAAAATGCAAAAAAGCGACAGATAAACCTTTTGGAGTAAATGTTCCGATGTTGTATCCAAATATCGAGGAAATCATCAATATTATTGTCGAAGAAGGTGTGAAAATTGTTTTTACATCAGCAGGAAATCCTAAAACCTGGACTTCTTTTTTGAAGGAAAAAGGGATAACGGTAGTTCACGTTGTCAGCAGTTCGGTTTTTGCTTTGAAAGCACAAGAGGCTGGAGTAGATGCAGTTGTAGCCGAAGGATTTGAAGCTGGAGGGCACAACGGAAGAGAAGAAACAACCACTTTTACTTTGATTCCGATGGTGAAAGAAAAAATCAAGATTCCGCTTATTGCTGCCGGAGGAATCGCAACCGGTCGTGGAATGCTTGCCGCAATGGTTCTTGGTGCCGATGGAGTGCAAGTAGGAAGTCGATTTGCCGCTTCTGTGGAATCTTCGGCACACGAAAATTTCAAAAATAAAATTTTGGAAACTAATGAAGGCGAGACGCAAGTGACTTTGAAGGAATTGGCACCAGTCCGATTGATCAAAAACAAATTTTACCAAGACGTTCAGGATTTATATAAAAAATGCCCAAATAAAGAAGAGTTAGCTACGTTATTAGGTAGAGCAAGAGCCAAACACGGAATGTTTGAAGGTGATATGGACGAAGGTGAACTCGAAATTGGTCAAATTGCAGGATTGATTCATAAAATAATACCAGCTGCTGAAATAATTGAGGAAATGATTACCGATTATAATTTGGCCAGAAAAGAAGTAGAGAAATTCAATTTCTAATTCCAAATTTTAGTACTTTTGAAAACCTACAATTTTATAAATAATGACTAAAATAAAATTAATTTTAATTCTGGTATTCCTCGCATTGGGGGCGAACCAATCTTACGGTCAAACATACAAATTCAAAACTTCGGGTTTGAGTGTTATGGAAAAAGACCAAAAAGGGAATTGGGGAAAATGGTCTGACTTGAGTTTGGTCAATATTTTAGTAAAATTAGATACCGACAAAAGCCGAATTGTGGTGTATTCTGAGATTATTCAATTGTTTGAAATTATTGATTATATTCCTTTAGAAGAAAACGAAACCGATAGTATTTATACTTTTACTTGCAAAGATAATAATGGTGAAGATTGTACACTTTCGATAATTACCAGGAAACAACAAGACAATCGAAAACAGCTTTACATCAATTATGACAACCGAATTATTGTATATAATATGTCTAATTTCAGTTCATAAATAAAACTACAAAAAAGTCGCTTTAAAGCGACTTTTTTATTAGACATCAGTTTTTTAATAATTGTCAGTAAGTGTTTTCATAAATAAAATAATATCCTTTTTTTCTTTTTCATTCAATTTCAGATTGTCAAAAGGAAGTGTTTGAAATTCCAATTGCATTCCAATACCATTTCCTCCGCCGAGTTCATAAAATTTTAAAATATCTTCTAGATTGGTAAAAACTCCGTTGTGCATATAAGGCGCTGTTTTTGCTATATTTCGGATAGTTGGCGTTTTAAAAGAAAATCTAAATTGTTCGATTTGATTGGTATTGTATCTGCCCAAATCGGAATCTACGACTGAGTTTTTCCAATTAATCGATTTTGGAACACCAATTACTTCCGATTCGGAATTGTTGTACCAAGGCGGAACGGTTCCGTTATACAGCGGAATAAAATGGCAGGAAGCACATTTGGCTTTGCCTGCAAATAAATTGAATCCGTTTTCTTCCTCTTTTGTCAAAGCGACTTTGCCTTTAAAGTAGTTGTCAATTTTAGCATTAAAAGGCATCAAACTTCTCACGTAGCTGGCAATGGCATTTCTTATTTCGAATGGTGTAATCTCTTTTCTATCGGGGAAAGCTTTGGCAAGCAAAGATTTGTAAGCTTCTTGTTGGGTTAATCTTGTTGTGATTTCTTGTGTCGAAAGATTAAATTCATTCGGGTTTTTCATTACTTCTTCAATTTGATTTTCTAAATCTTGAGAACGTAAATCAAAGAAAAAAGATTTTTGAAACGCAGCATACATTAAGGTTGGCGAGTTTCTTGAAGTAGATTGATTGTGCACTTTTACAGTCGAAAACTGGAGCCCATCGGTAAAAGCTTTATCTGCATTATGGCAACTGGCGCAGCTGATAGTGTTATTTTTCGAAAGGTTTTTGTCGTTGAAAAACTGTTTTCCTAAAGCTGTTTTTGCTGCATTAGTTTTAGAATCGGCAAAAGGCGAAAAAGCATCAGGATTCAATCCTTTGCCTTGCATCAAATCAGACAATGTGCCGTTGAATGGTTTTATCCCTTTCGGACTGTCTTTTAAATAATCTTTAAAAGCAATTTCCAGTTCCATGCTCAATGGCATCAAATGATTTTTGATAAAAACCAGACGATTGAAGCTGTTGAAATCATTGTTTTTATTAAGATAATCTTGGCTTTTGGATAAGATTTGGGTAAATTTTTCTTTGTTTTTGACTTCGTTTTTTTTGCAAAAAACAGCAAAATACTGTTGAATTCCCTCAAGCGAATTATTAGTTTCTTGGATGGAAAGAAAAGCTACTGGCGAATCGAAACCCGTGATTCCCATTGTGGCTGTCCTAATAATTTGATGTTGCAATAATTCGTGTAAATGATGATTCTGAATGGGGAAATCTTTCAAATTGTTTTTCACGAAAAGTAAATCTGTTTTTAGGATTTCAATTTCGGATTTCAATTTGGTTAGGTTTAATTCTTCATCGGAGAAAATCACTTCTTCAATGACTTGAAATCCTGTTGGATCATTGACCACATTATCGTCAATTTTTACATCGGGAAGTGCTGGGCCATTTATTCGTCGGCTAAATCCTTGAAAATAATATTCTACAAAAGGTTCTGTTTTTTTGTAGATAGCCCTGCATTTAGAAAATTGAATTTTTGCATCCTCTTTTTTGGTGCATTTCGACAATTGAATCAAAGACGTGTTTAGGGAATCTATTTGTTGATTGACCTTTGTTTTTAAGCTGTCTTCGAGAGTTAGCGGTTCTTTATTGGTACAAGAAAAAAGACTAATTGCAATTACTAAAAAAATATATTGAAATGACTTCATTGTTTTTAATGAAATAAACACCTTATCAATAAGACTGATAAGGTGTTTGTTATAAAATATTTTAAAAAGATGTTTATCTTGGAACGTTTTTCAGTATAACTGTTTGTCCACCAGATTTATAAGATTGTATTGAAGTTGCTTTACTTGGATTTAAATACTTGTCCCCTTCTACCCAAGTGTGAGCGTGAATGTTTAACAAGAATGTACCAGGAACTCCAACATTGTCCGATATATCAGTCATTGCTCCAAATTCCCAAGCTCCTTTTTTAGTTTGATTTGCATTTCCGGCCGGGTTGTATTTGGTATTCAGAATATCGGCATCATTATTTTTCATATTCATAAATGGTTTCTTAACTCCAGTTGCGATGTTGTATAGCCAAATGTAGGAATCGTGAGTAGCTTCTGGGAAGAAAGAATCTCCATCTTCTTGAATATATACGTAGTTTTCAGTTACACAAACGTTGTCAGGATTGATAATATCTTTTCCTTTTACATTTTCACCAGTTGCAGTAACATCTCCATCGGCAACGATTTTTAATTTCCCAACCAACGGATTGGCAGCGTCTAATTTTAATTGGTACATTCTACCCATATATGTTTTCTCGGTAGTTCCGCTTATTCCCGTTGTAACAAAATAGATTTCTCTGTTGTTTACAGCCGAACCTTTTCGGTAATCTAAATCTTCAACTCTGGCAAATTGAATAGATTTTAAAGTAGAATTTAGATTTTCGATTTCTGTACCCGTAAGATTTTTGGCATTAGGAACTTCTACAAACTCTACATCATAAGTACTGTTCCAAGTCATTGCTGTTTCAATTTGGTTCAAATCTTTTCTTCTCAAAGAATAAAGTTTACCATTATCTAAATCACCTACCGTGTTGGAAACATATAAATATACTTGGCCATTTCCTGCATCTTCACCTACAATAACTACTGTTTTTCCAGGATAAGCATTTTTGTTTAAGGGTACATAATTTTCGGCACTCATTTTCCCCATAGCTGGTTTTGTTCTGCTGTTTACTGAAGGACTTGCAGCAGTAATTGGGTCAATTGCGTGACACATTGCATTTACATTTGATTCTCCAGCTGTTAGGAACATTGGGCCAAATCCGTGTTCAGCAGGTGTAGCCATAGTAGCAGAACAAAGTCTAAAACCTCCACCGTCTGTGTTTACAACATATTCTCCTTTTGTAATGTTTAGTTTCTTGTCTAAATACAATCTTGATACAGCCCAAGTGTTTTCGTGGTTATTCAACATAATAAAACCACTTCCGTCAGGATTGTCAATAAAACCTTGACCATCTGGAGCACCTCCATAAACCATATTCCCAGAGTTTGCAATAACATCTTCACTACTAATAAGAGTGTAAATGTCAACTCCCGAGAATTCCGAAAATGTTTTGGCCAAGGCTGGCGTAACTGAACGATTTTTAAATTCTACTGTTGACACTGATTTGTTGTCTTCGTCTTTGTCACAAGACACTAATGATAAACCAACCGCTAATAAGCTAACTAAATAATACTTTTTCATTTTTTTTAAGTTTGATTTTGTTTCGACAAACATAATCTGAAGTTTTTTTTAAGTGATTTTTTTAATATCACCAATTGTTTATATAAAGGTTACCAATTGTTTTTGAAAGTTAATTTATAGTAAGACAGAATTTGATAATCTTTTTTCAGATTAATAGTATAGGTTAAGGTAAGATTAATTTACACCTAAGAAACCTTGTTTTAATACTGTTTTTAAAAATCGAATCCATATTTTTGTATAAATAAAAAGTATGCTATGAAAAAGTTATTATTGTTGTTGTCTTTTGTCGTGATTACTAACGTTCAAGCACAACAACGCCCGAAATTAGTAGTTGGAATTGTTGTCGATCAAATGAAAATGGAATATTTATATCGGTTTTCGGATGATTTTTCTCCCAATGGTTTCAAGCGTTTGATGGATAAAGGATTTGTCTTTCACAATGCCAATTTCAATTATATGCCAACTTACACCGCTCCAGGACACGCTTCCATTTACACCGGAACGACTCCTTCAGTTAACGGAATTGTGGGGAACGATTGGTTTAACAGAAAGTTAGGTAAATCAATGTATTGCACCGATGACGCTTCTGTGAAAACCGTAGGAGACGGAACCGCTAAAGAAGGGGCGATGTCTCCAAAAAATCTGTTAAGTACTACTATTACTGACGAATTGCGATTAGGGACCAATTTTCAAGGAAAAGTAATCGGGATGAGTTTAAAAGACCGTGGCGCTATTTTGCCAGCGGGACATTTTGCGAATTGGGCTTTTTGGTACAGCGGAACAGGTTCGTTTATTTCGAGTACTTTTTACGGTGCAACATTGCCAGATTGGGTAACGGAATTCAATAAAGAGAAAAATTATCTGACTTATATCAATAAAGGTTGGAATTTATTGAAACCCGCTTCCGACTATAACGAAAGTTTGCCAGACGATAATCCGTATGAAGGTAAATTATACAATTCCGACAAACCCGTTTTTCCTTACAATCTAAAACAAATGTATGATAAACATGGTGCCGAAGTAATGCGTTCGACTCCTTTTGGAAATGATTTATTGGCTGATTTTGCCAAAAAAGCCATCGAAAAAGAAGCATTAGGAAAAGACAATATCACTGATTTCCTGACGGTTAGTTTCTCTTCGACTGATTATGTTGGACATATTTTAGGGCCTAGATCAATGGAATTGCAAGACACCTATTTGCGATTAGACCTCACTATTGCTGATTTCTTGGATTACTTAGACAAAACAGTTGGCAAGGATAATTATTTACTTTTCTTGACTGCCGATCACGCTTGTGCCGAAAATGCAGCTCATTTGAAAGATCATAAATACAATGTCAAAAATGTACCATCAAAAGATATTTCGAAAGCAATAAAAGAATTTTCTACAGCAACTTTTGGAGAAAATTTGGTTATTGAATATTCAAATTTTAATGTTTATTTCAACAAGGATGTAATCAAGTCTAAAGGGTTGGAATTAGTTAAAGTAAAACAAGCTTTCAAGGACTTTTTGATGACTCAGGAGCAAGTAAAAAGAGTATATACCGAAGAAGAAATTTTGGCTTCGACAGGAAATGATTATTATTTGAATTTTATAAATAACGGTTATGATGTTTCTCAAAATGGTGATTTGGTCGTATTGGACAAACCGGGTTATATAGAATATGGAGCAACAGGAACTTCTCACGGAACACCTTATGCTTATGACACTCACGCCCCTTTACTTTTCTATGGTTGGAAAATAAAGCATGGAGAAAGTTTCGATAAAAAAGAAATCACTCAAATTGCGCCAACACTAGCACTAAAACTCAAACTTGAAATGCCAAACGGTACAGAAGGCAAGGTTTTGACTGAAGTTTTGGAGGAGAAATAGTTTCTGAAACGAATAATGTTTTTAGATTTGACAACTTTTTAAAAGTTGTCAAATCTACTGCAATTCTTTTAAAAAAAATCCCATTTCATTTTTCATTGAAATGGGATTTGTTATTTATAAAAAACTAAGTTTTGCTTATTTTACAAGTACTGCATCTTCAACAAGTACATCGTATTTATAACCTGAGCCTAAATCTTTATTTAAAACTACTTTACCTTTTAGAGTAACGATATCGTCAATTTTTACCTTTTCTAAAGTAGTAATTGTAATGTCATTAAATCCGTTAAAATTAGATCCGTCTTGCAAGTGAACCCAGTTTTTATTCATTATTTCTGGCATAAATTTTATCACTTTACCTGTTAGAATCACAGTTTTTCCCGCTAATTGGTCTCTGGTTGAATACAAATCAAATACGGAAATTCCCCCTTTGGCCAATGTAATTCCTTTGGATAATTCCTTAGAAGAAACTACTTTTACTGGGGCTGAAGTTGGTTCAGCGACTGCTGGAGCGTTTGGATCAACTATTCCTTCCACAAATAATACGGAGTCGAAAGTTCTTTTTAAATCTTTACTTTCAAATTTTTTCATCTCCATTCCACCTTGGTAAGTATAGGTTTTTCCCACGGTTGCCTCCATTTTCGGAACAGCAATCCAATATTCTTTTTCAGCTTCGGTTACGAGTAGATAAGTGTAAGCATTTGCATTTAAAACTTCTTTAACAGTGATTTGGTGTGAATTCAATTCTTCTACAACAGATTCTTCCGTTTTTACGGCTTCTGTTTTTTCTGTATTGGGTTTGCATTGAACTAATACTAATACTGCTAGTAAACTTGAAACGCCCCAAAATAGTATTTTTTTCATCTTTTTTGTTATTTAATTATTGGAGTAAAAATAATTAAATTTTATTCTAATAAATATGATATATCTCAGTTTATAAAATGAATTATAGATTTGCTTCTAATTTCTAGAAATGAGATGAAAAACTTTATACTCAAAAAAAATCCCATTTCGTTTTTTATCGAAATGGGATTTGGTATTTATTAAACTGCTGCTGCTTCTACAGGCAATGGAATTTGATTTTTGAGCAAATCCTCGAAAGTTTCACGGGCTCTAATTAAGTGTCCCTGACCGTTTAGCCATAAAACTTCGGCAGGTTTGTATCTTGAATTGTAATTGGATGACATCGAGAAGCAATACGCTCCTGCATTTCTAAAACTTAAAACATCACCTTCGTTAATTTCGGAAATTCTACGGTTGTTAGCAAAAGTATCTGTTTCGCAAATATATCCTACAACCGAATAGAAACGTTCTTTTCCTTTTGGATTCGAAATATTTTCGATGTGATGTTGCGAACCGTAAAACATTGGACGAATCAAGTGATTGAAACCGCTGTCAATTTGAGCAAATACTGTCGAAGTGGTTTGTTTTACCGCATTTACTTTGGCTAAAAAATAACCTGCTTCGCTCACTAGAAATTTTCCAGGCTCGAAAATCAAAGTCAAATCTTTTCCATATTCAGCACAAAAAGAATTGAATCTTTTCGATAATTTTTTTCCTAATTCTTCGATGTCGGTTTCGATATCATCTTTTTTATAAGGCACTTTGAATCCGCTTCCAAAGTCAAGAAATTCAAGTTCTTTGAAGTTTTTCGCTACATCAAATAAGATTTCGGCAGCATATAAAAATACTTCAATATCCAAAATATCAGAGCCAGTGTGCATGTGGATTCCAACGATGTGCATTTTTGTATTTTCAACAATTCGCAACAAATGCGGCAATTGATGAATGGATATTCCAAATTTACTATCAATATGACCCACAGAAATATTGGTGTTTCCACCAGCCATTACGTGAGGATTAATTCGAATACAAACCGGAACGTTTGGGTATTTTGTTCCAAATTGCTCCAAAATCGATAAGTTGTCAATATTGATTTGAACTCCCAAAGCCGATACTTCCTCGATTTCTTCTAAGGATACTCCATTTGGCGTAAAAAATATTTGGTCAGGAGAATATCCTGCGTGAAGTCCTAGTTGTACTTCCTGAATAGAAACAGCGTCTAAACAAGACCCCATATCTCTTAATATTTCAAGAATGGCTATGTTGGACAAGGCTTTCATTGCATAATTGATACGCAATTTTTCTACCTTCGAAAATGCTTTTGTTAATCTTTGGTATTGGGATTGGATTTTAGACGCATCATAAACATATAATGGACTTCCGAATTGTTCTGCTAATTGTACTAAATCTTTTGCTTGCATTGTGATACATTTTTGGCAAATTTATTACTCTTTATTGGTTCATACAAGAAATAATTAAAAACTAACAAATTGTAACAAAATGTTTGTTTACTAACTTATTGAATTGAAATTCGTGAAATTTTAAACAAAAAAAAGACCTTGAAACGAATCAAGGTCTTTATGAAAATGCTTATTTGTTATTATACACCAGGCAAATCACCACCTTCTTTGGTAGGTAAATCACTTGAGCCCATTAAGTATATATCTACTTGTCTGGCAGCTTCTCTACCTTCAGAAATAGCCCAAACGATTAAAGATTGTCCACGTCGCATATCACCAGCTGTAAATATATTTGGAACGTTGGTTTGGTATTTACCGTATTCCGCTTTATAATTACTTCTGAAATCAAGTTCTAAACCTAATTGGCTGCTTAATGTTTTTTCAGGACCTGTAAAACCTAGTGCAAGCAAAGCTAAATCACAAGGCCAAGTTTTTTCGGAACCTTCCACTTCAATTAATTCAGGACGTTGTCCAGGAACCATTTTCCATTCTACATTTACTGTTTTTAGAGCGATTAATTTACCACTAGCATCTTTGATGAATTCTTTGGTATTAATCAACCAGTTTCTTTCGCAACCTTCTTTGTGTGAAGTCGAAGTTTTTAACTGCAAAGGCCAATAAGGCCAAGGAGTAGATTCGCTTCTTCCTACTGGAGGTTTTGGCATAATCTCGAAGTTAGTTACAGATTTTGCTCCGTGACGATTTGAAGTTCCAACACAGTCAGAACCGGTATCTCCACCACCAATCACAATAACATCTTTTCCTGTTGCCAATACTTGATTTTCTACTTTTTGACCAAAAAGGACTTTGGTTTGTTGCGATAAGAAATCCATAGCTTGAACTACTCCGTCTGCATCAGCACCGGGAGTTGGCAAACCTCTTCTTTCTGTTGCTCCACCGCAAAGTACAATAGAATCAAAAGCTTTCAAGTCATTAATATCGTAGTTTACACCAACGTGTGTATTTACTTTAAAAGTTATTCCTTCTGCTTCTAAAATGGCTATACGACGGTCAATAATTCCTTTTTCCATTTTGAAATTCGGAATTCCGTAACGCAATAATCCTCCAACAGCATCGTCTCTTTCGAATACAGTTACTAAATGTCCTGCTCTGTTCAATTGTTGTGCAGCAGCTAAACCAGCTGGGCCAGAACCTACAACTGCTACTGTTTTTCCAGTTCTTACTCTTGGTGGTTGTGGTTTAATCCATCCTTCTTTGAAGGCACGTTCCACAATATTTTTTTCTAGATTTTCAATTGAAACAGGATCTTCTATAAGTCCCAATACACAAGCTTTTTCACATGGAGCAGGGCACAAACGTCCTGTAAACTCTGGAAAATTATTTGTTGAATGCAATATCCAAGAGGCTTTTTGCCATTCGCCTTGGTGCACCATATGATTGAAATCAGGAATCAAATTGCCCAGAGGACATCCACTGTGACAAAATGGAATTCCGCAATCCATACAACGAGACCCTTGTTTTGTAATATCAGCGTCACTCAAGGAAACCGTAAATTCATTATAATTTACTACACGTTCTTCTACTGCAATATATGATTCATCTATTCTTTCGAATTCTTTAAAACCGGTAACTTTTCCCATTGTATTATGCTGTTAATTCTTCAAAAATTTGTTCTTCTGTTTCCAGACGTTTCAACGCTTTTTTATACTCTGTAGGCATTACTTTAACAAATTTGCTTAAGCTTGTAGCCCAATCTGCTAATAATTCGGCACCTCTTGTACTATTGGTGTAGGCAACGTGTTTGGCTATCAATGCTTTCAATTCCTCGGCTTCTTCGGCTTCAATGGTTTCAAATGCTATTGATTCGGTGTTGCATAAACCGTTTTTGAATTTGTTTTCTGGGTCGTAAATGTAAGCGATTCCTCCACTCATACCGGCAGCAAAATTTCTACCAGTTTTACCTAAAACTACTACTTTTCCACCTGTCATATATTCACAACCGTGATCTCCAACTCCTTCTACAACTGCTGTTGCACCAGAGTTACGAACGGCAAAACGTTCTCCTGCTATACCATTGATATAAGCTTGTCCTTCGATGGCTCCAAATAAACAAACGTTACCTACAATAATATTATTTTCAGCAACGAAAGTAGCTTTTGCAGGTTTCTTGATGATTAATTTAGCTCCAGAAAGTCCTTTTCCTAAATAGTCATTGGTATTTCCTTCGACAGTAAATGTTAATCCGTGAGCACTAAAAGCACCTAAACTTTGACCAGCAGAACCCTTGAAGTTAATATTTAAAGTATCTTCTGGTAAACCAAGATATCCGTATATTTTTGAAATTTCATTACTTACAATAGCTCCAACCGAACGATTGGTGTTATTTATAGGGTAATTCAAAGTCATTTTTTCTTTTCGGTACATTGCACGATGCGAATCTTTCAAGATTTGGAAATCCAATACATTTTCTAAATTATGATCTTGTTTTTCGGTATTTCTGACAATTCTTTCACTGTATCCGTCTGGCGTATGTAAAATTGCTGATAAATCTAAACCTTTCGCTTTGTAGTGCGTAATCGCTTTATTGGTATTGATTTTATGTGTTTGTCCCACCATTTCGGCTAAAGTTCTAAAACCTAACTGAGCCATAATTCCTCTTAACTCTTCGGCAACATAATAGAAGAAGTTAATTACGTGTTCTGGAGTTCCTTTGAAGTTTTTACGTAATTCTTTGTCTTGAGTTGCAATACCCACTGGGCAAGTGTTTAAGTGACATTTACGCATCATAATACAGCCCGAAGCTACTAGTGGAGCAGTGGCAAAACCAAATTCTTCAGCGCCTAATAAAGCAGCAATAGCTACATCACGACCTGTTTTTAATTGTCCGTCACATTCTACAACAATTCGACTTCTTAGGTTGTTTAAAACTAAAGTTTGTTGTGCTTCGGCAAGTCCAAGTTCCCAAGGAAGACCTGCATGTTTCAATGATGTTAATGGAGATGCTCCAGTTCCACCATCATAACCTGCAATTAATACAACGTCTGCTTTTGCTTTGGCAACACCTGCAGCAATGGTTCCAACACCTACTTCTGAAACCAATTTCACATTGATACGAGCTTCTCTGTTGGCATTTTTCAAGTCGAAAATTAATTGTGCCAAATCTTCGATAGAGTAAATATCGTGGTGTGGTGGTGGCGAAATCAATCCTACATAAGGAGTTGAATTACGCGCTTCAGCTATCCAAGGCAATACTTTTTCACCTGGCAATTGTCCACCTTCTCCAGGTTTTGCACCTTGAGCCATTTTAATCTGAATTTCTTTTGCACTAGACAAATAGTGTGAAGTTACTCCAAAACGACCCGAAGCTACTTGTTTGATAGCCGAGTTGCGACTGTCACCATTCATATCAGGTTGGAAACGTTTTCTGTTTTCTCCACCTTCACCCGAATTCGATTTTCCTCCAATACGGTTCATCGCGATGGCTAAGTTTTCGTGTGCTTCTCTAGAAATAGATCCGTAAGACATCGCTCCCGTTTTGAAACGTTTTACGATTTCTGTCCAAGGCTCAACTTCATCAATTGAAATTGGATTGAGGTTGTCAAATTCGAATAAACCACGAATGGTCATCAAATTGTGAGCTTGATCATTTACGGCTTTAGAATATTCGTTGTAGCTGGATTGATCACTCAATCTTACGGCTTGTTGCAATTTGGCAATGGTAGTAGGATTGAACATGTGTCGCTCTCCATTACGTCTCCATCGGTATTCTCCACCAATATTTAATCCTAATCGGTTAGGTATTAAATGATCTGGATATGCATATTTGTATCTTTCGCTAATTTCTTTTTCAATTTCATACAATCCAATACCTTGAATTCTTGAGGTAGTATATGGGAAGTATTTTTCAACGAATTTAGAATTGAAACCAACGATTTCGAAAATTTGAGAACCTCTGTACGAATGTAAAGTAGAGATTCCAATTTTGTTCATGATTTTTACAATTCCATTTCCAATAGCTTTATTGAAATTGTGGACTGCTTTTTCTTCGTCAATACCGGTAATAAATCCTTCGCGTACTTGAACACGGATGATTTCGTTTACCATATATGGATTGATTGCACTTGCCCCATAACCGAATAAAGTAGCAAAATGGTGTGGTTCACGTGGTTCTGCTGATTCGATAATAATATCAAAATAAGAACGCTTGCGCAAACGGTTCATCTGATGATTGACATAAGAACACGCCAATAAAGAAGGAATAGGAGCTAAATCCTTATTCACACCTCTATCCGATAAAATGATAATATTGGTACCTCTTTCAACTGCTTTTGTAACTTGAACTATTAAAGCTTCTAAAGCATCTTCTAATCCATTTAATCCTTTTGCTTTTGGATATAAAATTTCAAAAGTCTCGGCGTGGAAATGATCGATAGAAATCGCTCTAATTTTTTCTAAATCCTTATTAGAAATTACTGGATTTTGAATTCTTAATTTTCGGCATTGTTTGCTGGAAATGTCAAAAATATTACGGTCTTGACCTAAGGCCAAACTAATATCGGTTACAATTTCTTCACGAATTCCATCCAAAGGCGGATTGGTAACTTGGGCGAATAATTGTTTAAAATAATTGGCAATTAATTGTGGTCTGTCTGATAAAACGGCAAGCGGAGTGTCAGTACCCATAGAACCTAACGTTTCTTTTCCAGATTGTGCCATCGGGGTAATTACATCTTGAATGTCTTCTAAAGTGTAATTAAACAAACGTTCTCTTGTAGCTAAATCTATAGTTTCAATAGAGCAAACTTCGGATGTACTAGGAACATCTTTTAGGTGTAATCTGTATTGATTCAACCATTCTTGATAAGGTCTTTCAGAAACGATTTTGCTTTTTATCTCTTCATCATTGATGATGCGTCCTTCGTTCATGTCCACCAAGAACATTTTTCCTGGTTCCAATCTTCCGTGGCTTTCTACATCTTCCGGAGCAACATCTACAACACCAATTTCTGATGCCATAATCAATTTACCGCTTTTTGTAACGGTATATCTTGAAGGTCTTAAACCATTACGATCTAATAATGCCCCAACATAATCACCATCTGAAAAAGGAACTGAAGCTGGACCATCCCAAGGCTCCATAATACACGCATTGTATTCGTAGAATGCTTTGCGTTCTGGTGACATAGTTTGGTGTTTTTCCCAAGCTTCAGGAATCATCATCATCATTACTTCTGGCAATGATCTTCCGGTGTGCATTAACAATTCAACTACCATATCCATAGAAGCAGAATCTGATTTTCCTGGAATAATGATTGGGAATAATTTGTCTATTTGTGGACCAAAAACATCACTTTTCATGATTTCTTCACGAACACGCATTCTACTTACGTTTCCACGCAAAGTATTGATTTCCCCGTTTTGACAGATGTATCTAAACGGTTGTGCCAATTCCCAAGAAGGCATTGTGTTGGTAGAAAAACGTTGGTGAACTAACGCCAAACGAGTTACTAAATCGGTTTGTTGTAAATCGGTATAATAAGGACCAATATCTTCGGGCATAATAATACCCTTATATATTAAGGTTGTTGTAGAAAAACTTGGAATATAAAAATAAGAGCTTTCCGATATCTTAGAATTTATAATCGTATGTTCCGTAATTTTACGTGCTGCATATAATTTTGCTTTGAATGTAGCGTCGTCAATTTCTTCTTTTTTACCAACGAATATTTGATCAATTTTTGGCTCAGAAGCTGCTGCAATTTGACCCAATTGAGAGGAATCAACAGGAACTTCTCTCCATCCTAAAATGGTTAGACCTTGGTTTTTGATTTCATCTTCAAATATTTTTTTGCAAAAAACGTATTGATTTTCGGCTTTTGGTAAAAAGACCATACCTACAGCGTATTCACGTGCGTTTGGAAGTTTGAAATCACAAACTCTATTGAAGTATTCGTGCGGAATATCAATCAATAAACCCGCACCATCACCCGTTTTTCCGTCGGAACTCACACCTCCACGATGTTCTAGCTTTACAAGGATTTCTAATGCGTCGTGAATGATTTGATTTGTTTTCTCGCCTTTAAGGTTGCAGATGAATCCAGCTCCACAGTTTTCATGCTCGAATTCTGGCAAATAAAGACCTTGTTCTTTAATTTTCATGCTTATTATTTTTTATGCAAAAATATAGATTTCATTAATGACATCAATTTTTTATATTTGTGTTTAACTTATTTTTGTTATAATGTTAAAAAAACGTCCAATAAATAGCAATTAATCATTCACTTGCACTCAAATTAACAAAATGACAATTTTATTTTAATATATAAATGGTTTTTGAAGTAAGATTGTTATCATTTTTACTATTTTATTAAAAAATTTCTATCAATAATTGTTTCGATTTTATATTAAATAAAAAAGGTTTTGTTTTAAGTTGAATTTTGCTAAGTTTGTACCTTTATCAAAGCAAATAACTCAATAATGGATATACACGAATACCAAGGAAAACAAATTTTAGCCAGTTATGGTGTAAAAGTGCAACGTGGTTATGTAGCCAACAACCCAATAGAAGCGGTTGCTGTTGCAAAACAATTGACTGCCGAAACAGGAACGGGTTGGCACGTAGTAAAGGCCCAAGTTCACGCAGGTGGTCGTGGAAAAGGAGGAGGAGTTAAGCTTGCCAAAAACTTGCAACAAGTTGAGGAATTAGCAGAACAAATCATCGGGATGAATTTAATTACGCCACAAACATCTGCCGAAGGTAAAAAAGTTCATAAAGTTTTGATTGCTGAGGATGTATATTATCCTGGCGAAACCGAAACATCTGAGTTTTATATGTCCGTTTTATTGAATAGAAGTAGAGGTCGCAACATGATTATGTATTCTACCGAAGGTGGAATGGATATTGAGCACGTAGCAGAACAAACACCTCATTTAATTTTTACAGAAGAAATTGATCCAACTGTAGGATTGCAAGGTTTTCAAGCCAGAAGAATTGCCTTTAATTTAGGTCTTTCCGGAAATGCTTTCAAAGAAATGGTGCAGTTTGTAGATGCTTTATACAAAGCTTACATCGGTTCAGATGCTTCAATGTTTGAAATCAATCCAGTTTTGAAAACTTCTGATAACAAAATTATTGCTGTTGATGCCAAAGTAAATTTAGACGATAACGCTTTGTTTCGTCATCCGAAATTAGCCGAAATGCGAGATGTTCGTGAGGAAAACCCAATCGAAGTGGAAGCTAAAGAAGCAGGTTTGAACTATGTAGATTTGGACGGAACTGTAGGTTGTATGGTAAACGGAGCTGGATTGGCGATGGCAACCATGGATTTAATAAAATATGCCGGTTTTGAACCAGCAAACTTCTTAGACGTTGGTGGAACTGCCGATGCAAAACGTGTAGAATTAGCGTTTCGTATCATTTTGAAAGATCCAAATGTAAAAGCTATTTTGATTAACATTTTTGGTGGAATCGTTCGTTGTGACCGCGTTGCACAAGGAGTAGTTGATGCTTATAAAAATATGGGAGATGCTATTACTGTGCCAATCATCGTTCGTTTGCAAGGTACAAATGCTGAAATCGCAAAAGAATTAATCGATAATTCTGGAATGCCAATTTTATCGGCTGTTGAGTTTCAAGAAGCGGCTGACCAAGTAAAAGCTGCTCTTTCTTAATTTTAGAAATTATACTATATTGAAAATCCTGAGTGAAAAACTCAGGATTTTTTATTTGCTATTTCTTGTATTTCATCGGATTCTATTATATGAAATCCTTTGTAATTCTTTTGAGCAATATCAAACATTGCTTTAGCCACAGCTTCACTTTGAATGGGTTTGTATTTTTTTATTTTTCCCGTGAATGCAAAGGAAAAAAGTTTCATAAAAAAAGCACCGATTTTCTCGCCCAAACGAAATTCTTTTCGATTTCCTAAAAGCAAAGAGGGTCTAAGAATTACAATAGTTTCAAAGGAGCTTTTTTTGAGAAAATCTTCTATTTCACCTTTTGTTTTCAGGTAAAAATTGGATGAAGTTGAAAGCGCATCTAAAGAAGAAATCAAGAAAAATTGTTTCACTTTATTCTGCAAAGCTATTGTTGCAAATTCTTTGGGATAGCCAAAATCTACTTTTCTGAATGCATCTTGACTTCCGGCATTTTTTATGGTTGTACCAATGGTACAAAAGAAATCGTCACCAACGACTAACTCTTTATAGGTTTCCGGTTGATCAAAATCAATAATGTGTTGCTCTAATTTTGTATGTTGAATGCCTGAATCTCTTTTTACGAAAGCGATGACTTTTCCATATTCAGTACTTTCTAAAAGAAGGTCTAAAAGGTGGGAACCAATTAATCCGGTACTTCCAATAATCAAAGCCGTTTTCATATGTTATGTTTATTGTTTTTTATTGGTCATATGTAATTCGCATATCTTCATTGGTGTTTGCGACCAATTTTAGGTGATGCTCATTTCATAAACTTATGATTTTTTGTTCTTGCCAAAATTGAATTTCACTTTCTCCACTACTTGCACTTTGGGTGCCGGTTTTTTGAAAGGTTTCTTTTTGGCCGCAGGCTTTGTTTTAGAAGGACTTTGATCGCCTCTTGCTCTTTCTTCGTCTTTTGGCTTTGCCTTAAATTCTGTTCTTTCTTTTGCTCCTTCTTTGGCAGGAATTTCAGCTTTGTGTTTCGCCAAAACAGCTGTTGGGTTCTTAGGATTTTCTTTAGTTCCTCGCAAATGAATTACCAATCCGTTTAGGAAATTACGCAATACTTGGTCACCACATTCTACATAGTTTTCGTGATTTTCGGCACGAAAAAAAGCACTCAATTCTGTTTTTGAAATTCTAAAATCTACCAATTCTAATATCTCAACTATTTGGTCATCACGAAGCATTAGAGCTACTCGAAGTTTTTTGAAAATATCGTTGTTTGTCATAAGTCAGTTTGTTGTTTAGGGTTAATTGTTTGTGGTTATGGAGCTATATATTACCAACCGTAAAAAATCATTCGTTAAAAAAGCCAAAGATAAGCATTTGCAAATCCATCTCGCCATAATTTTTCGTTATGCTGACCGCCTTTTACAATTTTCTTTTTGGTCAATTTCTTGCACTCACATCTTTTTTCTGAAACCAAAGCGTCAATTTTGTTGAGGTCTGTGACCATATCGGCATCGCCTTCGGTATCGCCACAGAGAAAATAAATTTTGGTTTTTAGTTTTGGGATTGTATTCGTCAATTCAACAATTTCTTTTCGGTTGAACCAAAATGAAGGTGAAAATATTCCCGCTTTCCCAAATACTTCAGGATATTTCAAAATCGCATAATAGGAAACTAGCCCGCCGAGCGAACTTCCCATAATGGCAGTGTTTTTGGTGTTGGTTTTTGTTCTGTATTTTATGTCGATTGCCGGCTTGAGGGTTTTTACAATAAATTCAAGATAATTATCGGCATTTCCTCCGCCGTATTTTGCATTTTTATAAGGTGTTAATTCCTCCATTCGTTTTTCATTTCCGTGCTCAATTCCCACAACAATGACTTGTGCATTGAGGCTATCCAATTTTTCATCCACATTCCATTCGCCAACAAAAGAAGTTTTGGCATCAAAAAGATTTTGGGCATCGTGCATATAAATTACCGGATGTTTCTTTTGAGTCGAATCGTAATTCTTGGGCAGATAAATCCAAATTTTCTTGGTACAATTCAATTGTGGCGCTTCGATAGTAAAAGTGGAAACTTGTTTTGAAGCAGTGTTTTGCTGGGCAAAAGTTTTACCTGTAACAATAAAAAGAAGAATCAGTAATGTAAATCGTTGCATCATTGCTAAGTTTTGTGATTTGGATAAAAAACAATATTTTAGCTAAAAATAATAATTTTGATGCACACTTACGACCAAAAAATCAGTTTACTTTTAGAAATGATAGCTTTTTCCACAATTGACGGTAATTTACATAAAAATGAATACGCTTTTTTGGCGATTGTGGCCAATGAGTTGAAGATTAGTAAACCTGTTTTCAATGATTTGTTTCATCAGGAATTGCCTCATATTGTTATAAAATCAGAGTTTGAGCGCTTCCACCAGTTTTATCGTTTGGCTTTATTGATGCATTCTGATGGAGTTTTGCACCCCAAAGAAGAAGTTGCCATTTTGCAAATAGGAATCAATATGGGACTAAATCCCATTGTCACCACGCGCATTCTCAAAATGATGAAAAAGAAACAAAGCCCAATAATTGAAGCCGATATTTTATTGGAAATTTTTAAAGAGCAACATAATTAGGGATGATTTTTTTGTAGAGAGTTATTAAAATTTGGTATTTTTTTCGCTCCGAAATTCCGATGGCTATCGGAACTGACCTTGAGGATGTGTTCATCAGTCTGTGACTGACAAAAATTAAATAACTTAAAACAAAATCGGTTGAAAACCTAAAGTGACTACCTTAAAGTTGGAGACTTTGCGGAGGTGAGTATTATCTATGTCTCTTTTTTTTAGCCATTTTTTATTTCAAATATAGTGGGATTTCAGTGACAAACCGCATTGCAAACGCTACGATTTGATTATTGATTTGAGTAGGTACTCGTCGCAGACGAGCACCAGTGGATTTTATTTGTATTTCAAATTTAGAATATTCAATAATATTTCTTCGGCTTTAGTTTGATCATTAATCTCAAGTTTTTGTTTAATTAACTTAATGTTTTTTTGTAAAGTATTTACTTTAGCAGTTTGATAAATACCTAAATTATCTTTTGGTAAATTCTCGACAGCATAAAAGAAACCTTTTTCAAAATTATCTCCAGAAAAATTCATTTCTGCAATTATTTGTTCTAATTCAAATGTTTTATACGGATAGTCATTCGACGCATTCCATCTTTTGATTAGTCGGATTATTGGTTTTAAAATTGAATTATATTTATTGTTATTATTAGTTAATAAAGTATTAAATCCTTTTGGGTCGGTATTTATCCAAACGCTTTCTCTATTTGGGATTTGATAAGTGTTATTCCAAAAAGTTGATAAATATCTACAAGGTACTAAATCAAATTTTATTTTTTGCATCTCTAATACTATTGAAGGATGGTCTTTTAAAACTTTAGTAGTTGGATACTTAGCAATTGCAAATCTTTTTAGTTGATTTCTATACGTTTCCGAATTGTAAGTATTTAATTGTTGATTAAATACAATTAGAACATCAATGTCTGAACTTTCATCAAATTCTCTTGGTAAAATTGTTGACCTTGAAAATGAACCAAAAACAAGAATTTCATCGACTTGATTTCCAAAATACGATTTTATGTTTTGTTTGAAATTTTCAATTTTACCATTAATATATTCTCTTTCTTTAGAACCATATTTTATAAATAGTTCTTCCGCTAATTTTTGAAGTCTGTAATTTATTGTTGCCATATTATTTCCACCAAATATTCATTTCTGCATTATTTTCTATTGAATTTTTGGCCCAATATTTTCCTATTAAAGAAATTGAAGGTTTCTTTTTTATATTTAATTTGTTAACTTTTTCTTTTATTTCATCTGCATTTTCATTAGTAAAGTTTCCCTTTGTGAAAGTTAATAAAATGTCGTTATGCAATTTTAAATATTCTTCTCCAGCTTTCATCGAATTATTAATAAAGTCACTTTCTTCTTTACTTTGATATACCATAATTAATATACTTGCGCAAAGAGAAAATGCTCCCATAATCTTTATTGTGTTATCAGTAAATATATCAAGCATTGCAAATACCGAAAAAATAATATTTATTATGATTAAAAAGTAGTTTAAAATTCTTCTAAAATCGGCAGATTTAAAATGACCTTTTGAAGAATATGCGGTGCATTCTCCAAAATGTTTTAATGTTTCTGATATATCATTCATTTTTTTTAATTATTCCGTTAATTTAATAGGTATTATAAAATCATACCAAACTCTTCTATTCTGGGTATATATATGACAAACATTGTTTATTATCCAATTTCAAATATATAAAATTTATATTACAATTTTCAAACACCAATAATTATTTTACTATAAAACAATTCCCTCGCCCCGAATGTAAGATCGCAATGAAATGCTGACACGAGCGAAGCGAAATGACAAAGTAATTTAGCTTCTAAAAATCTTTATCCCTTAAAATTAAGAAAATAAAAATTCGGTAAATTTACCGTAAAGAATAGGAATTATTTCTTATCTTTGATAAAAATTAAGAAGCTATGGCAACTTTAGAAAAAATGTCAACTAGAGAAAGTATCGCAGAAGTCCCTGAAATTAGGAATTTCACTAAAATTCTTTTCTATTTAAGACAAAACAACATCAACTGGAGATACTTTAATTATCTAAAGGAAATAACCACGCTAAATGACGAGATTATTTCGACTTGGCTCAATATAAATTCAAAGACTTTGAGAGCGTATCGCAAACCCGAAAGTATTTCGAAAGACAACATCAAAGAACATCTTGTTTTATTGATTTCTCTTTATAAACACGGTACCGCTGTTTTTGGGACTAAAGAAAATTTTGATAAATGGTTGCTCGTCGAAAATTATTTTCTGGACAACAAAGCACCAAAAATTTTCTTGGAAACTATTTCGGGTATTCAATTCATTGACGACCGACTTACTGCAATTGAATACGGAGACAACGTTTAATTATGGAGGTTTTTAAAATTTGTAGCGAAAAATATTCTCATTCCCTAAACGCTTCTGGTGCATCAAACCGATGGAACAAAAAGGATGAATTTGTTATTTATACGGGTAGTAGTAGGTCATTGTCAACATTAGAAACCGTTGTGCATCGTTCGGCTATCAATATTTCTAGCCCTTATAAATTAGTAATAATTGCAATTGACGACAAAACGTTTATCAAAGAAATTAGCGTTACTGATTTACCAAAAAATTGGAAGTCAATTGAAGCCTATGTTGAACTTCAGGAAATTGGCTCGAAATGGTATAATTCGCTTGAATCTCTGATTTTGAAAGTTCCATCTGCAATAATTTCACAAGAGTACAATTATATCATCAACACAAAACATCCATTATTTGCTACAAATGTCATTCTTCAAAGTGTAGAAAATTTTGATTGGGACAAACGACTTCTTTAAGGTAGTTTGTAAGCTTTGTTTTTTATACAATCTTTCAATATCCAAAACTTTGTACCTTTGCGACCTATAAATTAAATTATGCGCATAGATATTATTACAGTTCTCCCAGAATTATTGCGAAGTCCGTTTGAGGCTTCGATGATGAAACGTGCCATCGACAAAGGAATTGTGGAAGTTCATTTTCATAATCTACGCGATTACACAACCAACAAACAAAAAAGTGTCGATGATTATCCGTATGGTGGCGGTGCCGGAATGGTGATGAACATTCAACCCATTGACGATTGCATCACGCATTTGAAAAGCGAAAGAACCTACGACGAAATCATTTATATGTCACCCGACGGCGAAACTTTGAACCAAAAAATGGCCAACACTATGTCGATGTACGAGAATATCATTATTCTTTGTGGACATTATAAAGGAGTGGATCAACGCGTTCGAGACCATTTTATCACCAAGGAAATCTCGATTGGCGATTATGTTTTGAGCGGGGGAGAGTTGGGTGCTTTGGTTTTATGCGATGCGTTAATCCGATTGATTCCCGGAGTTTTGAGTGATGAAACCTCGGCTTTGACTGATAGTTTTCAGGATAATTTATTGTCGGGACCCATTTACACAAGGCCTGCCGATTACAAAGGTTGGAAAGTCCCGGAAATTTTAACCAGCGGAAATTTCGCCAAAATCGACAAATGGCGTGAGGATATGGCGTATGAACATACTAAAAATAGAAGACCGGATTTACTTGGGGAATAGTTGGCAGATGGCAGTCAGCAGATGGCAGTCAGCAGATGGCAGTGTTGGAATAAATAAAAGTTGTTAGTTTGCAACCTGAAATCTGAAATCTGAACACTTGAAAATAAAGTTTGTAAATTATCAAAAAAGATGTAAATTTGCACCCTCATTAGACCAACCTCTGGCGAAAACCGTGAATGTTGCTCTTTTTAAAACCATAAATAAAAAATAAAATGGCAGATTTATTGAAATTCGTTCAAGACGAATTTGTAACAAGAAAAGATTTCCCTGTATTCGGAGCTGGAGATACAATCACAGTTTTCTACGAAATTAAAGAGGGTGAAAAAACAAGAACACAGTTTTTTAAAGGTGTTGTTATTCAAAGAAGAGGTTCTGGAAATACAGAAACTTTTACTATTCGTAAAATGTCAGGTGCAA
>Ga0209717_1001491_pt1 | contig 25117 bp, 17 predicted proteins | sample AD_UKC048_MetaG_FD_184418 | JGI IMG/M metagenome (GOLD analysis project Ga0209717, IMG submission 184418) | Active sludge microbial communities of municipal wastewater-treating anaerobic digesters from USA - AD_UKC048_MetaG (SPAdes) (version 2) | ecosystem: Engineered > Bioreactor > Anaerobic >... | reverse complement strand
AGAAGTCATCGCTGCACCGTCGGTAACAAATACATTGGGCGCGACCCAAACCTGGTTCCACTTGTTGAGTACCGAGTTTTTGCGATCCGTACCCATCCGTGCCGTACCCATTTCATGGATACCCAAGCCCAGCGCGGGTTCGCTGGTACGAGAGCTGACGTTTTTGGCACCCATGGCCTCCAACATTTCCGCGGCATCGTTCTGCATGTCTTTGCGCATGTTGAGCTCGTTGCTGGTGTAACCCGCATCGACCACGACCTGAGGCAGACCCCATTGGTCTTTTTTATCCGGGCTGAGGAACATCATGTTGTCTTTGTAAGGCAACCATTCCCCGAAGCCGCCCAGGTTTACGTTCCAGGGGCCAAGTGAAGTGAACTGCTTTTTGAAGTCTTCCCCAAAGCCCATGATGTCGCGGTTCCAGCCTGTACGCAGGGCTCCACCTTGGTAGCCAAAGCCCCGGATATAGCCCTTGCCTTCTTCATACACGTTGCGGTAGCGGGGCACATAGATTCCATTTGGACGACGGCCGAAAGTCGTTTTGTCCAAATGTCCATCAAAGGTTCCGCTTGCCCCTACGCCGAGGTGGTGATCCATCAAGTAGCGGCCCAATGAACCTGACTCATCCAATCCAGCAGCACCGTAGCGTTGGGTTTTGGTATTCATCAGGATAGAGGTGGAAGCTATACAGGAAGCATTCAGGAAGATGATTTTGGCAAAAAACTCCATGGGCTGCTTGCTCAATTCATCTACGATTTGTACTCCTTTGGCCTTACCTGTAGCCTCATCATAAATCAAAGAACCCACGATAGAGTGGGGGCGGAAGGTCATGTTGCCCGTGCGCTCAGCAGCGATCAAGGTAGCCCCGTTGCTGCTGAAGTAAGCACCATATGGACAGCCTCTTGAGCACAAGTTGCGGTATTGACACTTGCCCCGACCAAGCGCGAGTTGCTCCTGTGTTGGTGCGGTCAAGTGTGCGGCGCGACCTGGAATGATCTTGCGGCCTTTCCACTTGGACTCTACGGCGCTTTTGAGTACTTTTTCCGCAGCGGTCAAGTCCATCGCGGGTTGAAAGTCGCTATCGGGCAGGTGTGGCAAATTTTCTACCGAACCACTGATCCCGGCGAAGCGCTCCACGTAGCTGTACCAGGGCGCAATGTCGTCGTAATTGATTGGCCATGGGGTAGCAATGCCATCTTTGGCATTGGCCTCAAAGTCCATCTGGCTCCAACGGTAGCTCTGCTTACCCCAGGTGATGGAACGGCCTCCCTTGTGGTAGCCCCGCATCCAGTCGAAACGTCTTTTTTCGATGTAGGGATGCTCCGTATCCTTGACAAAAAGGTGCGCAGTTCCCTCATTTTGAACTGTATACCCGGTACGGGCCTGTACCCGTTGCTGATTGAGGCTTTCTTCGGAGGATTTCCCCTGGTGAGCAAAGTCCCAGGGCATGTTGTTGGCGGTCGAATAATCTACGACGTGGCGCAGATCGCGGCCTCTTTCGAGCACCAGTACCTTCAGTCCTTTTTGGGTCAATTCTTTGGCGGCCCAGCCTCCAGAGATACCCGATCCTACTACAATGGCGTCGAAAGTGTTTTCTGCAACTACGCCGTTATGGTTGATTTGCATTTTTATACATTGATAAGTTGATAAGTTGAGGAGTTGAGGAGTTGAGGCTACCGCGAGCGACTTAGACACTGGTAATGTCAAAAACGCTCGCGGCAGCCTCAACTCCTCAACTCCTCAACTCCTCAACTAGATTTACAGATAAATTTTATCCCCCATTTTGTACAACTCCTCGCCACTCCAGCGGCCTGGTGCGGGAAGGTATTCAAAGGCGGTGGTGGCACCTACTTCGCTATTGGCGTAACAGGTTTTGACCAAATCTTTGGTGGAGCGGATAAAGCCATTTCTGGTTTTGGCATCCCGTTCGGCCTTTTCCATGGCGGTCAGGATCTCAATTTGCTGCGCCGTTTTGAGTTTGGCAAATACGCCCCCATATTTGGTTTTGCATTCTGCATCCAGATTGGTTAAGCCGTCCAAAACCACTTTTTGATTTTCGGCGGTATAACAATCCTGGAGCAGGATTTCAAACCAGCGCGGTACTCCTGCTTCAATGGCTCCAGGCGTGTCGGTTTTGGGAATGATACATTCTGAAATGGCCGCCAGCGTCTTGCGCTGCTTACCGGTCATTAGCTTTGGCTTGATGCCAAGATCCATTGGCTCGGCAAGCCGGGCGAAAACGGTTTCCGGTACGGCCAGTGAGACCCCGAAAACTGCCGTTACGAGCCTTACAGCTTCTCTTCTCTGCATGATTGAAAAAGTATTAATACCCGCGAATTCACGCTAGAGTATGGTTCATACATTATTTTACTCGATTCCCCATCAATAAACAAGCGCGGTAAAAATAGAAAGAGGAAATGGTTTTTTCCAAAAAAAATTAGGGTTTGCTCCGGGATTTACAATAAGATTTTGATTTGCTGTTAAAAAACAGTGGATTAGAATGGAATACCCATAAAAAACGGGCGGATGGCATTTTGCCACCCGCCCGACGCGATTCTTAACAGGTAAAAGTTTAGAGGTTGTCTACTCCATTATACTAGTTGAGCGTATACCGAACGGAGAGTGCTCCGTAGCCACCTCCAAAACCAGAGAGGTAACCATTGCCAATGAAAATGGTTGGCACCCAGTCGGCACTGAGGTTGATCGGAGTATCTGGAAATTTGTAATCTAAGCCCAGGTTACCCATGAGGCCTAAACCAAAACTGCCGGAGTCACCAAAATCAAAATCGTTGCCATAGTTGTAGAAAAATGCACTTGCTCCACCACCAAAATACCACTGCAGGTTCTCAACCCCATTGATGGGTTTGTGGATTTGGTAAAGTGCGCCCACATTGAACCAGTTGTAGAAAGAATAGCCACGGTAACCCGCAAACAATTCCAGCGCATTGGATTCATTGAGGAATTTTTTGTAGGATACAGAAATGGGATATCCCAAACGTAAACCGATAGCAGAGTTGTAAGATTGAGCTTGAATCGCGTTAGTAAAAAACATAGCTCCCAAAAAGGCGAACAGGAAAAATAGTTTTTTCATCGTATAAATAGTTTTAGGTTTAACAAGCTTGTTGTGGAAGGGTTGTTTTTTGAGCAACCGCAAAAACAGACAAGATAAACGGCTAGAAAGTTGCGATCAAAAACAGGATGGAGGAACATTTGATGGCGGAAAATTAATACTTTTTCTCATCATCCTGCAACCTATAAATGACGAAAAAAGCGTTAAAGAAGATAAACGTGCGGTAAAACCGGACATATTCCTGGAAAAAAGAATTTAAATACCGGAAAAAATTTAATTTCACTGTCTGATTTTGTGATTGGGGTAGCCACAAAGGGCGACCCATACGTGCACCTTTAACATGAAGCAACCCGTAATTTTTTTGGCTTTTGCCAATGACAAAGATGACCACCTGCCCCTACTGGACGAGGAAAGAAAGGTCATTAGCGGGCATTTGCTTCCCTTGGCCAACCAACAATACGTACAGTTGGTCATCGAACCCTCCGCCACCACTGCGGACATCAGCCGCTTCATCACCGACCTCAAAGACCGGATCAACCTTTTTCATTACGGTGGGCACGCGGGCAGCAAAGAAATTTTTTTGCAGGATCAAGCGGCCAATGCCGACGGAATCGCCCAGATTTTGGCTTTGCAAAAAGAAATCAAATTGGTTTTTCTCAATGGCTGTTCTACCCGTGCTCAAGTTGCCCTGTTGCAAGAACTGGGTATCCCTGCCATCATTGCGACCTCAATTCCGATCGCCGATAAGTCAGCCAGAACCTTTTCCGATGTATTTTACCGGGCCCTTGCTGAAGACCATACCCTCGAAGAAGCGTATAAATTGGCGGCAGCCAATCACCTCATGACCACCGGTCAGGCTGCGGGCATCAATCGGGGGGTGCGTGTCCGTAAAGAAGAAACGGACGTACTGCCTTGGGGCCTCTATATTACCGAGGGCAAAGAAGCGGTGCTGAACTGGAAAATGCCCCGCCAAAGTGCAGCCTCCTTCATTGTCAGGGGGGCGGGGATGAAATACCAGAGCGGGGTGGTGATCAACCAAAAATTGGTCATGACCATTGCCAACGCCATTGCCCCATTCAGCCGGGGCATTCGGATGATTCTGGAAGAAGCAAAATCAAAAGGCCGCGAGCCTAAAATGCGCGATCTGAGGGTAGCGGTAATCGATTCTTTTCCCACCCCGATCGGGATGCATTTGCGCAAACTGCTCATCGTGGAGGAGATTGGCACCGATCGTTTGCAAAAAATTGTCAATCTTTATCAGGTTTCCTCGCAGTTTTTGGCCTACGTGTTAATGGCTCAGATTTGGGATGAAAAGCACAATGATCCCAAGTTTAAAATTTTACCCAACACCCAGGCGGCACTGGATACTTTTTTTGCCTTATCGACAGCAGATAGCCAGGTGTACAACTTTGTGAACCTCATTCAGGCTTTGGGCGATACCTTGGCTGAAAACAGTAGTGTGCTGTTTGTGGAAGAATTTGCCACCTTGCGCAAAGAATACCAGGAGCAACCTGAACTACAAACCGCAGTGCTTTTTTTAGAAGAAATGAAACGCGAGCTCATGGGTGCAGTAGCCGCCGATGAAATTGAGAGTTTCTGTGTGCAGGGTGAAGACAAATTGTGCACCATTTTCAGTCACATTGGTTTTGCAGCAAAATACACCTTGGCCACCATCAAGATGATTGAGTTGGTCAAATCGCGACACAATACACCAAAGTTTCGGCACAATTTAGTCGTGCTCAACCAACTGACTGCCGCAATTGGGGTACTTGATGACGTGTTGGAAGCCTTGGATTACACCGACAACAACTCGGTGATCCTCATGCGCGATGAAGAAACGGTGAACCCTTCGCTCAATTTGTCTCCGTTTATTTTGGATGAAAATGCACTTTCGGGGCAGCAAAATTCTAAATTGTTCTTTTTTACCAGCCGCGAAGGGAAACAACTGAACTTTACCTTGATCGACAACCTCAAAGATACATTGAACATTTCTGGCGAAAACTACCCCCTGGTGACCGAGCTTTTTGACGGCTTTTTTCATAAATTTTTATCATGACCCGTACACCTTTCAAGTTTTTGGATGCTTACGGTAAAGCCGATACCGAAATCTTCTTCGGACGTGAAGAGGAGGTGGAATCGCTATACCAAATGAGCTTTCAAACCAACTTACTGCTGGTTTACGGGGTGTCGGGCACAGGCAAAACCAGTTTGGTGCAATGTGGTTTGGCCGGAAAGTTTGAGTCCAGCGATTTATTTGACATCACCATCCGGCGCAAAAACAACCTCAATGATGCATTTTGTGATGAATTGAAAAAACACGACCTGGAAGGCTCATTTGAAGCAGACTTTACCGCGGACAAGATGATCCACTCCTTGTATTTGGATTACCTCCGCCCGATCTATCTCATTTTTGACCAATTTGAAGAACTGTTTATCCTGGGGTCACAGCAAGAGGAGGCCATGTTTGTCAAAACCATCAAAAGACTACTCGCAGCTGAACTCCCCTGCAAAATCATCATTGTGATTCGCGAAGAATATCTGGGGCACTTATCTACTTTTGAAAAGTCGATTCCCCAAATATTTGACAAACGCTTGCGGGTAGAACCCATGAGTCGCGCCAATGCCCGCCGGGTGATCATCAATACCCTGCACAGTGAACAAATCAAGGTGACCTTGAGCGATGAACAGGTGGCCGAAACCATCATCGACAAAGTCACTGAAGGCATGGGGCGGGTACAACTGACTTACCTCCAGGTCTTTCTGGATAAATTGTACCGGGTAGCCGCTTTGCGGGGCGGGGACAAAGTGGTTTTTGACAACGAATTGGTCAACGAAATTGGCCGGATTGAAGACGTTTTGCGCGATTTTCTGGATGAACAACTCGACGTTTTTGCCCTGGAAGTTGACACCAAAGAATTGGGACTAAAGTGGTTGAAATTATTCGTGTCCGACAAAGGCACCAAAATACCCATCAAACGACAAGACATTGAGCGCGCCATGCCCGAATTGGGTCGCCTCAAACATTTTAATTACTTGCAATTTTTTGTCAACCGCCGCATTTTGCGTCCCCTGGACAGCGACCAGTACGAGCTGATTCACGATAGCCTGGCGCTAAAACTTTCCCAAACCAAAACGGCGGGTATTCCGATGCCCTTGAACGTACCCGCAAAACAACTTCCCGCCAATCCTTTCGTCAATTTTTCATCTTATGGTCCGGAAATGGCGGAATTGTTTTTTGGGCGTGACAAAGACACCCGTGAACTGTTTGACAAAGTCATCAATGATACTGCGGTGCGGTCTACGTTGGTTTTTGGCCCTATTGGAGTAGGCAAAACCTCGCTTATCCGGGCTGGTCTACTGCCGAGGGTGCAGCAGTTGTTCCGCACAGGGTATTTGGCCTTGAGTCGGGAGCTATTTGAACTGCCCGTTTTTAACGAACTATTTTTGAGCCCTCCTTTAAAGCAAGATCCGCCCCGATTTTTGGAATTGTTTTTTGGTGAAGAGGGCAAAACCTTAAGCACCGATGAACGCAAAATTTTGATCATTGATCAGTTGGAAGAAGTATTCATCTGGGTGACCGAAAGTGCCCAATTGGAATTCTTTTATCGGCACCTTGCCCATTTGATCGATGGTCATTACAATTGTGATTTGGTATTGGTGATCCGTGACGAATTTTTTGCCAACTTGCAAGACCTTGAATCTTTTATTCCGGGTATCTTGGAGGAGCAAATGCGCGTTAAACATTTGGATCGGTACGGCGCTGCAGAGGTCATTCGCCGCAACCTGCATTACGCCAAATTCGACGTGGAAGGCGAGCCGGTCATGGATCGAATTTTACAAAATGTAACCGAAGGAGATGGTAAGGTCAATCTGACCTTTTTGCAACTATACATGTACAAATTGCTGAGCACTTGAAAAAAATCACGATTGACAGCCTCGACCGTATCGGCAGTGGCAACAACATTGTGGAAGACTTACTCGACCAGCAAGTGCGCGAAATCGAAACCATCCTGGGGGAGGATTACCGGGGTATGGGCAACAAGATTTTGTCCATGTTTATACAAGGAGGTAATCGTTTACAACTCAGCGAAGAAAAAATCGCCTCAGAACTGTACGCCAAAAAGGGCATTAGCCGCATGATGGTGCAAAGGATTTTGGAGCAGATGGCCAGCGCCAATTTGTTGCGCAAAACCCCTGGTGGAAAATACGAATTGAGCAATAACCTCCTGGCGCAACGGGCGTACCAAAAAGTAGAAGCCGAAAACCGGGTGCTGCGTACCATGCGCTCCACGATCCGTGACCGCATGGCGCGCAAGGAATTTCTGGATGAACATTATTTGAATTACATCACCTCTTCCCTGGATTTGTTAGAGCTTCCTGCTGAAGAGGCGGAGTTTGTCAGGGAATCAAGAGATCAAATTCTACGCAGAAAACGCCGGCGCGGATTTTTGTTGACGCTGTTTATTACCGCAATCATGGCCATGGCCTTACTGGCGGGTATTCAAACCTGTGAAACCAGACGCAAGTCGATTGAATTGGCCGAAAAAAACGAAGAGCTAAAAGGGAGCCGGGATAGTTTAAGTCAAGCAGTGGAAAGCGAACGTTTTTTAAATAAAGAAGCACAAGAGAACCTGCGTTTTGCCATAGCCGAAGCACGTAGGGCAGATTCCCTTTCTCTTTTGGCAACTGCTAACGCCAAAAGGGCCAAAGCCGAAGCCATTCGTGCCAACGAAAACGCCAAAAAAGCCCAAACCGAAAAAGCCCGCGCCGAACGGGAAGCCGACGACGCCATCCGCTCTCGGGAATCTGCTCGTCGTGCGGAAGCCGAAGCGGTGCGCTCTGCTGAAAACGCGGGACGACTGCGCATCGAAGCCGAAAAAGCGGAAGCAAATGCCTTGTTAGCCCGCCAACGCGCCATCGTATTCAGTAACGCCGTGGTGGCACTGAATGCCGCCCTGAAAAGCCAGGAACTCGACGATGCCCGTTTGCAGGCGCTGGTAGCCCGACAGGCCTACAACATCGTGAGCGCATCACCAGAATTGGGCCTCACTCGGCATCCTTACATTTACAATGCCTTGTACTATGCCGTAAAAGACGTGGACCCTGCTATCCGGTTCCGGGCCAAAACCCACGGTGGTTCGGTGCGGGACATCGTTTTTCAGCCCAATGGCCGCAGATTTTTTACCACGGGTAGTGATGGAAGAGTGGTGCAATGGGACATTGACGAATGGAATGCCCTGGGCGTACCAGCCCATCGCAGTAGTGAACTTCCCTTTGATGGCGACGCCGTGCACAATACGCTCGCACTGAGCCCCAATGGTGACCGCTTATTGGTTGGCGGAGAATTGGGCCGCCTGCAAGTGTATAACTTTGGCAACAAAATGATCAAACATTTTGACTGGCCCAAAGAAAAGGGAACGGAAGAAATTTTTGCAGCTAGTTTTCTCAATAACACGGGCGCTCTGGTGGGGATGGGGCGTACACACGCCTATTACCTGCGGGATGAAAATGCGCCGATGCGCGAGATTGCTAAAATCAATTCCGGAGTGAGTACCTTTTTGGAAACCGGCCAGGGAGTTGTTCCATTGAGCGCTCAATTTGCTTACCGGGACAACTTAACCGAATTCAGTATTGAAGGTTTAATCAATGGTCGGATGTTGCGCCAGGATCGAGGAACCCGCCAGATTACGGCACAAAGCAATTATGGTGCACTTACGGCGCTGGTGGCGGAACAACTCGACGGAACAGGTTTGTTGGCATTTGGGTTTCAGCACGGACAAATTGTACTGGGCCGCATGGATGATGTGGCTACCTTAGAAATCAACAACCTCGTGGCTTTGTTTAAACAAAACCAGTCGCCCATCGTTGATTTGGCTTTTAGCCCCAATGGCCGCTATCTGGCCGCCGCAAGTTTGGATGGAAGGGCTACGCTCTGGGACTTGAAAATTTCCGAGAGTGACCCCACTTACCAACCCTTATTACTGGAAGACCACGAAGGTTGGGCTACCTCACTTTGTTTTTCCCCCGATGATCGCTTTTTATTGGTGGGTACCAAAAACGGGGAAGTCGCTTTTTGGAATCTTGATCCGCGGGTGTACGCAGAGCACCTCTGTACACAGTTGCGCTTGCGTTACCTCAGCCCTCGATATGACGAAATGGAAACCAACGAATGGCGTCGTTTTTTTGGTACAGACATAAAACAGCAGAAGGTATGTGGTGGGAATTAAAAAACAAGCCCAGTAAAACTAAGGTGTTTATCTTGCTGTTTTTCTGGAGCACATTGACTTACGGCCAGATCGACAGTTGCCTGGAGCGCCTTTCTCAAGCCAGCCAATTATACGAAAAAGGCAAACTTAGCCAGGTCATCCAAACGTTGGGTACATGCCCGTATGATCGGGGCCAAAGCCGCGTTACCCGTCGTAACGCACTCAATCTGATGGCAGAAACTTATGTTTTTATGGACAGTACGCGTTTGGCTCAGCGGGCATTGTTGGAGTTATTGCAAATCGACCCTTTTTATAAAGTAAAAGAAGAAATCCCTGAAATGCGCTATTTACGCCAGCAGGTAATCAATTATCCGGGCGTAGAAATTTCCGGATTTTTCGGTGTGTATCTTTTTTCAAAACCTTATTTCAAAAGTACAGAAGTTTTTCCAGGAGCTAACCTTGCCAATCGAAAATACAGTTTCAAAGGAGCAGATGGTGATTTTGACATCGATTGGGGCTACCAAGCTGGTGCGGAGATTGGACTGGCGTTACACCGGCATTCCCGGTTCGACCTGCATGTTGGTGCCAACATTTCGCGATATTCTTTTCGTTATTTAATGGAGTTGGAAAACGTGATCAATCCAGCAGCAGAATCGGGCAGGGCTGACCTTTTTGTCGCTGAAAAACACCTTTGGCTCCGCGTCCCGCTCTATCTGTCATATAACCTGGTTCCTCGTGAAGAAATTGTCAACCGTTATTTGATACCCTACATCAAATTTGGGGGCAGTTTTGACCACCTTGTGCGGGGGACCGCCAAACTTCCCGCTTTGAACTTAAAGTATGCCAACATCGCCGATCCATATACAGCCAGTTCACAAAGAATCGATAGCTATCGAAATTCCAATACGATTTCTGCGCTGCTTGGCGCTGGGCTCAAATTGCACCTGCGCCGAGGATTCTTTTTGCTGGATGCACAATACACCCAAACCTTGCAAAACCTGCGCAAAGAAAAAGTAGAACGATTGGTCATCGAGGACTATCGCTATGTGGACAATGATTTTACCCTGGGGAATTTGAGCCTGCGCCTGGGGGTAGGCGTGTTTTTATTCAATGCCAAAGTCAAATAATTCGCAGAACAAGCGTCCGCTTCTCCGTTATTTATCCACTGCAAACGTTTGTATCTCCTGTAGATCAGCTTTGTTTTGCCAAAAAATTAGATTTTAGCCTTACCTTTCGGCGGTCTTATTGTTCACAAAATTGAATTTTTATGGTTGAGCATTTGAATGACAGTAGTGTCAAACTAAAGCGCATTTTTATTGAATCTCGCTTACCAGAAGAACTTGAACCCCTGCAAGAAATGGCCAACAACCTAAGTTGGTCATGGAGTCAGGATGCAACCGAACTGTTTAAACAAATCAGTCCGGAGCACTGGGAAGCGCTCAACTACAATCCGATCGCAATACTGGACCAACTCGGCGTGGAAAGAGCGCAAGAGTTATTGAAAGATAAGGCCTTCATGAGTTTAATGGCCAAAGCTCATGCGTCTTTCAAAAAGTACCTGGCAGAAAAACCAGCAGCGAACAGCCCCCGAATTGCCTACTTCAGTATGGAATTCGGCTTGCACATCTCTGCTCGGCTCTATTCAGGTGGACTAGGTGTACTGGCTGGTGATTTCCTTAAGGAAGCCAGCGATGAAAACGTCAACATGGCAGGTGTGGGTCTGCTGTATCGTTACGGGTATTTTGAACAAAGCATCTCCTTGTACGGAGACCAGGTGAACAACTACGCGCCACAGGAATACACCAAAATGCCCATGCATCCGGTGCGGGACCAAAATGGTGAATGGCTGAAAATTACGATTGACTTGCAAGGCCGTCAGGTCTTTGCCAAGGTTTGGGTGTTGCCTGTAGGGCGGATTCCGCTTTATCTTTTGGACACCGATTTGAATGAAAACAACTGGGAAGACCGCAGCATTACCCACCACCTTTATGGCGGTGACAAAGAACATCGCCTCAAGCAGGAACTGCTCCTGGGAATTGGTGGTACCCGCGCTTTGGAAGCACTGGGTTTTGATGCCGACATTTACCATTGCAACGAAGGACATGCTGCCTTTATGACTTTGGAGCGCATCAGGGGCCTCATCCGCCATCATCACCTGAGTTACCATCAGGCTACCGAGGTGGTTCGTTCTTCTTCCTTGTTTACAACCCATACGCCAGTTCCAGCAGGTCATGATTACTTTACGGAAGATTTGCTGCGCAAATACATGTCCGATTATTGCCACCAATTGAGCCTCACCTGGCACGATTTTATGGCGCTAGGGCGCATTGATGCCAACAACAACGATGAACCCTTCTCTATGAGCCACCTGGCGATCCATCTTTGCCAGGAGGTAAACGGGGTGAGTGAGTTACATGGATTGGTATCGCAACAAATGTTCAAGCCGATGTTTCCCGGTTACAACCAACAGGAACTTCATGTCAGCTTTGTAACCAACGGGGTGCATTACCCGACCTGGATTGCCAATGATTGGCACAAACTCTTCCTGGAATTCAACGGCGAAAAATTTGTCAAAGATCAGTCCAACCTGAAACTGTGGGAAGGGATTCAAAAAATACCGGGCAAGCGGATCATGGAAATCCGTAAGAAGTTAAAAACGCGCTTGTTGCATTACATCAAAGACAAACTCAAAACGGAACTGACCAGACGAGGTGAAAAACCGGGCAGCATCTTTGAAGTACTCAACCACATCCCGGAAAATGCCCTGGTCATTGGGTTTGCCCGCCGGTTTGCCACCTACAAGCGTGCCCATCTGCTGTTTCAAAACCTCGAGCGTTTGGCCCAAATGGTCGGGGACAAACAGCGTCCGGTGATGTTCATTTTTGCCGGAAAAGCGCATCCCGCTGACCAACCAGGCCAAAAACTCATCAAGGACATTGTCAACATTTCCAAGCGCCCTGAGTTTGCAGGCAAGATCATTTTCCTGGAAGGTTACAACATGGAAATGGCGCGTTATTTGGTACAAGGTGTCGACATTTGGCTCAACACCCCGACCCGCCCATTGGAAGCATCCGGAACCTCCGGGATGAAAGCGGCCATGAACGGGGTAATGAACTTCAGCGTACTAGATGGCTGGTGGGCAGAAGGTTACCGCGCTGACTCGGGCTGGGCACTGCCCATCGAGAATACTTACGACGATCCTTCTTTGCAGGACGAACTGGATGCGGAAACCCTCTACAATACCTTTGAAGAGGACATCATCCCCACCTACTACAAAACCGACGCAGAAGGTATTTCAGAAGAATGGGTGCAGTACATCCGCAACATCATCTCCAAAGTAGCGCCACTTTTTACCATGAAGCGCATGATGGATGATTATTTTGCCCGTTTTTACAACAAACTGGCTAAGCGGGGTGGCCAACTCAAAAAAGACCAATTCAAGGATGCCAAAATGATGGCGGACTGGAAAAAACAAATGCAGCAACGTTGGGATGGCGTTCACCTCGTGGATCGCGACATCTTTGATACCGACAACTATTCACTTACCCTCGGGGAAAGTTTCAAAGTTGGGGTAAAGGTGTATTGCAATGGAGTCAAACCCGAGCACCTGGGCGTTGAAGTTCTTTTCTTCAAGCGCAAGAGTGAAACCGAGTTGGAATTGCGCAATACCTACCCATTGGAATTGAGCAATGGCAAAGGGGACATTGCAACGTTTTCCTCGGAAATCAATCCACAAATGTCCGGTGTTTATGAGTACGGTTTCCGACTCTATCCCAAACACGAAAGTTTGCCACACCGCCAGGATTTGGGGCTGATCAAATGGCTCTAAACCAGACAACCCACGAATTTATTCGTGGGAGCCACACAAATGCAGCCCATGACTTTAGTCATGGGAATTAAAAGAAGAAATGGCGCCGGGGATTCCCCGACGCCATTTGCTTTTCATCATACGTTCGTCCATACAGGTTAAAATACACCAACCGGGGTTTTTGGCTTCCGCAGATTGCTCCGCGGATATGGGATTAGTTATGCAATGGGTTTTTAGGTGTTTGTTTTTTAAGGTTTAGTCGCTTTTCTTTTCCCACGACTAAAGTCATGGGGTGCTTTTTGTGTGCCTCCCACGAATTTATTCGTGGGTTGGCTAGGGCGCCCACGACCGTAGTCGTGGGCTGGTGTGGTTCTAGGTGTTTTTGAATATGCTGTATTTTGGGATCAAACGATAAAAAAAAGCTGGGATTTAGCAATTGTTAGAATTCTCATAGTATGTTCCTTAGCTTTGCTTCGTGTTTCGTTGTTTCCTGATCACCTTTCAAAAGTATTCCAAAAGCCTCGGCCCTGAAAACCACGGAAGTGGCTTAAATCGGAATTCTGAGGCTGAAAAAACGAATAAAACACTGGAAGAATTAAAGCAATTAAAAAGCAGATAAAAACATCAGTAAGCTGATTAATAGGTTTTTAAATTTTTAAATAAATTGATATTTTTTATTTTTTAAGACGAAGGCACAACGATAGGTTTTCGGATTTCAGAGGGCTTGAAAAAAAATGAAAAAATTCATTTTTTCTTACAAAACCATCAATTGGGGCATGAAAGATGATTTGTTTGGCTTGATCAAAGCAATGGCACCGGCAGAAAAGCGCTACTTCAAAGTCAACTCCAAAAAACTCAGTGGAGAGAAGGCTGGCAAAGCGCAGGCGGATTACGTTGATTTGTTTGAGTTGCTCAATCAGATGGATGAACTGGATGACCTGAAGTTGCGCAAAGTATTTGGCAAAAGACTGGCCGACACAAGGGCTTACCTCTACGATGCCATTTTGCGCAGTATGCGCGCCTACCGCAGCAAACGATTTTTATACAGCCAAATCAAGGATAAAATCATCGATGCCCGCTACCTGCTCGACATCGGGCTGTACGAACAAGCCGAATATTGCCTGGAAGAAGCCAAACAAATGGCCGAATCCTCCAGCGACACCCTTTCTCTACTGGAAATCAACCGCGAATACCGCAAACTCTTGCGCCGAACCTTTACCCAGGAAAAAGAAACCAGCCTGCTGACCCATACCAACGCCCTCCACAACCTGGAAACACAAATGCAGGAAGAATTTTGGGCATTGAGCATCAGCGACCAGGTGGTTGTAGAAACCAACCGTGTAATGCGCAGCGAAAACCGGCTGGAAAATGAACGCCTGCGTCAGGAATTTGCTGCTCTATTGGATGATGCCAATACCCCGCAGTCGGTGCGAGCGCAGTTGACCTGTTTTCAAATTCGGGTTGTGCTGCTGTATCACTTGGGCGAAAACGCCCGAGGGTACGAAGAAAGTAAAAAAGGCATGGCCCTGTGGGATCAACACCCCATCTTGCAAGAAGAAGAACCTTTTTCCTACATCAACGATTTGGCCAACCTGTTTCACCTGGCCATTTCACAGCAAGATTTTGCCCATGCCGCCCTTTTGCAAAAAAAATTCGAAGCCTATAAGCCTCAATCATTTCATGAAGAATCCTGGTGGTTTCGCAAATTTATAGGCGCAGATTTGATTTTGCGCATCAATACCGGTGACACCAGCAATTTGGACGGCATTGCCGAAAAAATTCAAATGGGTATCGCCCGTTTTGACGTGGCGATCTCCGGCCAGTTTCATTTTTACGTCAATTTGGCCATGCTGCAATTCATGGCCGAACAATACGAGCGCTGCATCGAATCTTGTGAATTGTTGGTGCGCAGACACCAGGTTAAAGACCGGCAGGATGCCCGTGTAGCGGCTGGCATCTTACGCGTGATTGCCATGTACGAATTGGAACACGATGACTTTGAGAATGCCCTGCGGGCCAGCGACCGTTTATTGGAGAAAGAGGAAATTGGTTTTTTGGAAGACTTTGAACAAACCCTGCTCGCTCACCTGCGTGTGCTCAACCGCGCCCCTGAAAAGGAAAGACGCCCCATCTGGCAAAAAATGGAGCAGTTCATCATTGAAAAAAACAACAGCCTGATGGGCATTGGTACCACCTTGCGGTATTGGGTGGTGCAGCATTTGACGGGGGAGTCGATTGTGCATCAGATCAAGCGGGAGGCGCTGCGCAATACATAATTCAAACGATTTTTTTTCTTTCCGTAGCACTCGCCTATGGCGAATGTATCTAGATTTTCGCCCGCAGATCACGCAGATGATGTCTGCTTTTTTGGAAAAAAATCTGCGGAAATCTGCGGGATCTGCGGGCGAAAAACAATGAATTTGAGATCGAGTTGGCTAATCTACATCACATCCCCCGGCGCATTCACCAAAGTATGCAACACCAAATCTCCACCTTCAACCAAAACATTGAGTGCAAATGCATTGAGGTCAAGCAGGTACCATTCCAGTTTGGTTTCGTTGGAATCCGCAGGAGACCCCACCTGTTCACTGGTGCCGAGGTTTACGGCAACCGCACTCAAGGTATTTCTACTCAGGGTTAAATCCATGGAACCCACTTTCATTTTTCCCCCTCCCGCAATGGCAGAAGCAGTACTCGGGAAGAGGGGCGTCAAGACGATGGACAAGACCCCGGCATTGCCATCAAATGAAACGTTCATCTGCGCACGGTCGGGCGACAAGCGCAGGCTGCGCACAACTTCATCCGCCGAAAAAGGAACCAGCGGGATAATGCTCAACGCACCATTGAACTGGCTGATGCTTAATCCTGTGCTGAGCTCAAAAATTTGTAGGTTTCCGGCATCATCCAGCAGGTACAACTTGTTTTGCTCAAGGGAAAAAACAATCTGGTTTTTCATGTCTAGGTGTTTTTGTTTTCAGGATTAAAAAAAAACTAACGCTATTCGTAGCCCAATATTTTCAGCATTTCATCCGAAGTCTGTTCCGCTTGGTACAAACGATCCACGATATTGCCTTGCGGATCTTTGTAAATGAGCACGTGTTTGGGCGAAGGGATCAGACAGTGTTTGATCCCGCCATAACCGCTGATCTGGTCCTGGTAGGCTCCGGTATGGAAAAAACCCAGGAACAAGGGCTCCGGCTCGCCGTTTTCAAAAGTAGGGAGATACACCTGCGCCTGGTTCACCTCGGCATTGTAATAATCCGAGTTGTCGCAGCTCAAGCCCCCGATGTTGACCCGCTGGTATTCATTGTACCACTTGTTGATGGGCAACAAGATAAAACGTTCACCGATGCCCCAAACGTCGGGTAGCGTTGTCATCAGGGAGTTGTCGATCATGTACCAGCGCTCTGCGTCGTTTTGTTGTTTTTGAGCCAAAACCGAAAACAGCGTCGCGCCACTTTCCCCCACGGTGTATTTGCCAAACTCTGTGAACAAATCGGGCTCGGGAATCTGCTCCTTCTGGCAAGCCTGGAGAATGGTTTTGACGATCTCCTTGATCATATACTTGTAGTCGAACTCAAAACCCAGCGAATTGCGGATGGGCATGCCACCGCCGATGTTGAGGATACCCAAATCTTCAGATTCGCGGCGCAATTGGGCGTACAAGCGCACCGCCTTACGGAGTTCACCCCAATAATACAAACTGTCTTTGATGCCGGTATCGACAAAAAAGTGGAGCAAAGTGAGCTTGAACTTGGGGTTGTTTTTGATTTTTTCATTAAAAAACGGCAATACATCCGAGTTGCGGATGCCCAAACGGGAGGTGTAAAACTCAAAATTGGGCTCTTCCTCCGTCGCTACGCGGATGCCGATTTTGCACACTCCTTGAAGGTGTTGCTCGTAATATTCAATTTCCTGAATGTTGTCACACACCGGAATCACGTTTTCAAATCCATCGTGGATGAGGTCTACAATGCGCTGTTTGTAGTGATCGGGTTTGAAGCCATTGCACACCACGGTGATGTCTTTGTCAATCAGGCCCTTTTTGTACAACTTGCGGATCAGATCAATGTCAAAGGCTGAAGATGTTTCCAGCTGTACATCGTGTTTGATTACCTCTTCCAAAATATAGCTAAAGTGGTTGCTTTTGGTACAGTAACAATACTGGTATTTGCCATTGTAATTCAGCGATTTCATGGCTCGCGTAAACAAGTTGCGGGCTTTTTTGATTTGGGCCCCAATCTTGGGGAGGTAGGTCAGCTTGAGTGGCGTTCCATACTTTTCAATCAGGTACATCAAGGGTACACCGTTGAAAACCAGGTATCCATCTGCATCGATGTCGAAACCTTCTTGTGGAAAATAGAAGGTTTGGTCAATCAGGTCGAAGTATCTGTTGGTACCGTTCACTTTAGCCAGAGATTTTAATGGTTGATCAAAAGCGTTGCAAAGCTAATATTTGCAGCAACTAATTCTTGTGAAATCGTGTATTTTGCGCCCACAAATATACTTTCTATGGAACAATTGGATGCACTCAATCAGGTAGCCGAATTTCACCGCACTTTTCAACACCCCATCGAGCCCCAACCTTGTATTCCCGCCGAGTCGCGTTGCCGCCTGCGCGTGGCCCTGCTGGAAGAGGAAGTTGCCGAGTTGAAATCCGCCATCGCCAAAGGTGACCTGGTCGAAATTGCTGATGCCCTCTGCGACATCCAGTACGTGCTCAGCGGTGCAGTATTGGAGTTTGGGATGGGTGAAAAATTCCGCGAACTTTTTGATGAAGTGCAACGCTCCAACATGAGCAAAGTTTGCCAAACCCTCGCCGAAGCCCAAGCCACCGCCGCCTACTACCAACAGGAACGCGGCGTGGAAAGTTACATCCGCGAGGTACCACCTTACTTTTTAGTGTACCGAGAGGATGACCACAAGACCTTGAAATCGGTGAATTATTCGCCAGCTAATTTGGAAAGGATACTTTTTTAATTGGTTGAGGAGTTGAGGAAGTTGAGAAGGTTGAGGCTACCGCGACCGACACAACTGCCGCAAGCATGCATCGGGTAATGTAAAGTAGAGCTGTGGGTCGAGATTCCATTGTAGGAATAAAATGCTTGCGTTATGCCGCTCGCGGTAGCCTCAACCTTCTCAACTTCCTAAACTCCTCAACTAACCAAAGTTCTAATATGAAAAAAACAACATTACTTTCCCTCCTTTTGGGTTTGAGCTTTACCGCCTTTGCCCAAAAAACCAGCGCTCCTGAATTCGCCCTAACCCAGGCCGAAGTAGAAGTGCCCCTGCGCTTTCTGGCTTCCGACGAATTGGGAGGACGCCGCACGGGATCCAATGGAAACCTCATTGCGGCGCGGTACATTGCCGAACACCTGCGCACTTACGGCTATCAACCTGCGCCAGGACTGAATGGCTATTTTCAGCCCATTGGGTTTCAGGCCAGTACACCGCCAGCTACCGCCAGTTTGATGATTGGCAAAACCGACTATAAGTTCAAGGAAGACTTCATCATCATGACCGGAGATGCGGCGACCCTGAACAAGGTGGAAGTCGTTTTTGCAGGCCATGGCTGGATTGACGAAAAAACAGGGCAAGACGATTATAAAGGCAAAGACGTCAAAGGTAAAATCGTGGTGGTATTGCCCGGCCCGCCCAATGAATCCGCCCCACAAGCCGTCTTTCGGGCCATGGGCCAAAAACGCGACTGGGCCTATGAGCGTGGTGCGGTGGGTTTGATCGAGTTGTACCGCTTGAGCTTCCCCTGGAATTTCTTCACCAGTTATTTTGGCAAAGAAAGCCTGGGGGTGGCCCCCAAAGAAGGTCCCAAGGCCTCTAGCAAGATGATCTACGGCTGGATGAAGGAAAAAACCGACATCAGCGACATCAAAGACCTGCAAGCGGGCAAAAAGTTCAAGGCCAATCTGATGAGTTCAGGTTTTTCGCGCCGCATGGTGCCTAGCCAAAACGTAGTCGGTATCCTTGAAGGCAGCGACCCCGAACTCAAGAATGAATACCTGATCCTCAGTGCCCACTACGACCACGTTGGAGTCGGCAAAGAAGGCGGTGGTGCCTACTCCAAAGAGGACAGCATCTTCAACGGTGCCCGTGATAACGCGATGGGAACCGTTGCACTGCTCAGCGCTGCCAAGTCCCTGTCACTACAGCGCCCCAAACGCTCGATCATTTTATTGGCCGTAACGGGCGAAGAACTGGGTTTGTTGGGCAGCCAATACTATTCCGAAAATCCGCTGATTCCGCTTAAGCAGTGTATTTTCAACCTCAACACCGACGGCGCGGGCTACAACAGCACCGAACACATCTCGATCATCGGCTGGAGCCGTACCGGCACAGACGCGCTGGTGGAAGAGGCGGCCAACCGGGTCAACCTCAAGGTTTTTCCCGAGCCTGCTCCCGAACAAAACCTTTTCGATCGTTCTGACAACGTGTCGTTTGCCTCCAAAGGGGTTCCTGCATTGAACTATAGCCCGGGCATCACCAAGTTTGACGACGTGATCTCCAAATATTATCACCAGGTGGCCGATCAGGCCGAATCGATCGATATGCCGTATTTCCTCAAGTACTGCCAATCCTTTGCCAACCTCGCTCGCCTCATCGCCGACAATGCCCAACGCCCACAGTGGAAGGCGGGGGATAAGTATGAGAAGGCGGGAGCGGAGTTGTACAAGAAATAGGGTTCGGGGGTTCGAGGGTTGGGTTTCCAATGCTAAAGAACCCCCGAACCCCCAAACCCTCGAACCCTCGAACCCTCATGAAAAACCAACACAGCCTTGGCGTCCTCGCCGTTCTAATCGGTGCGACGGTCTGGAGCACCGGCGGTCTCTGTATCAAGTTACTGCCCTACGATGCCTTTACCATCCTCTTTTACCGATCGGTATTTGCGGCCCTGACCTTTTTGACGGTATTCCGGCGACGGGCACTGACGCTCACACCCATGGTCGTGGCGGTAGGATTACAGTATACCGCCCTGGCCACCTGCTTTGTGGTTGCTACCAAGATGACCACGGCGGCCAATGCGGTGTTGTTGCAGTACACGGCGCCCATTTATGTCTTTTTGCTGGAGCCCATCCTGTTCAAGTTCAAACTCACCCGCCTCAACATCATCACCGTAGTGGTATGTACCCTGGGCATGCTGCTCTTTTTTGCCGAAGACTTGGGTGGAGGTAGCCTCAAGGGCAACCTCATTGCCCTGTTGTCAGGCGTCATGCTGGCCGCCATGATGCTCACCCAACGCTACAACAAACCCGAGAACTACGACGCAGGACTGTTCTGGGGCAACATCTTCATCGCCCTGATTTGCCTGCCCTGGTACCTGCAATCGGCTACGCCCACGCTGGAGCACTGGACCTTGTTTTTTATCCTCGGCGTGATCCAGATCGGAGTAGGATACATGTTGTTCAACTACGGCCTGAAACGTACCCTGGCCATCGAAAGTGTGCTGCTCGCCATGATGGAACCCATCCTGAATCCACTTTGGGTGTTCATCGGCTATGGCGAAAAACCGGGGCTATGGACGATCGTGGGGGGCGCGGTGATTTTGGGGATGTTGGCGGTGCAGGTGGTGATGACAGAATGGAAGAGAACCCGCATTAATTAAGAGACAAAGTGACACAGGTAGAGATACTTCACCCCCATTTCTGCCACCCCCCGACCAATTTTCACAATCTTTCCCAGCTCCTCCATACAATTCCAAATATTCTCCTATCTTAATACCCTGTTTTCAGGGTCAATATGTGCATCGTAAATTAACAGCTTAAACACCGATTATCCATCCAAGACCACTAACCTATGAGATTGCTCATCATTACCTTGGGTTTGGCCCTGTTTTCTCTGGGGCAAGCGGGTGCACAAAACTCCCGTATTGAAATTTGCAACAACGCCCTTGACGACGATGGCGACGGATTCATCGACCTCAACGATACCGCAGATTGTAAGTGCAAGGTTATTGAGCCCATTTCCCTGATTCCCAATCCTTCTTTTGAAGAATTCAATTGTTGTCCACAAGACCGTTCACAGCTCAACTGCGCGGTCACCTGGATCCAGGCCTCGGAAGCCACCACCGATTACATTCATAATTGCGGCTGGATCGGGCGTCCCAGCCTCCCGGCACCACTGCCTTTCCCCGATGGGGACGCCATTGTAGGGTTTCGCAATGGCACTTTTGGCAATCAAAACAACAACCCCCAATGGAAAGAATATACCGGAGCCTGTTTGTTAGGCCCACTTAAGGCCAACACCGCCTACCGCTTCAAGTTTTGGATCGGCTTTACCCATGCCATCAACTCCCCGCCGATGGATGTAGTATTTTATGGTACGACCGACTGCAAAAATTTGCCTTTTGGCCGAGGCAACGAGCGTTTTGGTTGCCCTACGAATGGACCAGGCTGGATGGAGTTGGGGCGGGTCTCCGTGTCGGGGGTTAACCAGTGGAAAGAATACGAAATCAACGTAACACCCAAGGAAGACATCCCCGCCATTGCCATTGGGCCCGATTGTGTGGAGATCAGCTGGACGACGGATACCTATTATTATTTCGACAACCTGATACTGGACGAACGCATCAATTTTGAATACGTCATTACCCCCCGCAACCACCCCTGTTCGGAAAAACTCGTGCTCGGGGTGCCTACCATCAATGGCTATACCTACCAGTGGTACAAAGAAGGCATCGCCCTGGTGGGTGAAACCCAGCCCGAGTTGCAGGTCAAAACCGGGGAGGGCATCTACCAGGTTCGCATCGAATCGGCCAGCGATTGCCGCATCACGTCCATGTATCATCACCAACGCCCCGTGGAGACGAGTGCATTGACCCAAAAGATTTGTCCGGGAACGAGTTATGCGTTCAAGTCGCGCAAACTCAGTCGAGCCGGGACGTATCAGGAAACCTTCACTTCGGTCAACAATTGCGACAGTGTGGTAACGCTTACCCTGGAGATTGAAGACGATTTGATCGACTCGTTGCAAACCCGCGTCCTGGAGGGTGATTTTGTAACCGTAGGTACCCGCCAAATCCGCTCGCCGGGCAAATATGCCCTCCACCTGCAATCTACCCTGGGCTGCGACAGCACCGTCTACCTCGATTTGGACAACCTTAAAATCTTTATGCCCACCGCTTTTTCACCCAATGATGATGGGGTCAACGACACGTTTGGGGTCTTTGCCAATTCCTCCGAATTGACGATCATCTCCCTCCGGGTGTTTGACCGTTGGGGCGAACAGGTGTTTAGTGCCCGCGATTTGTCGTCGGAAGAAGCGGACACGCGATGGGATGGTACTTCACGGGGCAAACCCGCCCCGGAAGGCTTGTACGTTTATGTCGTCAATGTAGTGTTGAAAAACGGACGCGAACAAACGAAGTTCGGCGAGGTGCAGTTGGTGCGGTAGTTATGGATGCCGCTTGGAGGATAAGCTATCGTTAGGGACGGAAAAGAAATTCATTAAGAAATACACAAAAAAGTTTTTTAAATAAAATTATTGTTTATTTTTGTATTGAAAATAAATAATCACTTCATCTGTACATCAAACCCGGCTCAGCTTGGATCCAAAAACCCAAGTCGCGCCCACTTTCTCCCACGCCCAGGCCATCAGTGTCCCCTAAACCCCCGAACTTCGAACCCACAAATCCAAATTTAATGTTATCAAAAAAATTAGACATGAAATCATAACAGTGATATTTCGCAGCAAAGAACAGGTAAGTGGGAAAAAAGTTGGAAAAATTGATTAAAAAAGTGGGAGAAAGTGGCAATTTGTGGAAAAAGTCCTTAATTTTGGACACACAAACATGCTAAAGGTGTATCCATGCGTAAGCTATTGGGCGAATTCGAATGCAAAATCGACGAAAAGGGTCGAATGCGTCTGCCTAGCGGGTTGATCAGTCAACTCGGTGAGCGCGAAGCCTACACCTTTGTCATGAACCGGGGTTTTGAGAAATGTCTCATGTTGTATCCCCGTGAAGTATGGGAAAAAATCACCGAAGAAATTGACCAACTGAATTACTACGATCAGGAAAGCCGTGCTTTTCAACGCTATTTCTACCGGGGTGCTCAAGAGTTGACGATGGACAGTTCCGATCGCATTCTGCTCAACAAGCGCCTCCTTGAATACGCGGGCATTGAAAAAGACGTGATTCTGATGGCCTACAACGATCGGGTAGAAGTGTGGTCGAAAGACCGTTACGATGACATGTTGGACGACGAACCCGCTGATTTTTCGGGATTGGCACAACGCGTTATGAGTCCAAAAGTATAAACTGATGGAGTACCACAACCCTGTCCTGGCCAGCGAAGCAATAGAAGCCTTAAACATCCAGGCAGGAGGCACTTACGTTGATGCCACTTTTGGCGGAGGAGGACACGCCCGCCTGATCTTACAAGCCCTGGACGAGAATGCTCGCCTGATCGGGTTTGACCAGGATGAAGACGCGCAACGCAACGCCCTGGATGATCCCAGGTTTACGTTTGTGCCCCACAACTTCCGCTTTTTGCGCCGTTTTTTGCGCTTGCACGATGCGGTTGAAGTGGACGGAATTTTGGCAGATTTGGGGGTTTCCTCCCATCAATTGAATGAAGCCGAACGCGGTTTTTCATTTCGTTTTGACACGCAATTGGACATGCGCATGAACCAGCAAGGGGAGCGCAGCGCCGCCGATGTATTGGCCACTTATACCGAAGCCGAACTGCAAAACATGTTTGGCACCCTCGGTGAAGTGCGCAATTCCCGCACCTTGGCCCAGGCCATCGTACGCGAACGGCAGGTACGCCCCATGCGCAGCATCAGCGATTTGCTGGCAGTGCTTGACCCATTGGTGCGCGGACAACGCAATCGTTACCTCGCCCAGGTTTTCCAAGCCCTGCGCATGGAGGTCAACGATGAAGTAGGTGCACTCCAGGATTTTCTGGAACAGTCCTTACAAGTGCTCAAACCGGGAGGCCGCTTGGTGGTCATTGCCTACCACTCCATCGAAGACCGCATGGTGAAAAATTTCATCAAAACCGGCAAAGTGGATGGGGAAATGGAGCAAGATTTTTACGGCAACATTACCCGGCCTTTTGAGGTCATTACCAAGAAGGCGATGTTGCCCAGTGAAATAGAAATCAAAGCAAACCCGCGGTCACGCAGCGCCAAAATGCGCGTAGCCGCAAAACTGTAGGGGCAACCCTACGTACGAAACATAAAAAAATGGCAAAAAAATCAGGCATCGGACAATACTTTGAACTGGGCTTCCTGACCTCGGAACTCATCCTCAAGAACCTGTCCTTTGTGATTTTTTTGGGTTTTTTGGCTGTAATCTACATCGCCAATTCTCGCTTTGCCGAAAAAAACGTACGCCAAATCCAACAACTGCAACGCGATTTGCGGGAGCTGCGCTGGCAATACATGACCCTAGAGTCGGAAAACATGTACAACAGTCGACAATCCGAACTGGCTGACCGCCTCAAGGATCAAGACTTCGAAGCGTTTGGAACACAACCCAAGCGCATTGTAGTGAAAGACAAAAACGATTATTAACCCTCAATTGAAAAGCCTAGGCCCAACAATTGACAAAACCAAGTGATGGAAATCAAGAACGAAATTCTTTATCGGATTTACTTCTTGTTGTTCGGTATCTTCATACCGGCTTCTGTCATTATGGTATGGCGCACCATCACCATTAGTATCGTGCAGGGGGAAGAGTGGCGGCAACAAGGAATTGACAACAATGTTCGTTACAAAACCATCGAAGCCGAACGTGGCAACATCCTGGCTATGGATGGTAGCGTGCTGTCTACCTCTATTCCCTATTTTGATTTGTATTTCGACCCCGTAGCGCCACAAGTAAAGGACTTCAATGAAAACATCGACTCCTTGTCCTACTGTTTGGCCAGTTACGTGGACGATACCTACACGCCAGGTGGCTTGCGCGACTATTTTATCCGCGCCCGCGCCGATTCCAGCAACCGCCACATCTTGATCAAAAAAGGGGCTACTTTTATTGAAAAGGACCGCATTGAGAAATATCCACTGTTCAACAAAGGC
>Ga0209717_1001489_pt1 | contig 25141 bp, 19 predicted proteins | sample AD_UKC048_MetaG_FD_184418 | JGI IMG/M metagenome (GOLD analysis project Ga0209717, IMG submission 184418) | Active sludge microbial communities of municipal wastewater-treating anaerobic digesters from USA - AD_UKC048_MetaG (SPAdes) (version 2) | ecosystem: Engineered > Bioreactor > Anaerobic >... | reverse complement strand
ATTGCGTTTGTGCGGCATGGTTGAAGAGCCGCCCTTGCCAGCTCCGGCGGGTTCAAAAACTTCGCCTATTTCGGTTTGCATCAAAAGACTGATGTCTTTGGCAATTTTGCCCAAGTTGCCGCTCAAGATGCCCAACATGCTGGCCAATTCCACCAGCCGGTCGCGTTGGGTATGCCAGGAAATATGTGGTAAGTTTACGTCAAGTTTTTCCGCCAGGCTATGGGCGATGGCTTCAGATTTTTCTCCAAATCCCGCCAAAGTACCCACCGCGCCACCAAATTGAAGCACCAGATTGTGTTGCAGGTTATATTCCAGCCGTTCGGCAGAACGAATCAGCCCATCCATCCAGGTGGCAATTTTAAATCCAAAAGTGATGGGGCGTGCGTGCTGCATAAACGAGCGCCCGACCATGATGCTGTGGCGGTGCTCCTCGGCCAGGTGCCGCAATTGCGCCAACAATTGTTTTAGGTCTTTTTGCATCAAAAGTACTGCGGCTTTGAGTTGCAGTACCATTGCGGTATCAATCACGTCCTGGCTGGTGGCACCCAGGTGTAAGAATTTGGCAGCTTCGGGATCAATTTTTTTAACGGCCTCAGTCAGTTGTTTGACCAGGGGAATGTTGGGATTGCCCGCCAGGCCGATTTGCAGTTTCAAACTGGCAATGTCCAAATTGGAAACTACGCATGCCTCTGCAATGGCCTGGGCTGCGGCAACTGGAATCATCCCCTGCTCGGCTTGTGCTTGGGCCAATGCCCTTTCGAAACGCAGCATGGCCTCCAGGTAGGCTTCGGCGCTGAACAAAGTGTTTACCTCTGTTTTATAAAATAGGGATTCGAATAATGATTCCATGCATTCCTATTTAGACCAATTAGGCATCAATGGGAACGCGGATGACGCGGATTGAGCGGATTTACACGGATTTTCCTCTCATCTTTGGCAGAATACGTTTTAAGTGAAAATCAGTAGAAGGCGTCGCCGAAGGCAAGCGCCTTTATCCGTGAAAATCCGCCAAATCCGCGTCATCCGCGTTCCCATTAATGTCGCTTTTGTACATTATACTCGCTCCAAAATCACCGCATAACCCTGCCCCACGCCAATACACATCGTCGCCAACGCATAACGCTTTTGTCGTTTTTGTAACTCCAGCGCAGCACTGTACGTGATGCGCGCACCTGACATCCCCAGCGGGTGTCCCAGCGCAATTGCCCCCCCGTTGACGTTGATGCGCGGATCGTCATCGGCCAAGCCCAGACTGCGGATACAAGCCAGGGACTGAGCAGCAAAAGCTTCATTCAATTCAATAACGTCAATTTCTTCTAATCGCAGGCCCGCTTTTTGCAGCACCTTTTGGGTGGCGGGCACCGGTCCAATGCCCATGATACGCGGTTCTACCCCGACTACCGCTGAAGCCACAATGCGGGCTTGGGGCACAAAATTGTGTTCTTTGACCGCCTGTTCCGAAGCCAGCATGACTGCGATGGCACCGTCGTTCAGTCCGGAGGAGTTCCCTGCTGTGACTGTACCGCCTTCCTTTTTGAAAGCGGGGCGCAGTTGAGCCAATTTTTCCAGGGTACTACCGCCTTTGATGAATTCATCCTGGGCAAAAACCTGGGTTTCTCCTTTGCTCACGGGAATCGAAACTGGACTTATCTCCACGGCAAAACGCCCTTCGGCCTGAGCTTTGGCGGCTTTCATTTGCGAGTTGTATGCAAAAAGATCTTGTGCTTCCCGGCTGATGTGGTGGATCTCCACCAAATTTTCAGCAGTAAGGCCCATGGCATCTGTGCCGTACATGGCCTGCATGCGGGGATTGACGAAGCGCCAGCCAAAACTCGAATCGTACATTTGCGCATCGGTACCGAAGGGTTTTGCACTTTTGGAAATCACCCAGGGTCCACGGGTCATGTGTTCCACGCCACCAGCCAGATATACGTCGCCGTCGCCAATGGCAATGGCGCGATGGGCGTTGACGATAGCGGCCATACCAGAAGCACAAAGGCGATTGACGGTTTCGCCGGGCACGGTATAAGGCAAGCCCGCCAGGAGCAAGGCCATCCGCGCTACGTTGCGGTTGTCGTCGCCCGCCTGGTTGACACAGCCGAGGATGACGTCGGTAATTGTAGCGGGATCGAGTTGGGGGTTACGGCGGAGCAAGTCCGCCAGAACCTGTGCCGCCAGGTCGTCGGCACGAACGCTGGATAAACTGCCGCCAAAACTGCCGATGGGGGTACGGATACCGTCGATGATGTAGGTTTGCATGAGTTGCTTATTCGGGTATTACAAGATAATTGCAATTTTCGTAAAAATCTGATGAAGATAAATTCACCACAGATTTCACAGATTTTTAGTCTATGTTATAAAAATCTGTGAAATCTGTGGTGAAAAAGTCCGCCGCTAGCGGGTGCTAAATTTTTACAATATCTCCACAAATCTAGCCTTGGTCTTCATCCTCACCTCCTCCAAACTTGCCCCAGGCATCAATTCAACCAAGGCCAATTGCCCTTCCAGGTACTTAAACACTGCCAACTCCGTAATCACTACATCAACTACTCCGATGGCAGTAAGTGGCAAAGTGCATTCGGGTACAATTTTGGAAGTACCATCCGGATCAGCGTGGGTCAGGGTGACGATGAGTTTTTTGGCACCGGAAGCTAGGTCCATGGCTCCACCAACGCCCAGCAGCGGTTTTCCAGGCACCGCCCAATTGGCCAGATTACCTTTTTCATCCACTTCCAGGCCGCCCATGATGGCTACATCTACGTGCCCACCGCGAATCATGGCAAAACTGTCGGCGCTATCGAAATAGCTGCTGCCAGGCAGCGCAGTTACGGGAATTTTCCCCGCATTCACCGGATAATCCAACGCGCTGCCGCCGTCGGCAGGGGAGGGACCTACGCCCAGCATGCCGTTTTCGGTATGCAGAATGATGCCATCCTCTGGCTTGATGAGATCGGCAACCAGGGTGGGGATGCCGATGCCGAGGTTGACTACATCGCCTTTTTGCAGTTCGGCAAAAGCGCGTTTGGCCATGTTCATACGGCTTTCACTCACTTTTTTGGCTGCGGTGACCGAGGCTGAAGACCCCAATACATCCAGCGAAATATTGGCTTGCACCAGGTAATCGACAAAACAACCAGGGGTATGGATGATATTGGGATCCAAAGTTCCTACGGGTACAATTTCTTCTACCTCCGCTACCACAATATCTGCCGCAGTAGCCATGGCGCGGTTGAAGTTTTGCTCGGTCATGCGGTAAGTAAGGTTGCCCGCTGTATCGGCTTTCCAGGCACGTATGAAGGCTACATTGCCCCGAATGCCGGGGATAAAAACCTGTTCCTGGCCATTGATCCGCATGGTTGGTCTTCCTTTGGCAATGACAGTGCCCGCCGAACTGGGTGTATAAAAACCGCCAATACCCGCACCGCCCGCCCGAATGGCTTCAGCCAGGGTGCCTTGGGGCAACAGTTCATATTCCACCTCGCCGGATTGTGCAGCTTTGACCGCATCGGGATTGGAGGTGAAAAACGAACCAACCATTTTGCGGAGTTGCCCATTGCGCAGCAAGCGGCCACCACCCAGGCCAGGTTCCCCTACATTGTTGCCAATGAAGGTCAGGTTTTTGGTGCTGGTTTCAGCCAGGGCATGCATCAGGTGCACCGGGTTGCCAGTCATGCCGAAGCCGCCGCCGAGGATGGTGTCGCCGTCTTTGACGAGTTCGGCAGCTTGTTGGGGGGTGATTTGTGGGACTGATTTCATGTGAGTCAAGGGAAGTTGAGGAGTTGAGGAGTTGAGAAGTTGAGGCTACTGCAAGTGATATTGACAAAATTATTGTCTAAGTCGCTCGCGGTAGCCTCAACCTCCTCAACTCCTCAACCTTCTCAACCATTTTCTATACATCAAAAAATACGGTTTCCAATTCTCCTTGCATGTAAATATCAAAATGATACTCTGTGTGGCCATTGACCTGATGCCTTTGAGCAATGAGGGTATGACGCCGCTCCTGGGGTACGCTGTTCAACACGACATCCTGCGCATTTGTTGCCGCCTCATCCGAGAAGTAAATCCGGGTATAGGCATGTACCAGTAGGCCCCGCATGAGTACTATGAGCACCAAATGAGGTGCCTGGCCATCGTGACTTTGAGGTTTGATGGTTTCAAAATGATAACGGTGTTTGGGGTCGGTTCCCGTTCCGATTCGGCCAAAGGCTTCGATGTCGGGTTGCCACAATTCCAGCATGGCATCGGGGATAGTGGTGTTTTGCCCATCAAATACCCGACCTACAATGTGAATCCGATCACCTGGCAAGTCATCAGGGACGAGCACATCATTGGCAATCTGGTCAAAATCATAGCCGTATTGTGCGGCAGTAAGGCCATAGGCAAAGTAGGGCCCTACTGTTTGAGATGGTGTTTGTAAGGCCATGGTCATTTGTTTTCAAAGGGTGTTTCGTTGTGCCCACGCAGCACAATGTCGAATTGATAACCAAGGGCAAAATCAGGCTCGGTCAAATCCAGCGTAAACTTGGAAATCAACAGTTCCCGGCTTTTTTCCGGCACCCCCAGGTAAATTGGGTCGTATTGCAAAAGGGGATCGCCAGGGAAATACATCTGGGTAACCAGGCGGGTGGTGATGTTGCGCCCAAACAAGGAAAAGTGGATGTGATTGGGCCGCCAGGCATTGGGGTGATTGCCCCAGGGATAAGCACCGGGCTTGATGGTGTAAAACTTGTAGTAGCCTTCGTCATCGGTCAAACAACGGCCACCACCCAGGAAATTGGGGTCGATGGGGGCTGCATGCTGGTCTACTTTGTGGATGTAACGCCCGGCAGCGTTGGCCTGCCAAACCTCTACGAGGGTATTGCGCACGGGTTGCCCCAGTTCATCAATGACCCGCCCGGCTACAACGATGCGCTCGCCGAGTGGTTCCGCGTTTTTGATCCCATTTTTTGTGAGGTCGTTGTCTAGGGCACCGATGCTGTCCATGCCAAACACCGGGCCGCCTCGTTCAGAAAGGGTATGTTTGATCGGGATCAAGGGCTTACTCGGTGCCCTCAGCACAGTGGATTTGTAACCGGGATGTAGATAGGGCGGGTGTACGCTCCAGTCTCGTTTGTTTTCCATAAACGCAATTTTTATCACTCTTTTTCAAAAATCTTCTTTGCCACCCGAAAAGCGGTATTGCTCACGGGCACTCCGGCATAAATGGCGATGTGCAACAGGGTTTCTTTGATGTCTTCCAGGCTAGTGCCTGTATTGGCTGTGGCACGCAGGTGCATGGCCAGTTCTTCTTCTTGCCCCAAAGTGGCCAAAACCGCAATGGTCAGCATGCTCCGTTCGCGTTTGGTCAAACCTGGTCGCGACCAAATGGCACCCCAGGCATTGTTGGTGATGTATTCCTGAAAAGTGCGGTCGAACTCGGTTTTGTTGGCTTCGGCCCGATCCACATGCGCATCGCCGAGTACGGATCGTCGCGTGATCATCCCTTTTTGGTACAGGGATTTTGTATCAGAATACACCACGAAATCCAGAATTTCATGCACGATTTTATGGGGCGCTTCCACGCAGGGGATATGCCCGACGTCCGAAATCAGCACAAATTGTGCATCGGGAATGGCATTGGCCATACTTTCCACCAAAACTGGCGGTGTAGAACCATCTGCGGTGCCGCCAAAACACAAGCAAGGCAATTGGATTTGGGTAATTTCTGCGCTCAAATCATTGTCCCGAATGGCGGCACAAGCCATCAGGTAACCTTCCAAAGGTGAGTTGGCCAGCATGTTGCGATAGCCCAGCAGTTCTGCACTTCGTTCACGATGGAATTGTTCCGAAAACCACACCTTCATGACCATGTCGGCGATGCTCTCGATGCCTTCGTTGCGGACTTTTTCGATGCGGGCATTCCAGGTTTCGGTGCTGCCAATTTTGGGGGCAGTGTTGCTCAAGATCAGCTTTTCGATGCGGAGGGGATGATGTACGCCCAGGTATTGCGCAATGATGCCACCGATGGAAAGTCCGACGACAACCGCCCTTTCGATTTGTAAAAAATCCATCAGCTCCAGGGTGAGTTCCGCGTAGTCCTGAATCTTAAAGGGTTTGCTGGGCAGTCCCGAAAGCCCATGCCCCGGCTTATCAAAACGCAGGATATTGCCGTAGTCTTTCAATTTGTCCACCACTGCATCCCAAATCCGAAAATCGGTGCCCAGGGAATTGATGAATACAAAGGTGCGCGGACTTTGGCGGTCGAGGTACGCGTAATGAATGGGGATGCCTTGCAAAATGGTCCAACTCATGGTCAAATGTGTTTTAAACCTACATAATTTTCAGCAATCGTCGTGGCTTGTGCCTGTGAACTGCCGATGTAGTCAAATTTAGCTTTTTGTAGCAAGTTTTCATAAGAACCATGTTCGGCTTGCTTGTGGAACAGGCGGGTCATGAAGTTGGAAAAATCCTGAGCGCGCCAGATGCGGCGTAGACAATTGGATGAGTATTGATCCAACAGGTCGTTTTGTTGGGTGTCATAAAAATAGATCAAAGCCTCTGCCAACCAACGAATATCTGCCACAGCCAGGTTCAAACCCTTTCCACCTGTGGGAGGCACGATATGCGCAGCATCACCCGCGAGGAAGAGTCGCCCATGCTGCATGTTGTCGATCATAAAACTGCGCATGGGGGTGATGGACTTTTCAAAAATAGACCCACGTTGCAGACTCCATCCTTCGGTACCCAGGCGAATGGAGAGCTCTTCCCAAATGCGCTCATCGGGCCAAGCTTCAATTTTATCCTCATTATCGACCTGAATGTACAAGCGACTTACAGCATTGGATCGCAGGCTGTGCAAGGCAAACCCTCGCTCGTGGTAAGCGTAGATCAACTCTTCAGATGAAGGAGCCACATTGGCCAGGATACCCAGCCAACTGAAAGGATATTCATGGCGAAATTCGCGGTAAGAACTGGCGGGCATGGTTTTGCGCGAGATGCCATGAAAACCGTCACAACCCGCTACAAAATCGCAGCTCAGGGTATGGGATTCGCCATTTTGGGTGAAATGAATGGAGGGTTGAGTGCGCTCAATTCCCTCAATAGCGGTCGCTTCGGCTTCGAAATGAATATCGATACCTTTGCTGAGCACGGCGGCGATCAGGTCTTTGACTACCTCCTGTTGGCCATAGATGGTGATGCGCCTTCCGCCCGTCAGTTCATCAAAAGGTACTCGTATGCGAGTTCCATTAAAAGACAGGATAACCCCGTGGTGCTCCAGACCTTCGGCGTTTAGTCGTGCGCCTGCCCCCAATTCTCTAAGGAGATCAACCGTATTTTGCTCCAAAAGACCTGCTCGTACTCGGTTTTCCACGTAGTCGCGGCTACGGTTTTCCAAAATGACACAGGGGATGCCGCTGCGTTGCAGCAAGAGAGCGAGGGTGAGGCCAGCAGGGCCCGCTCCGATGATGCCAATTCGGGTGTGGTGGTGCATGATGTAGGTGTTGACAAACAAAAACATCGCCTCAGGCGACACGATAATTTCACCACAGATTACACAGATTTACACAGATTTCATGCAAAACAGCTCATTATTTGTGTAAATCTGAATAATCTGTGGTGAAAAAATGCTTCGCTACAGGCGGTGAATCAGTTACTTATCCTCGACGTGGAAAAGCATTTGTTGCACACGGAATACAGCATTTCGGAGATTGCGTACTTGTTTAATTTTATTTCGGAGGCATTTGGGTGTATTCCCAGTATTTCCAGGCTGCGAAAGCGATCAACACGATTGCACCGCACCCAAACATCAGGTTGAACTTAAAAGGATCTTCCTGGTAATCTGGGGATTGTACTGTCAAAAAACAAATCCCCACAGCCACCAGAATCACCGCACCAGCGCTGACAAACTCCAACCATTTGAAGTATTTGTCACCCAGTTCTATCAATGCCTCATCGCGGTGTACCCCATGGGTGAAGGTTCCTTTGATGATGGCCCAGTTGTGGTAATGGGGTAAATAAAGGGTGATGAATTGTCCGTCTTTTAAACTGAGATACAGGTATTCAAACTGGTTGTTCTTGTCGTCGTAAGAAAGGCTGGTGGTATAAGCCCGGATTTGATCGATGGAAAAGATATAGTGCTGGAAAAATCCACGCATGAACACGTTTCCATCACTGATGCGGATGCGGAGATACCCGCGCCAAATTAGTAGGAAAAAAAGGAGGGGCACAGCTACAAATACGAGTCCGATCTGCTTTAAACCTGGTGCCTCATCTTTGGGAATGTCAATGAATTGTACGGCTATTCCCGCAACCATGAATAGGCTCAAAAAGCAAGTAAAAAGAATGAGTACAGGCATTGCCTCAGAACGGAGGTTGTAGGATGACTGAGTTGAATAGTGTTGCATTGGGTTGTGATAGGGTTTGATTCATTTTATTTTTTTATTGGGTATTTTAACCAAAATAAAAAAAAATGTACGGTGTTCGCCGGTGAATGTAGCATAAAATTCGCAAAATTCAAAATTTAACGCGTGTGAATTTTAGGTTTAGACAAAATCTTAAATAGTGAACATTATACTGCGAAAATGTACCCCGATTTCACCAAGGAACAGCAGCGTTTCGTTGTCCAAATCGACGTACAAATCCAGGGGATTGCTCCAAAGTATCGCGTCCAGCTCACAGAACAAATCGGGATCGGCTTGTTTTATGGCAATCAAGCGGTCTTTAATGGGGATCAGGCGGTTCACGATGCTTCGAACCTGGGTGGCTGAAACGGAATTTTGAGTTATCGGGGTGCGGATTCTCCAAACGGTCGTTTTTGTGCCGTTGATCTCGGTATTATAGGTATCGCCGAATTCGTCGGGTTCCAGTCCGAGCCAATGCATAAAATCCGCTTCGCTCAGGATGCTTGAAGAGAGTTTGAAACGAGCATAACCGGTCCTCCTGATTGGTTCTTGTTTGCTGGTCAGCAAGAATTTTTGCTCATAATAGCTGAGTATCCGGTCAACGATGGCGTCAAAATCTGCGGCACCGAAATGTTTGATGGAAAGATCAATCATTTGCCTTAAAGATGCTCCTGCTTCTTCTTGCCACCACCCCTCCACTTTTATCCTATTGATGCTCCTACTATCCACAAAGGGCATAGGGTCACCAAAGTAGTCCTTAAATTCCTGGATGCATTTAACAATATCTTGGCTATTGTCGGTCGGCCAGTCTATCAGGGCACTTCCAAAAAGTAGGGCAATGTCTTTAAGTGGATGATCACTTTCGTCTTGATTGACGAGGAACATTAATGAGTCGTAAGAGTTGATTTTACGGGTCATGGTTAGTTGATTTTTTGAGTTTTCCTCAAGTTGATTAGTTCTAAAAGTCGAGGCAAAAAGTGTTTAAAATCTTCTACTTTTCCCCAGCTCAATACTGCTTTCATCACATATGGGGCCAGATCCTCCGCTTTCAAAGCCCGTAGTGTTTTGACATGAAATTTTGCTCTATGTTCTCCTGTGGCACAGCAAGGGCAGCCATCCAGGGTCAAGTTGCGTGGATAGTGCGAAAAAGTCGAGTATAGACTTTCAATAGCGGTTTTTAGTGCTGAAGTCATTCTAATGATGTCTAATTTGTTGTCTGTTTTCGTATATCCTTACCCCAACAAATACTTAAACCGACTTTTCCGATGATCCCTCAACTTATAAGGCGCTTTGCACAAATCGGCCACATCATAGGCTGCAAATTCACTTACTGAAACCAGACTGATCTGCTCATGCAAACCGTGGTTTTTTACAAAAAGGCACAAGTTGCGGTTGGGCGTGATGTTCACCCAGGATCCATTCTCCACATACTGTTCCTGACGGGCCAGAAACAAATAAGTGCTGCCCACTTCCAGGATTTGGCGGACTTCTGATCCCGGAAAATCCGTCAACAGGGTACCTTCTTCATCCTGGAGCCAAACGTTGAAACGGAATGGAGCACAGTCGGCTACATCTGCACAACGTGCAAAATCTGGGTACCGACAAGTGTAGGCTTCACGTTCTCTCTCGCGAACCCAGCCTTCGTTTTGCCAGGCTTCATGGCCAATACAAAGCAAAGCATCCAAGGGGTTGTTTTCTAAAAATTCCAGCAAATACTTTTTTTGCGTCGCCAACACACAGGGTTTGTCCTCAAAAAAACCAAAGCTGTTTTGTCGGGGGAGAATAATTTGGGGCGATTGCCAGAAACTACGTTCGCCGGAACTGGATAGATGGCCTGCCGTGGCGGTACTTTCTCCGGTATAAAACAGCGTTCCAGCCGGGAATTTTGCCGATTGGTCCGGGCCATAATAGGTGACTTCCCGGACAAAAAATTCCAGGAAAAGAACGGGTTCAGGAAAGGTGATGGATTTCATGGGGTCGCGAATTTTTATTTGTACATGCTTTACCATTAAACCGATACCGCGTAAAAAGTTCCGTAACCGCCCCATAATCTGCAAGCGCAGGCGTAGTTCACCGCATCAGCGTCAAATCACCTTTTAACACTGTGCTTTCACATTTCCCGGTTTGAAAGATCAGGGCATACACATAAATCCCTTCCGCGCAGGGTTTTTCACGGCTGTAGCCATCCCAACAAACTTGGGGATCATTGGACGTAAAGACTTGATTTCCCAATCGATCAAAGATTCTAAATTCGTAGCTTACAAAATCCAGGTGTGAAAAAAACGGCGTAAAACAATCGTTACTGTTGTCACCATTGGGACTAAAAGCATTGGGGATAAAAGATTTTAGTCCAAAACGCACCGCAATGGTATCCGTTACAATACAGCCATCTAGATCGCGGTAGCTGGCCCAATAGTTGCCATCTTTGCTGATGGTTTTGGCTTTTGCCGTTGTTTCATCAAACCAAAGGGTATTGTCCCAGGGGCTTTTTAGCACAAAAGTCGAACCACTACAAAGGACGGTGTCTTTGCCCAAAAAGGTGGTTGGTCGGACGGGTTCGGGAACACCCTCGGCCAAAAAACCAGCCAAGGTGGGGCAACTTTTGGTATGCACCATCAACGTATTGCTGCCCGGTGCCCAACCGTTGCAGATGTTGACGCGCACCGTGTTTTTTGTGCCATTGTACTTGTACGGATCGCCAGGGGCACTGTGCCGGTAATTCATGACCCCATTGACACTTACCGCGTAGATGTTATTGTCGGCCCGAAAATCCATGTTGAGGCAATAGCTCTGCTGGATGGGAACGCCACATTCATCGGTGGCAGGCAACACGATTTCCCGGCGGAAGTACAAATCTATACAACCAAAAGCGAGGTGCTCACAGTCCTTGCCAAAATCGTAGGTAATCCAGTTGGCATTGAAGGAAGGCGGGCTAGACCAACTGACGTCACAAGTACCCACCACTTTTGCGGGCTCAAAAGCAGTATTGGGCTTAATGCTGTCGCCATAAGCTACAACCCATTTTGGATCTAGGGATCCAACCGGAGCCGTATTGTCACGGGAGCGGATACCCGTATTGATCTCACTGGCATGAGGAACCTGAGCGCTTAGGGATAACCCGCTACAAAGAAACAATAGATAAAACAAGTGCTGATAATACATTTTCATTGCTTCATCTCCTTGATTACCTCGCGATAACTCACCAGTTTTATCCCCTTCCGCACGAGTGCTTCTTTCACTTTTTCGCTGGTAAAAATGGTGGTCACGTCCTGGCGGCCCTCCGCTACGTCTTCGTAACCGATGTGGGATATGGCGCGCAACTCCGCATTGTCGAGGCCTGGATGTTCAACAAAAACGTAGGTTTTGCCCGTCTCCAATTTGTCCAGCATGTCAATGAACCCCTGGATTCTCTCCTCGGTGGTTTTGTTTCTGGAATCGTAACCTGTGTAGCTGATCTTAAAATCATTGGCGGAATCCACGTCCACCATAGGAATTTTGTATTCGGCGGCCACTTTGCGGGCCATCGCTTTTACTTCGGGTGCAAAAGCGGTGCTGTTCATGTGCCCTGAAACGTGGCTGAGGCGAGGGATGTATTTCAAGGCCAGGTCAAGCTGTGCCCGCAGTTCTTTTTCGATATCCTCAATTTTCCAGGCATTGGTCATCACCGATTGATTGGGATAGTGGCTATTGGGGTAAATCATTGGGTAAAAATACCCGTCGGCGTTGCGGATGCTGGGGCAATCGGTCAGGGGCCGCCACTTGATGTTGTCCCACTCGCTGGTGATGGCAAAGTGCAGGCCTACATCGATGCCCGGGTTTTGCGCCAGCATTTTTACCGCTTCAGGGAACCAGGGGGAAGGCACAATGACTTCGATCGAGGTTTCGATGCCTTCCTGGTAACTTTTGATCAAAGCCTCGTTACCCGAATGCGAATAGCCCATATCGTCGCCGCGGATGATCAGACGGGGTGGGTTGTTGAGATTGGGGCTCAATACTCCTTTGATGATGGCCCTTTTGCTGTTGCGGTTGAGGAGATTTTGAAAATCCAGCGAAATATAATCGCCGTCAAAGCTGCACACTATTGTTTCAGTATGCGGACTTTCGAGGTAACGCAGGGTCAATTCCAGCGTTTTTTCGTCTTTCCAGGTGTACGCGCCTGCCACTTTGAAAGGGCCAATGCCCACCCGGTTCGATTGCGCCCCGGCTACGAGATAAGGACCCATTTTGCTGGTGGTACTCATTTCCCATTTGCCATAGCCGAAAGGGATGCGGTGTTCCGTGGAATCGGTATGCAGCGTCAGGTAACATACGTCTTTGATGAAGTCAAAACGCACCCGTTCCAGGGTTTTTTCCGCCGTAATGACCCCAAAAGTGCGGCCATCCAGCGTAGCTTGTCGTGCTGGAATGGTATTTTTGGCGGGCAGTGGTAAGGCAACTTTGGCAAGTTTTAAGCCCAAGTCCATCCGCTGTTTGGGCTCGGAGGGGAGTTTTTTGGCATGAAAAGCGGGCAACAGGTGCTTCCAAATCAAATTGAGTGCTCCCTGCAAATCGGCAGTTTCCGAGGTCGTGATGATCACCGCGTCCTGTTCGGGTAGGACCAGAATGTATTGGCCAAAGGCGCCATCACCGCGGTAGGAATTGTGTCTGCTGCGCCACATTTGGTAGCCATAACCCTGCAGCCAGTCGCTGGAGTCTTTGCGGGATTGTGGTGCCAAGGGATCTTGCATGATTTTCATGGTAGAGGCTTCTTCTACCCAGGCGGCGGGTAAAATTTGTTTGCCTTGCCACATGCCTTTTTGCAGGAACAACTGGCCGAACCTGGCCATGTCTTCGGTTTTGAGCCGCAAGCCCCAGCCTCCCACATTGATGCCCTGCGGATTGACTTCCCAATCGATGCCCTCGATGCCCAGTGGGTCAAAGAGGCGGGGTTTCAGGTAATCCATGATTTTTTGGCCGGTGACTTTTTGTACAATCGCCGAAAGCATAAAGGTCGCCGCCGAGTTGTACACAAACTTGGTGCCGGGCTGGTGCGGGATGGGCATTTGTAAAAAAGCCTCCACCCAGTTTTTTTCCACCACGACGGGCCCGGTGGGGTCTCGTTGGTGGCCTACACTCATGCTCAACAAGTCTTTGATGCGCAGTTCAGCCAGATTGGGGCTGACATTGGCGGGTAAATCATCCGGAAAAAAAGAAATGACTTTATCGTTTACCGTGAGCCGTTTTTCGGCTACCGCAAAACCCACTGCCGTAGCCGTAAAACTTTTGCTGACCGAATACATGGTGTGTTTGAGGTCGCGACGGTATGGATTCCACCAGCCCTCGGCGATGACTTTGCCGTGGCGCAGGATCATGATGCTGTGGAACTCGTGGTTGCTTTTCGCGGCTGCGTCCAAAAAATCGAGGATGCCCTGAGAGGAAACGCCTTCGGCCTCAGGGGTGCTGCGGGGGAGGACATTTGTTTTTTGGGCAAATAACTGGATGCTCAGGAAGAGGAAAAGGATGGTTGCTCTCATGATGGTGGTGGTTGTAGGTCAACAAATGTAGGAAGAAGAAAAGGTAAGACCCAAATTAACAAGCGAATACTTATAGTACAGGAATCAATAATTAATTTATTTCATTATTCACACGTGAGTCGAAACAAAAAAACGGAAGCCAGAAAACTCAATTTCTAACTTCCGTATGGAGCGGATAACAAGATTCGAACCTGCGACCTCAACCTTGGCAAGGTTGCGCTCTACCAACTGAGCTACATCCGCAAGAATGTGTGTGGGTGTGGGGTGTGGGTTAGTGTGTGGGTGCGTTGCTTGGAAAGTTGTGCCGAAGCATTTTGTTTCTGAGCGTGCGCAAAGATAAATGCGCGAGGAGGAAAAAAACAAGTATTTGGGCAAAAAAATGCTAAAAATAATCGACTTTCTTTCCAATGTTCTGGGATTAAAGACTTTGGAGCATAATTTTTTTGTAGCCCTACCTTTAGTTTTCCACCATCATCTCTACCTCCTTTTCCATTTTGGGCAAACGTACCCGCCGCAACAGTGGGGGCAGCAAAGCCAGGGTTACCATGATCAAACCCGCCAAGCCTAGCGTAATCGGGCGGGTGGCCGGTACCCCAATGGTACAAATAGACAAAATCAAGAGGGTGGAAAAAGGCAAGGATAGGGCAATAAAATTCAAGGCCAGGCCGGGATTAAAAATCTTTGGACTGCCCGTTTTATCCCCTTCCAACGTATGCACGGCGGCAATGTGGGCAAAAGGCCAAAAACTCACCGCACTTTGTGGAAAAACCACAGCGAGGATCGCAGCAGCAGGGCTTAAATTGGGCACCAGGCTCAAAAAAATCCCACTGATCAGCAAGGTTAGACCCGCACGGAGAAATAAAATTCCCCCAATCAAACGCAACTCCGACCAATGCGGCTGTACCGAAATGCCGATGAACAAGAGCACCAGCGGCGTCATGATGGCCCCAATTTTGAGGACAACGTCTTGCAGGAAGGCTGGTAAATTTTGCAGATGCCAGCCCATACTCAGGCAAATCATGGCCACCACAATCACCAGGTTGACGGGCTCACGGATCAAAGTCAACAAGAGATCTTTGACCTTGGCAGCAGTTGATACATTTTCACTCGGAAAAAAGCGGTAGTACCAACGCATGGCCAGCAAATAGAGGACAATGAGCACAAATACCTTGTTGCCCAAATCGCCCAAAGCTGCCCAGGCCACTGCCTGATCGCCCTGGTATTCGGCCAAAATGGGGAAACAGGAAAGTCCCGGTGCAAGTGAAGGAATCATCATCAGCAGGCTCCGAAACTCTGGAGTGCCCCGAGCAATGCCCATGAAGGGAAGCAACAGATGGCTCAAACCAAAAAGTAGTACATTAAAAACCAGGGCCAAAATGGGCAAACTGATCAACTCAACACGTACTTCCGTTTTGAGCAAAGCAATAAAGATGGTAGCGGGCAAGGCCAGGCTCAGGATGATTGCTTTGATGCCGTCGGCTTGTTCTTTACTTTTGATTTTGGGTTTCAAAAGTATCCCGATGGCAATCAAAGCCAATAGTGCGATGGCCTTTTGCAATGCAATGTTCATGTGCTAAAAGTACAGGGCTTGCTACACGCGAATGCAGCAAGCCACTTTGATTATGCCAATACTTTTTTCAGACTTTCGGTAAAGAGTTTCAGTTCGTCTGGCAAACCTACACTCACCCGGCAATACGTTTTGGCGTCGATCTCAAAAGAACGAACGGCCACCCCGGATTCCATCATTTTTTTCAAAAACTCCTTGCCATTCATTTCGATGGGGAAAAGAATGAAACTGGTGTAAGATGGAACGTAGTTGAAGCCCTGTTTTTTGAGCTCGTTACATACATACTCACGGCCTTCAGTGGTTAATTTCCGCGAGCGCTCGTGGAATTCTTTATCTTCCATGCTGGCAATGGCGCCCATCACGGAAGTGATGCACATGCCCATATTGCCGCGCACCATGGAGTCAATTTTTTCCAAAGTTTTGGGCAATGCCACGATGTAGCCAATGCGCAATCCGGCCATGCCGTGGATTTTGCTGAAGGTGCGCGCCACAATCACGTTTTTGCCCTTGGCCACCAAATCCACCATGCTGGAAGCCATGGGGTTTTCGAGGTAGTCGAGGTAAGCTTCGTCAACGAAGACGGGCGCTTTGTCTGCCGCTTTGCTGCAAAAAGCGCGCAATTCCTTCGCATCAGTAATAGACCCGGTTGGGTTATTCGGGTTACAGACGTAGATGAGTTTGGTGTTGGCATCGATGGCTTTTTCCATGGCCATGACGTCGTGCGACCAATCTTTTTTGAGCGGAACATTTTTCCAGGTCGCCTTAAACGCCTTAGCCGTATTCACGAGCGACATGTACGCGGGATCCGCCGATACAATGTTACCACCTTCCAGGAAGTGGGTGATGGCTACTTTTTCCAAAAGGTCGGTTGAGCCGGGGCCCATCATGATGTAATCTTCCGAAACACCTTCCCTTTCGGCAATCATCTTTTTCAGCTTCACGGCCTCACCATGCGCGTAGCGGTTGCCGTTGATGGCCGATTCAATTACGGCTAAACGCGCCTTGGCTGAGGGCCCGAAAGGGTTCTCATTGGCATTGAGGCGGATGACACTCGGCGCCAATACCGCAGGCAAGCGGTAATCAATTTCTTTGAGGCGACTTTGCTCCGACCAAAGCAGGGGCTGATCAGGAGCAATTGAACTACGGCCAAATGCCGCAGGAGTTACCGCTGCACCAGATGCAAGTACAAGGGAGGAACGCAGCCAACTGCGTCGACTTAAGTTGTTATTCATGGCTAAAGTGTGTTTTGAGCAATAAAAAATTAGTCCGAATTTGGTCGGAAATGGAAAAACAACCACGGAGAGATGTGAAAAGGACTTTGCTGATAGATGTACAAAATTGATGAAAAAAAACGACAAAAGAAAATGAAAATGAGACTGCTTTAAAAAAAGATGATATTGTTTAAAATGGCATTTCTATTGAAAAAATATTTCGATAATCCAGAATAATTGGAATATTGTATGGTTTGGCTATTGCTTGAATTTTCGCAAATAAATGCGGACTGTCCAAATGATTGCAACAATCAAGGTTAAAAAAATGCCCATGCCCCAAACCAGTTTGTGGGGGGAGCACAATGCCTGGGTAGCGCCTACCCCAATCAGTCCCGACCAATAATAAGGATGTACCTCATCGTGTGGCCGATTGTGCAGCAAATCCAGCTTGGCTTGTTGGAGCGCGATGTGTTTTTTTTGACCCTTTTTGAGTTTTTGGAAAAAATCGACCACGATATCGGCGGTGCGGGCATCGTCGACACTCCACAACGTAGTGACTACACTTTTGGCTCCGGCGTGGATGAACCCATGCGCCAAACTGATGATGCCTTCCCCCTGGTGGTAATCGCCAATCCCCGTTTCGCAAGCGCTCAAGACGACCAATTCAGTGGGTAAACGCAGGGCGTACAAATCGCGGGTATAGAGGTAATCATTACTGAGGGTGTCTTTTTGCTCCGCAAAAGCCAGGGCTGAATAATTGTCTACATCGCGGAAATATTTTCCGTGGGTAGCCAAGTGTAAAATGGAATAATGGGGCGCCAACTGTACAAAAGCCGCCAAATTGGCCGCATGGCCTGTGAGTACTTTTGCTCCCCATAATTTGCCCAATTTGGCTGCTTCTACCTTGTTGTTGTACAGGGTTCCCAAACCCAGGGAATGTCCCTTAAAATCCGGTGCCATCGACAATAAGCTGGGCTTCAAGAGCCGGGTGTGGCTCTTTCGGGACAACTCCCAGCACAAACTCCCCGAATAGCAGTATTGGATGGCATATTGGCGCAAGAGGTAAGCATGGCTTTTGAAATGCCCTATTTTTTTAGGCATTTTGCTAAGCAAAGCTTCAAAAGGTAAAAAGCCAAGCGGACCATCGGGGATGACGATCAGTTCTTCTATTCCTTTTAAAGCCGATTGCAGGGGCGCAAAAACTTCCTGGTGTAAGGCATACGAGAGTTTCGTCCAGGCGATCAAATTGCTATCCAGTGCTGCCCCATTCAATGCCGGGTAAGCACGCAAGAGCAGACGAAAATCAATGGCTTGTTGTAAAATGGAAGTGGATTTTGGCAAGGCAAATCCAGTGAATTGGTCCTTGCTCAGCACAAATACCAATAAACTGCTTCCCGTCTCAAAATACTCCACCATGGCTTGTTGGGGGCGCAAGAGTTTTTTGCGCAGCAATTGAGCGGAATAGACGCTATCTGCCACCGGATTGATGCCTTTTTTTTTCTGCCAGCGCAGCATTACCCGCTGTAAACTGTCCAGGCGACGCATCAAGACCAGCATTTTTCGCTCCAATTGTGGGGTTTTGGTCGGGCTGGTGATTTTTTCACTTTCCAACTCAGCCAGGCGGCTGAGCAAGTTGGTTTCCAGCTTTTCCATATCAGCTGGCACGGCAGATTGTGCCTTGGCCTGTCCCAATTGTACGGCCTCAAGCAGTTGTACTGCTTTACTTCTTTCACTGAGGACAAAGGCTTTTTCCAGGTAAGTTTGTTCCCCACTTTGTTGCCAAATCCTGAAATTGATTTCAGTCGCTTCGCTGTACAGTGCGTATTGTTGTTGTAGCCAATATTGCCGGGCCGCTGAGGTGCTCATTTGGCGGCGCAAGAAGCCCATGAGGCGCAGCGCTTCGAGATTGGCGTCAGCGGCTTTTTTTTGCCAGTGTAAGGCATTACTCTGCTTGGTCGCGCTGATGGCTTCGGCTTTCCAGGTGCGGGCCTGCTGGGCCAGGATTTCCATAACTTCAAAGGTGATTTCGTTTCCCCACAAGGTTTGTCCCGGTCGATAAGCTAGTACCTGTAGTGCTTTTTGCAAGAGGGCGCTGCTTTCGGTAATTTTATTTTGTTGCAGCAAGATTTCGGCACGGGTGCGCAAAACCTGCGCATAGCCCAGACCTTTGGTTTGACCGATTTGTTGCAAGGCTTGTAAGGCCTGTTGACTTTGTGTACTGGCTTGGGCTAAAAAACCCTGACGGACATAACAAATCGCCAGATTGTTGTGCATCTGCGCCAGATCAGGATGCCCTTCCGGAAAATACTGATGAAAAATTTTAGCCGCAATTGAAAAATTGAGAATGGACAAGGGGTATTCTTTTTTTTGCAAATAACAAACTGCGATATTGCTGTAGATGGTCGCTGCATAAACCTGGTCCCCATACTGCGTTTCAATCGGCCCCAGTGCGACCAGATGATAACTCAAGGCCTCGTCGTAGTTGCCACTTCTTTGATAAGCCAAGCCAATTTTGTGCCAGGCGGGCGCACTGCCGGGGTCATTGGGACCACCGTACAAATAAACGGCTTGTTGCAAGTAGGGTATTGCGGCGGGGAAGTCTCCCTTTTCGAGGAGCGCTTCTCCAATGTTTTCCAAAGTAGGGGCAAGGGTAGGATGATTGGGACCCAGTACTTTTTGACGGATGTTCAACACCCGTTGAAAGAGCGACTGAGCTTGATCCCATTGTCCTGCCTCAAGCAGGGCTTTACCGAGGTTGTTGAGCGAAGGCGCAATTTTGGGATGATTCGTGCCAAAAATCTTTTCCCGAATCTGCAGGGCAGCGCGGTGTTCGCGGGCTGCTTCAGCAAAATCACCAATAAAATAAGCACAATTGCCCAGGTTGTTGTGGCTTACCGCGATATCGGAATGATTGGCAGGTAAAATGGATCGCCTGATCTGCAGTGCTTTCTGGTGCATTTGCTGCGCAGCTACATAATCCCCTTGTTTGACCAAACAATTGCCGATGTTGTTGTAGGAATCGGCGGTTTTTTCGTGTTTTTGCCCAAACAATTGGCTGCGCATGTTGAGCGCATTTTGGTGCCATTGAATGCCCTGGGCTACATTTCCCTGGCTCAGTTCGTATTCTCCGAGCCCATTCCAGGCCTGGGCAATGAGGGGATGCCCCTTGATTTGATGGGCCTTAAGGAGTTTTAAGGCGCGGTGATAATCTGCCTTTGCCGTAGGATAATCGGCTAGTTCCAGGGCGATGTCACCGAGTAAAACCAGGGCCTGCGCGTTGATTTCCTGGTTTTTTTGATTGTGCATCACTTGTTTGGCCAAGGTTGCAGCTTCCTGGTAGCGCAGCGAGTCAAAAAGGGTGCTTGCTTTTTGCAAAGTGGCCAGCGCCTGGTTTTGGCACCACAAAAAACCGGCCCAAAACACAAAACTCCCCACCAAGATGCAATGCTTGCTCATTTCTCAACGTTTCAGAGCCAAATTAGTTATTTTCGCAAAATGGTAAAATATTTCGACAAACCTGGCACATTATTCTGCTTAAAAACACCTTACTCATGAACGCCATCACCTACACGAACGAGTCATTTGTAGCGGCGATCAAAAAAGGCGGCACGGTTCGACAAACCGCAATCCGCTGGTTGTACGACGACAAGGAATTGCAGCAACGCGTCGTTTCATTCGTGAAGAACAACCGGGGCAACCAGGAAGATGGTACCGATATGTTTCACGAAGGAATCATTGTGTTGGATCGCAACACTCGGGAAGATAAATTCCGGGGTGAAGCACCCATCAAAGGCTATCTGTATTCGATTTGTCGTTTTTTGTGGATGAACCAGATGCGCAAACAAGAGCGCGTCACTTTGGTAGATCCCATCAAACCAGCCCAGGAAGAACCGGATTTTGAAACACCAGAAGTTTCTTTTCGCACGGAAGAGCGAAAAAACCTCCTGGGCCACCTGCTTGATCAACTCGGTGAACAATGCCGCAAAGTGTTGGAAATGTGGAAGCTTTCGTACTCAATGGCTGAAATTGCGGATACGCTGCAACTCAGCAACGAGGCCAACGCCCGAAAAATTAAGTACCGCTGCCACCTGGCGTTGATGGAATATCTGGAAAAAAATCCAGGCATGGTCAAACAACTTAAAGATGTGCTATGAAAATTGAAAATTACTACGACCGCATCGACCAGTACCACACTGGGGAACTTTCGGACAACGATAGTAAAAGCTTCGAACGCGAATTAAACAGCAATGAAGAATTGCGTCAGGCCGAAGAATTGTACCGTTTGAGTCTCAACGTGCTCGATTATGGCGTTGAAGAGAACCTGCGGAAAGATTTGAAAAATTGGGCTGAGGAAGGCAAAGAAACTTCCAAAGGTGGACGCATCATCTCCCTGCGCAGCATGATCGTTGTGTTGAGTGCAGCAGCATCCGTGTTGTTGTTGATTTTCTTTGCGGCACCTTATTTTATGCCTCAGCCTAGTCCATCAGAGTTGTTTGCCACTTATTACCAGACCCCCGAAGCATCGAACTTGCGCGGTGGCTCCGTGCCCCAAAATGCAATCAATGCGGCTAAAAAAGCCCTGGCCGAAGAAAGTTATGCCGATGCAGTGGAAGATTTGGCCAAAATACCCAGCGGTGATCCTTTGTACATTGAAGCTCAGTTTTACCTCGGGCATGCCATGATTGGCTTAAACAACCTCCCCGCAGCAAAAAATGCCTTTGAATTGGTAGCGGCATCTACGGAAGTAAAGTTTCAGGAGAAAGGGGAGTGGAATTACCTCTTGGTTTGTTTAAAAGCAGATCAGTGGAATGACATTTGTGAAGCCAAATTGACAACCATCGCTCAGGATGCTGATCATTCTTTTTCGGCTCAGGCGAAAGAATTGCTGAAGAAGATGAAGTAAACCTTTACATTATAATTAAAAGCGCTGTTGATGAACAATGGATTCATTAATGGCGCTTTTTAGTTTTTAGCAGTATTTTCTGCATTTGTTGCCCTAATTTTTGCAATGCCAGTGCTCCATTTTAGTGCTTTTTTCGAAAAAATGGGTGCCATAGTTTACATTTGTTGCCATGCAATCACCGCGCCTTTTAGACCAAGTTTCCCAAACTACCATTCAGCTCATCCTGCATGAGCCCTTTTACGGGCATTTTCTAACTGGACTGGTCAAGGAGCAGAATTCGGAGATTTCAACGATCTCACTAGGCGTCAATGCCAACAAAACCGTCAAATTGGCCATCAACCCCGATTTTTGGGAAAATACATTGAATGAACCTGCAAGGCGGCATGGAGCGCTCAAGCACGAAGTGTTGCACCTCGTTTTTCGCCACCCTTTACAGGGCAAACAATTTGCCAATCGCCTGCTGTTTCACCTTGCTGCGGATTTGGTGGTCAATCAATACCTCACACCTGCACAACTGTCGAAAGACGCCATCACCCTGGAGCGGTTTCCAGAACTGGAACTTCCGCCATTCCGCTCCATCGATACCTATTACGATACGCTCAGTGATGCCTGGAACAAAACCCTGCGCCAGAGTGTGGTTCATAGCCCGGCTTTGTCTCAATTGATGCTGACTGGTGGGGCATTAGCAGGGCATGAATTGTGGCATGAAGAGGCCGATTGGCTCAGCGCGGCTGAAAAAAAACTACTGGATAGCCACCTCGATGATTTGCTGCGCACGACGGTGCAACGGGTTGGAAGCAAAGGAATAGGAACCTTGCCGCGGATGTTACAAACCCAACTACAACTCCAATCAACGTCAGCTGAGCCGAGCCTGGACTGGCGCCGCTACCTGCGTTTGTTTTCTGGAGCAGGCCAACGTACTTACCTGAAAAACACCATCCGCAAACCATCCCGCCGCTATGGAGTCAACCCCGGCTTGCGGATCCGCAACAAACACAAGTTGCTGGTGATCCTGGATACCTCGGGTAGTATTGGAGACGAGGAAGTGGAAACTTTTTTCAACGAAATCCAACACATCTGGAAACAAGGCGCAGAAATAATGGTGTTGGAGTGTGATACCCAAATCAACAATACGTACATTTATCGGGGTAAAGCCCCTCTGGAAGTAAGCGGTCGGGGAGGCACCAATTTTGATGCTGCGTTGGAATACGCCAACCATAAATCTGCTGCGAATGCGGTGGTGTATTTTACGGACGGGTTGGGGCCGAGGCCAACGGTGCTGTGCCGGAAACCGCTGCTGTGGATGATCAGTGAGCGCGGAATCAAAGAAAACACTCCAGAATGGAACGCATTGTCGGGACGAATAGTAAAAATTCTGGTTGAGAAGTTGAGAAGTTGAGGCTACAGCAAAAATGGGTTTGAGTGTGATGTGTGCGTGTGAAGGTGTGCATGTCGCTGTGGTAGCCTCAACTTCTCAACTTCTCAACTTCTCAACATGAATTGAATGCACAACTATCAATACTACGGAACTCGCGTAAACGCCACAGAACTCATTGCGTTCATCCAGCATGTTTTTCAAACCAATCTGTCTCTTGAGGCTCAAGGCAAACGCAAAAGCCCCATCTGCATCTGGGGGCGCCACGGCATTGGCAAAACTGAAATTGTAGAAACCCTCGCCCGTCAGCAGGGTTATGGCTTTGTGTACATCGCTCCCGCGCAGTTTGAAGAAATGGGCGATCTGGTGGGCATGCCCGCCATTGAAAACGAGCGTACTGTGTTTCGCGCCCCAGCCTGGGTACCCAGTACACCTGGACCAGGTATTTTACTGATCGACGATGTCAACCGTGCCGATGAGCGCATCTTAAGGGGCATCATGCAACTCCTGCAAAACCACGAACTGATCAGTTGGACCCTGCCTCCCCAATGGCAAATCATCCTCACCGCTAACCCCGATGGTGGCGACTATTCGGTAACCCCTCTGGACGATGCCATGCTCACGCGCATGCTGCACATCACGCTGGAGTTTGAAGTGAAAGCCTGGGTCAAATGGGCGGAGCAAAATGGAGTAGACTCCCGGGGCATCAATTTTGTGCTGCTCTATCCCGAAATCATCAGCGGGCAACGTACTACGCCGCGTACGCTGGTACAATTTTTTGCAGCCATCAAACCCATTGCCGATTTGAGTGCCAACCTGGGCTTGGTGCGCATGTTGGTCGACTCCTGTCTGGATGAGCAAAGTGCTACGGCTTTCATCTCTTTTGTGAACCACAACCTGGGGGAATTGATCACGCCCGAGACCATTTATAATGCGCAGGATTTTGAAAAAGAGGTCTTGATTCCCTTTCAAAAAGTGGCCTTGAAGCAGCCCATTCGGGTGGATATTATTGCGGCGCTGTGTACGCGTTTAGTGAATTTCCTCTTGAATCAAACAAGTCCGATCTCTGCTGCTCAATTGACAAATATCAAGTCATTCATCAAGATCGATTTTATCCCCAATGACATTCGCTTCACCCTGTTACAGGATTTGATTGGGGGTGGAAATGCTGGATTGAAAGGTTTGTTGGCAGATGTGGAGTTGGGGAGGCTGATGCTGAAAAAGATGTGAGTGAATAAAAATTCTATACCTACGTGGCAGAGCGTAGAGCGGCACCGAATCGATACCGCTCTACCCTTTTTTACAGCGCTTATCTCTTCTTATACAAATCCCAGTTCACCTCAGCCTGAGGATGTGGGAATTGCTGGAAGATCGTACCCCGATCAAAAGTAGTCGAAATCTCACTCAACTTATTATACCGACGTGCATCAATCCAGCGGTGGCCCCAAGGCTCGGCCCAGAGGGAATATCGACGCTGGTAAAGAATCTCGTTGATCAATGCCTCGGTGGTGGTAGCCCCGGTGTAGCTGCCAATCCCTGCTGCATTGCGGATGATGTTTATTGCCGCCACTGCTTCAGTGGGCTGGTTCAGGTTGGCATGGGCCTCCGCTTTGAGCAAGATGAGTTCCTCGTTGCGGATAAAGGGAATCGGCGTTGTATTGGTTGCCCAGCGAGCATCCTGATGCGTACCAACCAGTGGCGTAGCATCTGTGGTGACGGTTACTGGCGTCGTTCTTTGGAGGAACTTACGGGCCACGCGGGTATCGCCAGGGGTTGCATCCGCCAGAACAGAAGGATGCACCACAATGATGGTATTTATCGCCGCATTGGGTACATAATAGAGGGGGTTGAACCCATCAGGTGGACCAGTGAAGGGGTGCGCAGGCCCTCTGTCTAAATTTCCGTTCAGGTCCATAAAAGACTCGTTCAGAGCGGCCAGAACCCCTTGCCAATCCTTGCGGTAAGCATTCAAACGAGCCAGAATTGCCTTATTGACTTGACGCAGGCCAGCAATCGTATTGAAGTTGGCAAAGCCGGGGGTCAGGCGCATGGGAAAATTGCCGGTACCTCCTGCTGCAAAGTCCTGATCGGCCTGATCCAGCACGGTCTTGATGTGATTGAGGGCTTCTACATAAGTGACAAAAGGCCCTGGATTGAGTGGGTCTTTGACGTCGATGCGGATGCCATTTTC
>Ga0209717_1001487_pt1 | contig 25161 bp, 19 predicted proteins | sample AD_UKC048_MetaG_FD_184418 | JGI IMG/M metagenome (GOLD analysis project Ga0209717, IMG submission 184418) | Active sludge microbial communities of municipal wastewater-treating anaerobic digesters from USA - AD_UKC048_MetaG (SPAdes) (version 2) | ecosystem: Engineered > Bioreactor > Anaerobic >... | reverse complement strand
TACTGCCTGTAAAGGAAATGGCTTTTACCCTGGGGTGCTCCACGATGGCAGCGCCGGCTTCCGGGCCCAGTCCGTGCAGGATATTGAGCACGCCCGGCGGCATTCCGGCGGCATTGCATATGTCGCCCAGCAGGGCGGCCGTGTGCGGGGTGATTTCGGAAGGTTTTCCCACTACGCAATTGCCGGCAGCAAGCGCGGGCGCTATTTTCCAGGTAAACAGATACAAGGGCAAATTCCACGGCGAAATACAACCTACCACACCCAGTGGCTGACGCAGGGTATAACTCAGTGCATCGGGCCGGTGGTGGCTTTCGGAAGCGAAATGCAACAGCGCCGTCGCAAAAAACTTGAAATTCTGGGCAGCCCGCGGAATGTCGATTGTGCGGGCGGTAGTGATCGTTTTGCCGGAATCGGCGCTTTCCGCTTCCGCCAGCCGGTCGAGGTTGTGCAGGATACCGTCGGCAATACCGCGCAGAATGTCGTGCCGTTCATCGGGCAACATACCTGACCATTGCGGGAAAGCGGCCCAGGCAGCCTGCACGGCATTTTCCACGTCCTGTGCGCCCGAACGGGCTATTTTGCCGCTCACAGCGCCCGTTGCCGGTGCAAAGTTGTCCAGGTATTGCCCGCTCACGGGAGCCACGTACCGGCCGTTTATGAAATTATTGATCGTCAACATGTTGAGGTTGTTGAGATGTTGAGTTGTTGAGAGTGTTGAGCGGTTGAGAATGTTGAGGGGTTGAGTGGGGTTGAAAAGTCCGAGTCACCACCCTCAACCTCTAAACATCTCAACATTCTCAACGGCCATCCAGCCCCATCACCATCATTCCCGTCCGTATACGCGGTTCGAAATACGTGCTTTTAGGCGGCAGGCTTTCCCCTTTATCCGCAATATGCATCATGTCGTCCAGTGATACCGGAAACAAAATAAAGCCGAGGCGGTTCCGGCCGGCGTCGACGTTGCGCTGCACGCCTTCGATGCCGCGACTGCCGTCGATATAGGTGATCCGCGAATCGGTGCGAATGTCGTGCATACCGAGCATCTCTTTCAGTACAAGTTCGTTTAAAAGCGACACATCGAGCAAAACCTGCTCTTTGGGAAAACGGGCCAGTATTTCGGGCTTCCATTCCAGCGCGTGCCACGTTTCGTTTTGATACAGCACGATCTCGAATTTGTGCGCCGGCCGGCGGGATGCCGCGAGCCGTTTAATGGTAAACACTTCGGATAAATAACCCATAAACTGCACAGGCGACAGATCATCCGACACTTGTACCACACGGTTAAAATCCAGAATATCCAGTTCGTCGGCGCCGATAAAAATGCAGAACAGGTGATCGAAATCGCTGCCGGACGGGTGGTCGCGGAATTTTTCCTGAAGCAGGGCGACCGAAGTAGTGCGGTGGTGCCCGTCGGCGATGTACGTACGTGGCACGTGTGCGGCAAACAGTTCCTGCAAAAACGCAATGTCCGTACTTTCCGTCACGGGCCACATGCGGTGAATTTGTCCGTCTTTTTGAAAACGGGTGGTGAAAAATGCCGGCGACTGCCCAATGAACTCCTGCAGCCAGTGCTCGATGGCCGGCACCGATGGGTAGGTGAGCAAAACCGGCTTCAAAATGGCTTTCCATCGAAGGAAAAGTTCCATTTGCTGTTTTTCCTTCTCGCTGATCGTGTTTTCGTGTTTTTTGATTTTCCCGCTCAGAAAATCCGATACCGCGTTCTGCGCAATCAGGCCCGTATGCTTGCGGTGCCCGTCTTCTATCTGGTAAATGTAAAAAGCCGCTTCCGGGAATTCCAGGTACCATCCGCGCTTGCGGAACGCAGGAAACTCGTCTTTGGCATTTTCACAAAATTTATCCGGCGATTCGATGGCTTTCAAATCGGGGTACAAGGCCTGGAATGGTTTTATTCTCATATCGGATGTCGCGGTTATGGCGGGGCAAAAATAGCGCTTTTTCAAACGGCAACCGGAAACTGTCTTTTTTGTGCCAAAATCTTCGACCTTAGCTGGCCCATCCTTTGCTGTATGATTCTTTTACCGCATCAATCAATAAATTTTGGATTTTTGCGATTAATAGTCGTTTGAAAACACTTCAACCTTTGCACAGTCGACTTCGCCTTTCGACTTCGCACTGACGACTTCGTACTGATTGACTTCGCACTGATTGACTTCGCACTTACAATCCCCCTGGTTCCGATTTTTTATGAAGTACCTAACCGCCTTTTTATTACTTTTTGCATTTGCCGGACCGTTCCGGATAGCCGCGCAATCTGTTTCCGAACTGGAAAACAAGTTCAATCGCTCCGGCTCGAAGAGCGAACGCATGAATCTGGCTTACCAGATTGCCGAAAAAACCATCGCTTCCAGCCCTAAAAAAGCCTCCGATTTTGCCAACCGTTCCAGCCAACTGGCCACGGAAATAGGTGATAAACGCCGGGAAGCCGACGCCGCTTTTTTGTCGGCCGACGCCGAATACCGCCTGCGCAACTACAAGGAAGCCACCAACCGCTTTATGCACTCCTGGCAAGCGGCCCGCAATTACGGCCTGCGCGACGTGGCGTTGAGTTCGACGGAAAAATTGCAAGACATTGCCCTGAAACAAAACGACTACCGCGAAGCGCTCAAATGGAGCCGCGAAACGGTTAATTACCTCAAAGATTCGGGCGGCGGCCTGCGCGGCGGCGGCGACGCACAACGCAGACTGGAAAACCAACTGGCGGCCGCCGAAGCCAATAACCGCGCCCTGCGCGAGCAACTGGCCTCCGCCACCGGCCAGACACAGGTGCTGGAAACAACCTACCAGAGCCAGTTGAAAGAAGTGCAGGAAAAAAGCCAGCAGGAACTGTCGCAAAAGGAACAAACCATCAGCCAGATCGAACAGGCCCGCCAGCGCTCCGATTCATTGGTGAGCACCAAAAGCCGTATGGTGGAAACGCTTACCAAAGAACAAATGGCCGACGCCATCGTGCGCGGCCAGCAGGAAAAGGACCTCCAACTGCAAAAAACACTGGTAGCCGAAGCCGAATTGGGCAAACAACAAAGCGAAAACGTGCGCAACGTGCTGGCCATGGTGGCGGCATTCGTACTTGTACTGGCGCTGCTGTTCTACTTCCGCTTTCGTGCCAAACGCCGCACGGCCAACGAACTGACCGAAAAAAACGCCCTCATCGAGGCCGAACAGAAACGAAGCGAAAACCTGCTGCTCAATATCCTGCCGCCGGCCATCGCCCAGGAACTAAAAACGCGCAGCAAGGTAGCCGCCCGCAAATACGACCAGGCTACGGTCATGTTCGTCGATTTTACGGGGTTCACCAAGGTGGCCGAACAACTCAGCCCGGAAATGCTCGTCGAAGAACTCGATTACTGCTTTTCCAATTTCGACCGCATCATCGGCCAGTACCGCATCGAAAAGATCAAAACCATCGGCGATGCCTACCTGTGCGCCAGCGGTCTGTCGGACATGAATGCCAGCCCTTCGGATATTATTCGTGCTGCCCTCGAAATCCAGGATTTCCTGCTGGGGCTCAAAGCGGAACGCCTGGACCGCGGTATGCCTTTCTTCGAGGCCCGCGTGGGTATTCACATCGGTCCGGTGGTGGCAGGAGTGGTGGGTGCTAAAAAATTCGCCTACGATATCTGGGGCGATACGGTGAACGTAGCCGCTCGTTTCGAGGAAGCCTGCGAACCCGGCCGCGTGAACGTGAGCGAATCAGTATACGATTTTGCGCGCTACGAGTTCGAATGGAACCACCGCGGAAAGATCGCTGCGAAAAACAAGGGGTTGATGGATATGTATTATGTGACGGCAGTGAAGACGTATTAAGTTTTTGGGGTGTGGTGTTTGGTGTTTGGTGTTTGGGGGTGCGTTGCCCTCGGCTAAGTTAGACAATAAGCCGAGGGCAACGCACCCCCAAACACCAAACACCAAAAACCATCAATCCCCCCAGCCGGGTTCTTCCTCCATTATTTTCGGGTGCTTCCGCACAATCCCGTATTCAATTTCTTTCTGGCAGGAACCGCAGATCCCGTACAAATTGAGCGAGTGGTGCGTGATCCGGAAATTGAGCAATTCCCCTACCATGTCCTTGATTTGCTGCACACGCGGGTCGCAAAACTCGACCACTTTGCCGCAGTTGGCGCAGATAACGTGGTCGTGCTGCTTGTAGCCGTACGACTTTTCATATTGCGCCAGGTTTTTCCCGAACTGGTGTTTTTTCACCAGGTCGCAGGCCACCAGCAATTCCAGCGTATTGTACACCGTGGCACGGCTTACGCGGTAGTTGCGGTTTTTCATATGGATGTACAAAGCCTCGGCATCGAAGTGGTCGGTGCGTTTGTAAATCTCTTCCAGGATAGCGAAGCGCTCGGGGGTTTTACGAAAACCGTTTTTTTCCAGTTGGGAGGAAAAAATATTGAGCACCTGCTGAATGAGTTCCTGTTCGTTGCGCTGCGGAGTCATGGGTAGAAGTGAGATGTGAGAGGCGGGAAGTGAAATAGTTACATTTCCCGGATATGGTTAAAAACAAGGCGAAAAGGTTTAAGTTCAGGTATTCATGCCGGGGTTAAGCGCCCGAAACACCAAACACCACACCCCAAACACCTATCAAATTCCCCGTCTTTTCATTTCCTGTTGGATAAGCGCCAGTTCGCGGCCTACGTCGCCGGTTACCGTCGTATTTTCCTGTGCCCGCCGGATGAGGTAAGGAATTACGTCGGACACTTGCCCGTAAGGTACGTATTTTGCAACGCGGAACCCCGCATTGGCCAGGTTAAAAGTAACAATGTCGCTCATGCCGAACAACTGGCTGAACAGGCAGTTCGGGTGGTCGTGCGGAATACCTTTTTTATCCATCAGTTCTACCTGCAGCATGGCGCTTTCGGCATTGTGGCTGGCATTGCAGAGCGCGAGGGTATCGATATGGTCGATACAAAAGCGAATACCGGTATTGTAGTGGTCGTCGGTAGTGTTTTTATCCGCATTGATCGGGTCTTCGTAGCCCATTTCGGCGGCGCGGTTGCGTTCCTTGTCCATGTAGGCGCCGCGCACGAGTTTGGCGCCGAGCAGAAATCCGGAGCTCTGGGCCCGGTCATAACTTTCCAGCAGAAACTGAAGCCGGTCTTTGCGGTACATCTGGAACGTGTTGTACACCACCACACGTTGTTTGTTGTAGCGTTTCATCATCAGCCACACAAGGTGATCGATGGAATCCTGGATCCAGGATTCTTCGGCATCGATAAAAACGGAAACACCTTTATTGGCAGCATGGTAGCAGATGGCGTCGATGCGTTTGAGTACGTTGCGGTACTCGGCCAGTTCGGTGCGCGTCAGTTCGTTGCCGCTCTGGATGCGTTCGAGCAGTCCGAAACGCGCCACGCCCGTCACTTTGGTGCTCACGACGGGAATGGATTTGGAGCGGCTGGCAAAGTCGATGGCACGGATATTCTCGTTCATCGTCAGGTTGAAATCGATTTCCGATTCCTTGGCTTCCACGCCGTAGTCGAGAATGGTAAGCGTTTGGTAAGCCGCCAGCCGATCGATGTTTTCCTGCGAATCGAGCAGGGTGGTGCCGCCGCAGAATTGTTCGAAAATCGTTTTTTTTACGATGACTTCGGCAAATGGCATCCCGTTTTCCACCGCCCAAAGCCCGATGCTGGAGCCGTATTTGACGAGCCACGAATGGCTCATCAATTTGAAAAGCCAGGCGGTTTTTCTGAGTTCGGTGTCGCTGAAGTGGGAAAAGGCAATTTCTGTATTCGAAAAGTCTACTGCGGCCATAAAATGATTAGGTTTTACTGTTGCCAGATATCCCAGGCTTTTTCAGCCTGCAACTGCAACATTTCGAGTCCGTTCTGCACACGGGCGTTCTGCTCCGAAGCGTGGCGCAAAAGTACAGTTTGTGGCGGATTGTACACCAGGTCAAATACCAGATGCTGTGCGGAAAGTTTTTCAAAAGGCAGATCGGGGCATCCGTCGGTTTTCGGGTAGGTGCCGAGCGGTGTGGTATTTACCACGAGGTGGTATTCCGACCAGTTCAGTTCGCGCAGGTCGTCGTAGTTGAGCCACCCCGATTCGGCGTCGATTTTTCGCGAAACGAAGCGGTAACCGATACCCATTTTACGCAAAACGAACGCTACAGCTTTGGAAGCGCCGCCCGTGCCGAGTATCAGGGCCTGGCTGGAAGGCACAACTGGGCCCAGGCTGTTTCGCAGCGACTGTTCGAAGCCGTACACGTCGGTATTGAAGCCCGTGAGCCGGCCGTCGCGGATACGGATGCAGTTGACTGCGCCCACGGCACGCGCCGTTTCGTCGAGTTCGTGCAAATAAGGCAGCACCAGTTCCTTGTAGGGGATGGTAACGTTGAGGCCGCACAAGGCAGGTTGTTCGCGCAGCACCTGCTCCAGATCGCCGATGACAGGAATCGGGAACAGTTCGTACTGTGCATCCGTGATGCCCTCCCGCATGAATTTTTCGCTGAAATATTGCTGCGAAAACGAATGCCCGAGCGGGTAACCAATCAATCCGAATAGCCGCATAACTTGTTGATGGTTAGTTTTTTTCAGCGATCCTGCTTTGGGAATCCTGTAAGTCATCCTATGACTCGGAGTCATCGGATGACTTACAGGATTCCCAAAGCAGGATCGCCAGAAGGTTTTTTTGCAAAATTTGTCTTCTTGCAGTTAAAAAGAGGGCACTTCCAACTTTTCGTCCAAAATACCGTTTATTTTGCTCCCTGTTTGCAACCTTTAGGGGTTACAAAGGTATATTACAAAGGCACATTTATTTTTTGAGGATGCGAGTATATGAGGATTCGAGGATTTGATCTTGATTTGTAGTCAAATACTCGTATACTCACATCCTCAATTGCCTCATGCGTTCAAATACAATCATATCTGATTTCGATGGTGAAAGATAATTATAGCCTTCTTATTGAAAAACTCGACGCATTCATTCGCCGGTTTTACATCAATCAGTTGTTGCGTGGGGCCTTGTATACGGTCGGTGCAGTGCTGGGTATGTTTATTCTGCTCAATTTGCTGGAGTATTATTTTTACTTCGGAACCGGTGTACGCTCCGTCATGCTGTGGGGTTTCCTGGGCTTGAGCGGGGTAGGGCTCTATAAATGGGTAGCATTGCCGCTCATGCACTATTTCAATTTGGGAAAAGTGATCAGTCACGAGCAGGCGGCACTCATCATCGGCGATCACTTTGCCAATGTAAAGGACAAACTGCTCAATATCCTGCAACTCCGGCAGCAAAGCAATAACGCCATTTATGCCGAACTGATTACAGCCAGTATCAACCAGAAAAGCAACGAAATCCGTCTCGTGCCTTTCCAGTCGGCCATCGATTTGGGTAAAAACCGCAAATACCTGCGGTACGCCCTGCCGCCGGTACTGCTGCTCCTGTTCCTGTTGCTCGGCGCGCCGAACATCATCCGCGAAGGCACCAACCGCCTGTGGCACAGCAACACGAAATTTGAAAAACCAGCGCCTTTCAAGTTCCTGGTCGACGTCGACAGCCTGAAAGCCGTGCAGTTCACCGACTTTACTTTGAAAGTAACGGTAGACGGCAACGCCCTGCCCAACGAGGTTTTCATCAACCTCGGCAACGTGCAGTACCGCCTCAACAAGGACGCTGCCAACCAGTTTTCCTATAAATTCGTCAACGTACAGCAGAACACCGATTTCAGCCTGTTCTCAGGCGGTTTCGAAAGCCGCGACTACACGCTGGAAGTGCTGCGCAAACCGAGCATCCTGTCGTTTACCACCAAACTGAATTTCCCCGGCTACATCGGCCGCAACACCGAGGAACTTTCCAACGTGGGCGATCTAGTGGTACCGCAGGGCACCAATATCGGCTGGGTATTCAATGCACAACATACCGACAACCTGCAACTGCGCTTCGGCGCCGAGGCGGGTTCGGAAGCCAAACGTTTCGACGACGAACTGTTCCAGTACAACCGCCGGGCACTGAAAGACGAATCGTACAAGGTTTTCCTGAGCAATGCCCTGCTCATCGGCGCCGATTCGGTGGCCTATACCATTACCGTGATTCCCGACTTGCACCCGCAGATTTCCGTGGAGGAATTCAAGGACAGCACCAACCTGAAACAATCGTTTTTCGCAGGCGACGCCTCCGACGATTACGGGCTTCAAACGCTCACGTTCAACTACCAGATCAAAAAAGCCAAGGGCGGCCAGTTGCCCATGACGACCACGAAGGTGGAAAAACCGGCCGGCAAACAGGTGCAATACGAATACTCCTGGGACGTGAGCAACCTTACCCTCGATCCGGGCGATGAAGTGTCTTACTACTTCGAAGTGTTCGATAACGACGGCGTAAACGGCTCGAAAAGCGCCCGCACCGGCATCATGACCTACCGGGTGCCGACCATGGACGAGTTCCGCCAGCAACAGGCCGACAACTCTGCCGAGATCAAAAAAGACCTCAAAGAAGCGGTGAAAGAAAGCCTGAAAATACAGGAAGAACTCAAGAAACTGCGCGACAAAGTGCTGCAAAAGAAAGAGATGGACTGGCAGACGCGCAAGGAAATGGAACGCCTGATGCAGCGCCAGAAAGACCTGCAAAAGCAAATGGAAGAAGCGAAACAATCGCTGGAGCAAAACAACAAGCAGCAGCAGGAATTCCAGAAACCCAACGAACAACTCCAGGAAAAACAGGAGAAACTTGAAGAAATGCTGGATGAAACCATGTCCGATGAGATGAAAAAACTCATGGAAGACATCCAGAAACTGATGGAAGAGCAAAACAAGGATCAGGCGCTGGAGCAAATGGAAGAAATGCAGGAAAATACCGAAGACCTCAACAAGGAACTCGAACGCCTGCAGGAACTCTACAAACAACTCGAGGTGGAACAAATGCTCGACCAGCAGATCGAACAACTCGAAGAACTGGCCAAAGAACAGGAAGAACTGGCCAAAGAAACTGAAGAGCAGCAAAAAGACAATCCGCAACTCGAAAAAGAGCAGGAAAAACTCAACGAGAAAATGGATGAGTTGACCAAGAAGATGGAGGAACTGCTGAAGAAAAATGAGGAACTCAAACGTCCGCAGGATATCGAGAACAACAAGCAGGACATGAACGATACGAAGGAAGAGATGAAGGACGCGAAGCAGGAAATCGGCAAGCAACAGAATAAAAGCGCCGGGAAAAAGCAGAAATCTGCCGCCAATAAAATGAAAAACATGGCGAACAAGATGAAGCAGAACAAGGAATCGGGCGACAAAAAACAGATGGAGGAAGACATCAAAGCCATCCGCCAGCTGCTCGAAAACCTCGTAGGCCTGTCCTTCGCGCAGGAACAGAACATGAAGGATATCACCAATGCCACGATCAATACGCCGCACTACGTCGAACTGACGCAGCAGCAGTTTAAAATCAAGGACGATTTCAAACTCGTGGAAGACAGCCTGCAAGCCCTGGCCAACCGCCAGATCCAGATCGAAAGTATCATCACCGAAAAGGTGTCCGAAATAAAATCATCGCTGAAAAGCAGCATCGAGGAACTGGAAGAACGCCGCGTCAATACCGCTACCGAACAACAGCAGCGCAGCATGAAAAGCCTCAACGACCTCGCACTGCTACTCGCCGAAGCCATGCAGAATATGCAGCAGCAAATGGCCAGCAGTATGCCCGGCAACCAGGCCTGCCAGAAACCCGGCGAAGGAAAAGGCAAGGGCAAACAAGGTGAACCCAAGGATAAAATGAGTAAGGGGCAGCAGGATCTGAACAAGATCATGAAAGACCTCAAGGAACGTATGGAGCAACAAGGTAAAGGCGCTTCCGGCGGTCAGCCCGGCAGCAACAGCAAGGAATTTGCACAAATGGCCGCCAAACAGGCAGCCCTGCGCAATGCCCTCCGCCAGTTGCAGAAAGAAAAACAGGAACAAGGCAAGGGCAGCAAGGCCCTCGACGACATCATGGATGATATGAACAAGATCGAAACGGATCTCGTCAACAAACGCCTCACCAACGATATGCTGAAACGCCAGGAACAAATCCTGACCCGCCTGCTCGAAGAAGAACGCGCCGAACGCGAACGCGAACAGGACGAACAGCGCCAGGCGGAAACAGCCCGCCAGCAGCAGCCTAAAATGCCGCCGGCCCTGGAAGAGTATTTGAAAAAACGCCGCGCCGAAGTGGAGCAGTTCCGCACCGTATCGCCCGCTCTCAAACCGTATTACAAACAACTGGTGGAAGAGTACCTGAAAGGCGGCACACAAGGAAAATAAAAGTGTGTTTAGGGTTTTGTGTGTGGTTTACGAAACACCACACACGAAACACCAAACACCAAAATGGCAGGAGGCTGTATCACCGTATGGTGGTACAGCCTCCTTTTTTGTTTAAAGTTTTTCAGCAAAAGCCCCGAAAAAATTAAACACAATCCATTTTCGCTTGTTAATATTTTTTTTAAATCTTATCTGTCATGGTACACCCAAACTTACACTGTCATTCGAACGGCCTCGGACATACGGACGATCTGGGCGACGCCCACGTGGCTACTTCGGCCAATACGCCTCTGAGACCGGAAGCATTTGAAATGCCGGATGAGCAGAAAATCAAAAAGATCGCCGAACACTTTAGCCAGATCATGGATGTCCTTGGTCTGGACCTGAAAGATGACAGCCTAAGCGGTACGCCGCAACGGGTGGCCAAAATGTATGTAAATGAGATTTTCAGCGGACTGAACCCTGCCAACAAACCCGCTATTACCACTTTCGAAAATAAATATCAGTACAAAAGGCTCGTCATCGAGCGCAATATCCCCTTGCAAAGTACCTGCGAACACCATTTCCAGCCCATATTCGGGGTTGCGCACGTCGCGTATATCCCGAACGGGCGGGTGATCGGACTTTCCAAACTGAACAGGATCGTCGATTTTTTTGCCCGCCGTCCACAAGTACAGGAACGCCTGGTGATGCAAATCGCCGAAGAATTGAAAAAAGTACTGCACACGGAAGACGTAGCGGTTTACATCGATGCCCGCCACATGTGCGTGCAGGCGCGCGGTGTACAACACCATGGCGCCAGCACGATTACCGCCGAATACAGCGGGAAATTCCTGCACGAAGCGACGCGGTATGAATTTATTCAGGCGATTCAGACGAAAATGCCCGATTAGAGAGGCTGTTTGAGGAGAATGAAGATGTAACCGGCATCTGTTGTTTTTTTTAAACAAAATTTTGGGATGAGAAAACACAAAGGCCACGAAGGAATCCCCTCGTGGCCTTTGTGTTTTGACCCTTGTAAACTTTGTGGTTAAATCAACCCGCAAAATTACTTTTTCGCATCAGCGTACCGGCGGTTCACTTCCGACCAGTTCACCGTGTTCCACCAGGAAGTGATGTAATCCGGGCGGCGGTTCTGATAGTGCAGGTAGTAAGCGTGTTCCCACACGTCGAGGCCGAGGATCGGCGTACCTTTTTTCTCTGCCAGATCCATCAGTGGATTGTCCTGATTCGGTGTGGAGGAAATAAACAGGTTGCCGTCGCTATCCAGGGATAGCCATGCCCAGCCCGAGCCGAAGCGCGTGGTGGCTGCCTGAGCGAATTGTTTTTTCATCTCGTCAAACGAGCCGAACGTTTTGTCGATCTGCGCTCCGAGGTCGCCGCCTGGAGTTCCGCCTGCATTCGGTCCCATAATTGTCCAGAACATCGAGTGGTTCCAGTGTCCGCCGCCGTTGTTGCGCACGGCCGGTGGAAGTTTTGATATGTCTGCCAGCAGTTCTTCTATCGTTTTGCCCTCGTGTTCGGTACCCTGCAATGCTGCGTTCAGGTTGTTCACATAAGCAGCGTGGTGCTTGTCGTGGTGAATTTCCATCGTACGGGCATCGATGTGCGGTTCCAGGGCTGCAAATTCGTAAGGAAGGTTGGGAAGTGTAAATGCCATATCGCTGTTTTGTTAAAATGGTGTTGCGTTGTAAGGGTTAAAACAGGCCGCAAAGTAAGATGTTCAGAAGATCATGACTTTCCCGAAATTTAAAAAATACGGAGTATCGGCTTTGGGAGCAGTCAAGTCATCCGATGACTCGAAGTCATCGGATGACTTGACTGCTCCCAAAGCCGATACTCCGTAAAAACAAAATAGGCGCTCGCCGTTCTCACGAACGACGGGCGCCTTGTTCTGACATAGTATGCGAATTTGTTTCTAACGCGGCATCGGGAACAATCCATAAAGCCGGTCAGGAAGTATAGCGGATTAAACAGGGGGGGGAATAACGACCAGTCTTTACCGGTCGCGGGAGATTGAAATAGCATCTATGTTATCGGCATCGGTTGGGAGAACGTACCAGAATAACATTCAATGGCTGTTCGGGTAATACTTGAGTGGGATCTCAACTTGGGGAGCGCTTGCAAAATTCTGAAAATGTACCAAGGAGGTACAAAAACCGGTTTTTACAATGATGTGCAAAGTTACCCATGAAAACCCTCGTAATTCATCCGTGAAAAACCTGTATTTTTTATCAGGGTTTTCCCTGATGTTCCAGCGGAATAGTTACCAGTGTGCTGGTGCCTTTGCCGGGCGCAGTTTGTATATTCAATTCCCCACGAAGAAATTGAATGCGGTTGGCAACATTGTCGGTGCCCATACCCTTCCGCACGGTTTTGGGATCAAACCCAATGCCGTCGTCTTCCACAAGCAAGGCCAATTGGCCTTCCGTACGGGTAATTTGTACCAGTATTTCACTGGATTTGGCATATTTCAGGCTGTTCTGGATCAGTTCCTGAATGATGCGATACGAGTTGAGCGCCACTGTCTGATCGAGGTCGCGGGTGTCGCCGAAGTGCTCAAATGTGATATTCGGAGCGCTTTCCCCGTAAATACGGCTGGTCACGTCCTGAACCGCCTTGGTGAGGCCGAATTCCATCAGGGCGCCGGGTTGCATGTTGCGTGCGATATTGCGCGTTTCGGAAACGGTTTCATCCAGCAGGTTTTTCACCTTGATCAGGTCGGCATTATCGGCCAGGTGCGCATTTTTGGCCAGCAGGCTTTCTACCTGAATTCTGGTGGCTGCCAGCATTCCGCCCACACTGTCGTGCAGGTCCTGCGCTACGCGGTGGCGTTCGCCTTCCTGACCGGCCAGCATACTGCGCATGGTTTCGATTTGCAGGTTGTCTTCCAGTTCGCGGATACGGCGTTTGTTCAATTCTTCATTCTGATCGGCTATGACGCGGTTGGTATGCATGCGGTGCCGGTAGTCGCGCACAATGAAAAACATAGCCAGCAACACGGCGCTGAGTGCGACAGCCAGAGCGGCGGCAGTAAGGCGGTGGCCCTGGGCACGGGCTTCCACATCTCTTTTTTCGCGTTCGAGGGTTTCGATTTCCGCGCGTTTTTGCCGTGTGTCGAATTGGAGGGCCAGGCGTTGCAGCGCCATGGCTTTATCGCGGTTGAGCAGGGTATCACCCAGTTCGGCATACCGGATGGCGTACGCATAGGCGGGTGGCAAACTGTCGAGCGCCGCATATGCCTGTGAAAGATAATGGTATATCTCGTGTCGCTGCGGCTCGTCGGCGCGGGAGGCCTGCGCTTCGGCTTTTTTCAAAAAATAAATAGCCGTTTTGTAATCCTGTTCCAGCAGGCAAAACTGCCCGATGGCTACCCGGGCCCGGTTGGCCAGGTAAGTATAATTGCATTGTTCGGCCAGCCGAAGCGCGCGTGAAGCGGTATAACGCGCATTGCTGTATTTCCTTTTCTGGAAAGACTGGTACGCTTCGTCCATCAATACCTTGATTTCCAGTACGCTATCCTTCAATATTTTATTTTTCTCCACAAACTGCCTTTTCGACAGCAAGGCCCTTACCGAGTCGCCTTCGGCCAGGTAAATCCGGTTGAGGCGGGCCAGCACGTGCGTTTCGAGGTATAAATTATTCGATCGTTTGAAATAGCCCAGCGCTGCCTGCTGCATACGTTGCGCCTGGTCCAGCAAGTCTCTGTCCGCCAGTCTGTCGGCGAGGTCCATACTTGCCCGGTAATAACCCAGCGAATCGTTTGCCTTGCCGAAACGATCCATACTTTTGGCGAGATACTGAAAAGCGGAGTCGCTGATTCCTGTCTGCGTTTCGTCGTAATAGGCCCAATGGTACCATGCCAGGGCTTGTTTTCGCAGATCGGGCTTGTAAATACCTTCATTGAGCAAGGCCTGAATCTGGTCCAGCGTGAGCCGCTGATCGAATTCGGGTTGCGCCTGCACCTGGAATACCGAACAGCACCATACGAACACCACAAGGCGGAAGAGGCGCCGTGCAGGGTGTAATAAGTGATGTCGTTCGGGGCGGATGGTCATGTGTGCAAGCATTGGAGGTTTTGAAAGGCGGATTTTTTGAACACATATGGTTTCGTGGCTCGTTTTCAGAATGCTGTTGACTGGTAACGCTTTCCTAAACACGAAACACCAAAAACCAAACACACCCCTTACACTCCGTCTTCCAGCAATTTGAGTTGCAGGGCCGATTTCACCAGACCTGCCGTATTGCGGACGCCGAGTTTTGCCAGCAGGGCTGCCCTGTGGCTTTCTACCGTTTTTTCGGAAATAAACAATTCGGTAGCAATTTCCTGCGTGGTTCGTTCTTCAACGATCAAACGCAGCACTTCCTTTTCCCGGCGGCTGATTTTAGGATTTTCCTTGGAAGTGGAAGCCGTACGGCTGTGCATGAGTCCGCGCATCACCACGTCAGTCACTTCCTGGCAGAAATACGTTTTTCCCGACACCAATGTACGTATAGCGGTGCAAAGTTCGATTTTGCCGGTGTTTTTCAGCAAATATCCCTGCGCGCCAAGGCCGAGCATAGCAGTGATATAACTTTCTTCGCTGAACATGGACAGCACCAGGATTTTCAGATCGGGCTGCTCCTGCCGGAGAATTTTGCACACCTCCATCCCCGACATGTCCGGCAGATTGATGTCGAGCAGCAGCACGTCGGGCGGGTTCAGCCGAACGTGCGTCAGGGTGTCGGCTGCAGTGCCCGCTTTGCCGGTGAGCAAAAAATCGGGTTCTCCGACCAGTAAACTTTCCACGCCTTCTGCAAACATGACGTGGTCGTCAGCGATAAAAATGCGAATCATTGTGCAAAGATGCGCCACGAAATATTAAAAACGGGCATTTTTTAAGGTAATAAACCATGAAATCCCCATATAGTTGAGTGAAGGCGCGCAGGCCGTTCAGGGTCGGCCGCTTTTCAGCGTTGCTGCGCCCATCAGGCGGTCGTAACGGGCGCCGAACGGCCGGAAATAGATAAGGACAGTGTACTGGTTGCCCGTTTCATACCAGCTCCCTTCGAAACCATCCGTGTCCTCCACCCCCGTTTTTCGGTCGACCACGATGTACTGATAATTGTAGTAGCCCTGTTTGAGCAGCGGCTCGCAGTAATATGCTTTGGCTTCGTCGCTGAACTCCATTTTGAATTCGGGTTTGATCTGCCAGTCCGACAACTCGCCGAAAACGTATACGTCCTGATCATCGAGCGGTGCATTCCGGCCGAGGGAGAACAACACCCGTGCATAATCGCATTGCAGCAGCGTCTGGTTGTAATGCCGGTTGTCGATCACAAAACGACCGTCGGCATCTTCCCGGAAAACGGCGGCCCGGTCGAAACGCGATTCGTCGCGTTGCAGCGTCACTTCATAATAATCGTGTTTTTCCGCAATGATCTTCACGCGTTCGCCCCGCACGTCGAACGTGCGCAAATCAAAAAAGCGAAACTCCTTTCCTGCGGGAAAAACGATCTGATCCTGGTAATCATAAATAATATCCTCGCCTCTGGTGATGTACGGTTTTATGGGACCGATGGCATTGTCCCAGCGGCCGTTTTGCAAAACGAATGATTTTACGTCGTTTTGAGGATTGGAAATACGTTCTCCTTTGGGTTTGACGGTAAAATCGATCTCGTGGTGGGTATTGTATTTATCCACTTTGGCCGTGCGGACGAATTGTGCGGAGATGCGCCACGTAGGCTCCACCACCAGAAACCGGCGCACGAGCACCAGTTCGTCGTCGTTGTCGGCGTCAAAAACCTTTAGCAGGTAATTGCCCGATTTGCTCCAGCGCATGTTGCTGTTGGGCAGCGGAAGCATGTAATGCGTATAAGACGTCAGCGTATTGAAGGAGCTTTCCACATTCGTGATGCGGTCTTCCAAAAATCCGTCAATATATTGATTATCAATCAGATCCGAAGGTTGCCAGTCGCTGTTGCAATGAACGATCGAGTACTTGTAATCCTTGATTTCATCACCCATATGGTCGAATTCCAGGAGCATGGCATTCATCCGGGTAGGCAAATCGACAATCGGCAGTGAAAGCGGCGACCCGGCCAGTTGCAGTTGCACGGTCCGGATGTCTGTGTCGTAAATATTGTTTTCCGTCCCGGTCTGTCCGAACAGCGAAAGCGGACAAAGCCATATCAGCACTTGAAACAGGTAAGTTCTCATAGTTGTAAAGACGTTTAAAACGAAAAAAGTACCGCTTGTACCACCGAACCCCAGTTCGGTGCTGTTCACCGAACTGGGGTTCGGCGGTACATCAAAACCCTTCCGGCAGCGGCGCTTCCACCGTCATTTCTTCGCCGGTTTTCGGGTGCACGAATTTGAGCCGCACCGCGTGCAGTTTGATCTGGTATTCCCGCCATGGCTCGCCGCCATACAGTTCATCACCCACAATCGGGCGGCCCACATGTGCGAGTTGCGCCCGTATCTGGTGGAAACGCCCGGTTTTGGGCGACAATTCCAGCAATACGGATTCCGGCGTTGCGGAAAGTGTGGTATAATCCAGAATGGCCTGCTGGCTGTTGCGCACCTGCGTTTCGGAAATAAGCGCTTTCCTGCCGCTTTCATCTTTCAGCAACCAGTTTACCAGATGCCCGGAAGGCGTTGGAAGTTGCTTTTCTATCACCGCCTGGTATGTTTTTTCGACGCTCCGTTGTTCAAACTGGTTCATGAGCGCCGTGAGCGCCAGTTTTGTTTTGGCAAATAGCAGTACCCCGCTCGACACCCGGTCGAGCCGGTGCACCGCACGGAGGTACGGCGTTTCTTTCAGCCTTTTGGAACTGGAGTTCTTTTGCAGTTGCTCCGAAAAATACATCAACGCCTCGTTCTCTGCCGAAGGATGGCGTTCTTTCCCGCTTTCGGAAGAAAGGCCGGCCGGTTTGTTGATTGCGAGGAGGTAGTAATCTTCGAAGAGAATCTGCATGGGGAAGTTTATGGTTTATGGTTTATGGTTTATGGTTTAAAAAAATTGATGGCTCAAAGGTTGTGAAAAAAGATTTCGGGTGGGGGAAATATGTGCTGACTCTACGTGGGAAAATCCGCGAAGATCCGCTTCTCATCCGCGTAATCCGCGTTGCATCAGTTGCAGGGCCACAAATAATCCGACAACGCATAATTCCGCTTTTGATACGAAAAATGCCACCATTCGGTGCGAATACCCTTGAACCCGGCCGCTTCGAGCGTGGTGCGCAGCAAAGCGCGGTTTTCCAGCACCTTTGCCGGCAATTTGGTGTAATCCGTATGCGCTTCCACCCCGAAAAAGTCGTAGGGTGTGCCCATTTCCAGTTCCCGGCCCTGCGCGTCCACAATGGTCAGGTCGACGGCGGCGCCGCGGCTGTGCATGGAACCTTTCGCGGGCGGCGTCACGTAATCCGGATTGGGCACTTTGTCCCAGAGACGTTGCTGATACGGTCTCGGGCGGTAGCAATCGAACATTTTGAGTGCATATCCTTTCGCTTTCAGCGCTTTATTGGCCTTTACGATAGCCTCCGCCGCTTCGGGGCGCAGGAGGCAGCGCGGGCAGTCGTAAATTTTTGATTTGGTAAAATTATTGGTCGTAGCGTACCGGATGTCCAGTTTGATGGTCGGATCGAGCGTCGAAATGTCGGCAAATCCGCTTTGCCGGCTACCGGGCCCGGCAGAACTTTTAGCCTGTCCACCTGCATTGTCGAGCGATTTGGCATCCTGAGGCGCTGCCGATTCCGGCGCCTTTTCCGGTTGCAGGGTCGGGGTAATGGTGTCTGCCGAAACCTGTTCCTGTTTTTCAGGTTCGGCGGCTTTCGTTGTGCCGGGCGGCGGCGCTGCGGGGCCCGACTGGCAGGCTACCACAGGCAGTGCTAGCACAAAAAGAAAGGTGGATATTTTGATCATCTTAAATGCGGTTCGATATTTGAATACGTGCATATGCGGCAAACGTACGAGCCCGCCACATATTTTCAGAACAAATGAAAATAGCACATTGGCTGTCTACGTCCTGAAAATTGGCGATTTTATCGAATTCCCGTAAACGAAAGAGGTATTTTTTGCGTTTACACGTCTCTTTTATTATGCTGATGAATACAAACAATTTCGCTGTTGCACGCCCTTATAAACGCGGCCTGAGTTTCCGGCAAATTTTCCGGGTCATTTTTCCTATGTCACCACTGCTCCTCAGAGGCATTTTTGCTGCGGCACAATCGACACCATATCCGGGACAACCGGCCAGCGGGCCCGGCGGTGCGGACTATTCCCATGAGTCCGTCGCATTTTTCGACAACGCCACTGAAGCCGATGGTTACTGGCTTTTCGAACCCCGCGATCCGCAGCCCGATTCGGCAGAAGTGGTCGTGTTTATGCACGGCTACGGCGCCTACAACCCCATGGCGTATGGGAAATGGATCAAACACCTCGTAGCCAAAGGCAACATCGTCATTTATCCGCGCTACCAGAAAAACCTCGTGTGGCCGCGCCCGGAAGCATTTCCGCAAAATGCCGCCAAAGGTATCCGCGACGCCCTTAAAGCGCTCGAACAAGACGGCCACGTGAAGCCGCGCACCGATAAGGTGGCCTATTTCGGCCATTCGTACGGCGGCGTTATCATCAGCAACCTGGCTTGCCATTGGGAGAAATACCGCATCCCCAAACCGGCGTCCATGCTATTGTGCGAACCCGGTAGCGGGCCTTTCAAAGGCGCCCGACTGAACGATTACTGCCATATGCCGGAAGACATGGCGATGGTGGTAGTGGTAGGGGAAGACGATTACGTGGTGGGCGACGAATTCGGCAAACTGGTGTTCGAAACTGCCGTCAATACACCGCAACGCAACCTGGTGATCCAGCGCCGCGACCGCGACACGACCGGCCACCGCTGGGTGCTGGCCTCGCACTCAGAACCGTATTGCTACGACCTCGATTTCGATACCGGCGTACGCAACTACACTTCCAAACGCGTACTCATGACCTCGCGCCTCAATGAAGTGGATTTTAATTGCTACTGGAAATTCGGCGACGCACTGATCGACCATACCCGCCATGACTGCAACGAACACGTCGCTTTCGGCAACACGCCCGAACAATGCTACCTGGGCTGCTGGTCGAACGGTAAGCATATGCGGTCCATGGAAGTGATTTTACCTTCCGGAAAACATGAAACGGTGCAGGTGCCTGTAACTGTGTCGGGGCCGGCGGTGACGGAGGAAATTCATAAGTAAAGGCAGTAAACACCCAGGTACCTTTCTTGCAAAAGCCAAGGGCAATGTGTCATCCTGAGGCGGCACGCTGCCTTTGGCTTTTTATTGGTAATGTAGAGAGTTTTATTTAACCACAAGGCACACAAAGGGGATTCAAAAGGCTCACAAAGCATTGACCATCAACCTTTTGCGAACCCTGTAAAGACCCCTCCGTGTCCCTTGTGGTTAAAACAAAACCTACACTTTGAAATTTGTCAGAAACTCCTTCACTGCCGCCTGAAACCCCGGCTCGTCCTCATCGCAAAACGCCACCTGCACCGGTAGTACGAACACGGGCAGGTTATGCTGAATAAAAAAGTCGCGGTGCAATTCCAGCCTTGTCGCATCCTTTTCCGTGGTCACGATGATCTTGTCTTTCGAATCCATCCGTTCGAAACGGCGTTTCATTTCCTGTAGGTCTTCGTCCTTGAAATAATGGTGGTCCGTAAACTCCAGGGTTTGCACCGAGCGCGCCTGTCCGGCCAGGTAGTTGAGCAGGTAATCCGTATTGGCGATGGCGCTCACCAGCAGCATGTCCGTTTGCAGGTCGAACGGTTTCACGATCTCCGGATTCATCAGGTGATATGCCTCCCCGTATTCATATTTTGAAAAAAACACCTGCTGATGGTGGTACGGGTCTATTTCCAGCAGCATATCCCGGCGCTGGCGGGCCGTCAAGTCGGCCGGGCATTTCGTAATGATAATGATATCTGCGCGCCGGTAGCCATACCGCCATTCGCGCAGGCGGCCCGACGGCAGCAGCCAGTCGCGCGTGAACGGCCGGTTGAACTCCGTGAGTAAAACGTTGAGTCCGGGTGTAACGGCCAGGTGCTGAAACGCGTCGTCGAGCAGCACGCACTGTGAAGCGGGGTTGTTTTTCACCAGTTCCGGCACGCCCAGCGCCCGGCTTTCGCTCACGCTGATGGCCGCTTCCGGAAATTTCCGTTTGAATTGCAGCGGCTCGTCGCCCACCTGTTCCGCCGAATCCAGCATCGTTACCGGATAATATCCCGTCGTTTTACGGCCGTAGCCGCGACTCAGTACCGCCACATCGATGTACTGCCCCAGCCAGCGCAGCAGGTATTCGATATGCGGCGACTTGCCCGCCCCACCCACAGACAGGTTACCCACCGAAATAACCGGCAGGTCGAATCGTACGCTGCGCAATACGCCGATGCGGTAGAGCAGGTCGCGCAGGCCGATGCCGATGCCGTACAGCAGGGCGAAAGGCAGGAGCAGCACGCGGAGGACTATGTCGTCGGGCATGTGTAGTTATTGGTTATTGGTTATTGGTTATTGGTTATTAGGGTGGATATGCCTGGGCATTAAGGAGGGCGCCAACTGATAGTTCGTTTTGGTTTGAACGCGTAAAGGTAATGGCGAAGAAGAACAAATGGGAACGGGGAAGGTTTTGGCGGGTCAATTGTCCGGAATTGACGGGCAGGCCGTGCCGGTTTAAGTTCGGGGCACACGTAGAAATACCCCGGATAGTATTCAGGTATATCTACCTCCATTCAAAATGATGTGTTTTAATCATGAATTGTATAAATACCCGAAATAACATTCAGGTATATATACGCTTGTTCTGACATATGATCGGAGCCTAATTTTGTACTTAAATAAATCATATTATTCACGCTTTAAATTTTAAACAACATGAGTTCAGTAGCAGAAGACATCAAGCAAATGCAGGCACAGATCAGTCAATACGGATCGCTGACCCAATTTGACGTTCGCATTCAATCCATCGAAGGCCCCGGCGAACAGTCTGGAAAAGCCGGTTACATCAACAACAAAACCGGCGGAAAAGTACAGGGTGGAAGCATGATTGCCAGCTGGGAAGTGGGCAATTGGGGTGATACCATGACCATTGTGCCTAACCCGGGCTAAAAACTACCACTCCGGGTCAGTATTTTCCAAAAGACAACATGAGTCATTCCGGAATTCGGGGTGGCTCATGTTTGTTTTTAAGGGTTGGAGAGGCAGGGTGAATCATTACCTTTGAAATCAAAACAACCCTTTATGAAACTCCGCCATTACGTCCCTTTGCTCACCGTCATCGTTTTTTACGCCTGCGCGGGGCAGGCTCCCCCGCAACGCCCCGTACTGGTGCAATATGCCGAACCCCGAACCGGTACGACCCAACTCACCGACAGTCTTTCCATACCCGAAGAGGATGCAGGATACACCCTCCTACTGCCTGAAAAAGGCGCCCCGAAAGCAGTGGTCGTCATGTTCGCCGCCGGCAGGGATACCACAGACGCCACCGATGAAATGCGCCTCTACGTGGAAGCCATAAAAAGGCAGGTTGCCGTATTATACCTCACGAGCGGCAACCGGGTAGAGTTTCTTTTCGACGAAGCAGTGTATGCGCAACTGGATGGATACCTGCACAAAGCCATCACCGAACACAACCTGCCCGCCGACAGGCTGTTGTTTGCAGGCATGTCGCTGGCCGGAACCCGGGCTTTGAAAATGGGCATCTGGTGCATGCAGGGAAAATCCGCTTTCCACATCCGCCCCAAAGCCGTGGCCACCTGCGACGCCCCGCTCGATTTTGTGCGTTTCTGGAAAGCGCTCGACCGCTCCAAACGCCTTCAATTCGAACCCGTCGGCGCCGGCGAGGCCGCGTGGGTGACGGCCGTACTGGAACGCCACTTTTCCGGCACGCCCGAAGATCACCCGGAAGCGTACCGGCAATTCTCGCCCTTCTGCCACGACCTGGACAATGGCGGCAACATTCAGGCACTCGGCACAATCGCCTTCCGCGCCTACACCGAACCCGACGTACAATGGTGGATGGACAACAGAGGCGCCGACTTCTATTCCATGAATGCCCTCGACGCCGCTGGCGCCGTCAACGAATTAAGATTGGCCGGAAATAAAAATGCCGCGCTGATACTGAGTAACAATAAAGGCCGCCGCCCCGACGGGTCCCGTCACCCGCATTCGTGGAGTGTGGTGGATAATGGGGAATTGGTGGAGTGGTTGCTGGGGCTGCGGTGAGAGAAAGGCGCCCCAAAACAAAAAAGCGCCGACAATCTAAAGATTGTCAGCGCTCTCTGCGGAGTTTTATCTCCTTCTGTGGTACCTCCAGGAATCGAACCAGGGACACATGGATTTTCAGTCCATTGCTCTACCATCTGAGCTAAGGCACCTGCCTGCCGATTAAAGCGGGGCAAAGATAAGGTCGTTCTTTCCACATATTAAAGCCCGCACTGCATTTTTTTCAAAAAACTTGAAAAATACCTGTCGAACCGGCACCTTTGGCTTCGAAAATCAGCCGATATGATCTCCAATCTCATTGCCCTGCCTTTTGTCATCCTGTCGCTCGTGTTCCTGTACCTCGCCTGGGAGGTCGATCCCGACTATGCCATCTGGATTTTGCCGTTCGTGCTCATGAGCGCGGGGGTGTACGTTTTCAGTCCGCAGATCAACTGGTGGTGGTACAGCCGGCGGCCGAAAGACCTCTCGCCCGGACTGCGCGCCATGGTCGAGCGGGCAGGAGGGTTTTACAGCCGCCTCGGCGCAGCCGACAAACTGAAGTTCCGGCAGCGCGTGGGACTGTTCACTATGGGCGCCGACTGGGAGCCGATGGCCTGGCCCGATGAAGAGATTCCGCCCGACGTGCAGGCGGCTATTGCCGTGCAGGCCGTGACGCTCGGATTCCGGAAGAAAAACCTGCTGTTCGACAAGTTTGAAAAAGTGATTGTGTACCCGGCCCCGTTTTCTACGCCGGAGTACCGCTTCGACCATGCGTCCGAACTGTTTATGGAGGATGGCTGCCTGCTTTTTTCCGCCCGGCAGGTGATGGAGGCCTTTATGAACCCCGGCACCTGGTACAATGTGGCGCTGCACGAATATGCGCGCGTGTTTGTGCTCACGTACCCGAACGAGCCCTGGCCGGTGCTCAGCGACGAAAGTATCTGGGAAAAACTACAGGAGGCCAGCGGTATGCCGCGCGGGCACGTGGAGTCGGTGATCGGGCTGGCCGGCGTGGAGCCCTTGCCGGTGGCGGTGCACCACTATTTTGTATTTCCGGAGGGGATGCGGAAGGCGTTGCCGGAAGTGTATGAGGTGTTTCAGGGTATTTTCGGGTAGGTGGGTTTAACCACGTATTTAACCACAAGGGACACGAAGGGGTTTCACAAGGAGCACTATGTCCGCATTTTAAAATTAAACCACGGAGTCACGGAGGACACAACGCGTTGTGTCCTCCGTGACTCCGTGGTTTAATTTTTATACATCGAGGTAGACTTTTCAAAAACGGGTACGCACCGCTTTGTGCCCCTTGTGAAAACCCTTTGTGTCCCTTGTGGTTAAATAAAAAAACCTGGTGGTTAAACAATAAAAACCTACTTCCGCCCGAAATCCGCCGGAATTTCCCCCCAAAACTCCGTTTCCCATTTCAAAACAGGATTCGTGATTTTGTTCACCGCCAGCCATTTTTCCGCGCGGTCGATGAGGTCGAAAATCTTTTTGTTGCGGCCCGTGGGTTCCAGTTTGGTGTTACACTTGCCTTTTTTGATCCAGCCCTGCGCGATTTTCGAATCCGAGTAAATGGGCATTTGCGGTTTACCCATTTGTTTCAGCATAGCCAGCGCGTGCACGAGCGCCAGGAATTCGCCGATGTTGTTGGTGCCGTCTTCGAGCGGGCCTACGTGAAAGAGTTGCTGCCCCGTGGCCGTCCACACACCCTGGTATTCCATATCGCCGGGATTTCCGCTACAGGCGGCATCGACAGCCAGGCTCTCGCGGATAATGGCAGAGCGCGGCGTTTTGCCGGCGGCGGGTTTTACAGGATCGGCCTTTTTGACAAATTTCCAGTAGTTGCTTTTAAACGCTGCGTCGGCTTCGCCCTGGCTTTCAAAACTCTTGTATTTGGCGCCATTAAAGCCGTCCACCTGCTTTTTACAGGCATCCCAGGAAGCGTACACGCCGGGTTTGTGGCCTTCCCAGACCACGTAAAATTTTTGCTTCGCCATGTGCGGGCTTAAATTTTCAGCAGGTTCACGCTGTAATAAGCCATCGCGCCGAGGAACGAAATGCGGCCGTTGCACAGCGAAGGTGTCGGGCAGTCGCGGTCGTACAGGTTGTCGATGTTCGACAGGCCGAGGTTGGCGCGTACGCCGATGATGCCGCCGAGGTCTTTTTTCCCGATATTCAGTTTGTATTGAAAACCGCCGGTGAGACCGACATCCGTTTTTTTGAAATCGTTGTAGGGATTGAACAGTTTGTTTTTACCGGTCGTGTTTTCCGGCAGAATGGTTCCTTTTGTCTTGTTGCCGATCAAAATGCCCAGGTAAGGGCCGGCCATGATAGACAGCCTGCCTTCGCGGCGGAACGTGATTTCCGGCACCACGGCCAGCGTCAGCCAGATGCTCTGGTAGGTGACGTCGCGGGCATACAGGGTATCTGCCTGAAAACTGGATTTTGCGGTCGCGTAACGACCTGTCATACCGAGTTCCGCATTGATGGTGATAAATCCGCCGCGGCCCTTGAAGGAAGTCTGGGTGCCGAAATCCCAGCCGGGTTTGCCACCGAAAGCCGGTTTGTCTTCGTCTGTCAGGGATCGGAAATAACCCGTTTTGCGCAGCGTATTGTAGTTTACTCCCGCTTTTATCCGGAATTCAACGGCGCCGGGCGTGAATTCCCGTTCGAACACGTA
>Ga0209717_1001486_pt1 | contig 25167 bp, 25 predicted proteins | sample AD_UKC048_MetaG_FD_184418 | JGI IMG/M metagenome (GOLD analysis project Ga0209717, IMG submission 184418) | Active sludge microbial communities of municipal wastewater-treating anaerobic digesters from USA - AD_UKC048_MetaG (SPAdes) (version 2) | ecosystem: Engineered > Bioreactor > Anaerobic >... | reverse complement strand
TTTTTATTCAGTCGAAAGAGGAAAGTCAAAAGTCGAACGGTAAGGTCTATCCTCTTTCCTCTTTCCTCTTTCCTCTTTCCTCTTTCCTCTTTCCTCTTTCCTCTTTCCTCTCTTTACTACTTCTTCTTATCCAGCTTTTTCTGCGCCTCCGCCTGCTCCATCATTTCCTGCATTTTAAGCTGAAACTTACTTTGTTTCTTGGGCTCCTTAAGTTTGTTCTCCTGGATTTGCGCGTGAATCTTATCGCTGTCAATGATGTAATTCTTAATCACAAGCATGATTCCGATGGTAATCAAATTGGAGATAAAGTTGTACAAACTCAGTCCGGCACCGTAACTGTTGAAGAAAATCAACATCATCACCGGCGATAGGTAAATCATGATTTTCATGATCTTACCCATATCAGGCATACCTTCCTGTTGTGGTGCTGCCATCTGTTGATCGCCCGAGGTCATCTTCATGTAGAAGAAAATTGCAACGGCCGCCAGAATCGGGAACAAACTGATGTGGGCGCCATAGAATGGGATGTTGAACGGCAAACGCGCGATTTCATCAAACGACGACAGGTCATCGGCCCAAAGGAAACTCTTCTGGCGCAATTCAAAAGCCGACGGGAAAAACTGGAACGAAGCATACATAAACGGTAACTGTATCAACGCCGGAATACAACCCGCCATTGGGTTCACACCTGCCTTGTTGTACAATTTCATGGTTTCCTGTTGCTTCTTCATGGGGTCTTTGCTGAACTTCTCGTTGAGTTCATTGATTTCAGGACGCAAAACTTTCATCTTGGCCTGAGACAGGAACGATTTGTAAGTAATGGGAGACATCGCCAATTTGATGAGGATTGTAAAGACAATGATGGCAATCCCGAGCGAAATGTAACCACTCAAAAATCCAAACAAAGGAATAAAGATGAATTTATTGATCCATCCAAAAATACCCCAACCCAGCGGGATAATTTTCTCAATATTGCGATCGTACCGTTTAAGCGTTGTGTAATCGGTAGGGCCAAAATACCAATCCATTTTGTAGTTCACCTCGCCATTGGTAAAGGCCAGCGGCACATTGGCTTTGAACTGTTTGGTAAAAATGGTGTCTGTTTTTTCATCGGCAATCAATTCTGTAGAATACAGGTTCGACGTCTCAAACGGTTTGCGCGTGAGCAGGATTGACGAGAAAAAGTGCTGTTTGAATGCGATGAACGACACTTGCGAAGGCGTTTCGGTTTTGTCTTTTCCCTGTCCGGTATAATCGTCTTTTTCGCCTTCATATTCAAAGCGGATGTCGGTATACCGATTTTCATAAGCCATTCCCTTTTCATTGCGGATGGTCTTCATGTCCCATTGCAAGTCAATGGGTTTGGCGGTGTTCAGGGTTTTGTGAAGTCCTTGCGAGTGCACGTCAAACCCAACCATATAGTCTTTTGGCTTGAGCTCGTAACGGTATTCGAGGAATTCATTCGGGCCAGCCTTGAGTCGCATGGTGAGTACCTGGTTACCGCCCGATTGGGTAAGTGACGGTTCAAAAAACAGGTTTTTGGTGTCGAGTGTGCGGTTGTCCTGGGTTTGCAACTGCAGGTTAAACTGCGAATTGTTCTCCTTAATCAATTCAACGATAGATTGAGACCCTTTGCGGATGCGCTCAAAATTCTTAAGCTTCGCCTCCACGATATAACCACCTTTGTTGGCAATCTTCAGGCTCAAAACCTCGTTTTCAATAATAGTGAATGCTTGGGTAGCCGATGGAAGTGTCGCCGAGTAAGCAAAATTCCCCAAAGTCGATTGAAGCGCTGCAAGCTGTGCGGAATCTTTCGCCGTCGAATCGGTCGCGGTAAAATTCGCTGGAGCCACCTGGGCTTCCTTGGCTTTTGCCGCTTTGTCCACTTGCTCTTTCTTGGCTTTTTCGGCAGCGATTTCTTTCTCATTAGGCTGATTCTGGTACATGATCCAGATCAGAATCCCGAAAATGAGGACAAAGCCGATGATCGAATTGAGGTCTAATTTTTTTTCTTCCATTATAGTTCAAATAGTTTATTTACTTTTTCTTGGCTTTAACCGTCGCGGCGATAAAGCTCACGAACAGCGGATGCGGATTGGCCACCGTACTCTTGTATTCGGGATGGTATTGTACACCGATAAAAAACGGGTGCTTCTCTATTTCTATGATTTCAACCAGGCCAGTGTCTGGATTCACACCCGAAGCCTTCAAGCCCGCCTTTTCCATCTGCTCACGGTATTCTCCGTTGAATTCATAACGGTGGCGGTGGCGTTCGTCAATAGCCGATTTTCCATAGATTTTGTAAGCAAGCGTATCTTTGGCAATGTCGCATTTCCAGGCGCCCAGACGCATCGTTCCGCCTTTGTCGGTGATGGTTTTCTGTTCTTCCATGATGTCGATGACCGGATGCGAGGTCCCTTCGTTCATTTCGGTCGAATTCGCGTCGGTAAAACCCAGCACATTGCGCCCGTATTCTATAACGGCCATTTGCATGCCCAGGCAAATTCCAAAAAACGGCAGGTTGTTCTCACGCGCATACCGCACGGCTTCTATCTTCCCTTCTATGCCGCGTTCACCAAATCCGGGAGCCACGACGATGCCGTCAAGGCCAGCAAATTTAGCGGCAACATTGTGTTCGTCGAGAAATTCTGAGTGGATTGAAACGACATTTACCTTCGTTTCGTTGGCAGCACCTGCGTGGATGAACGCTTCGAGGATCGATTTGTATGAATCCTGCAATTCTACATATTTCCCAATCAAGCCCACATTGACCACGTGTTTCGGGTTTTTGAGGTGTTGTAAAAAGATGTTCCAGTTTTTGAGATCAGGAGCTGCCTTTTTGGGCAGGTTGAGTTTTTTCAAGGCCACGACATCAAGCCCTTCCTCGAGCATCAAGTTGGGCACTTCATAAATCGTCGACGCATCAATGGATTGGATGACGGCTTCGCGCTTAACATTGCAAAACAAGGCCAATTTCTGACGCAATTCGTCGGAGATTTCGTGTTCGGTACGGCAAACCAGGATATCGGCTTTAATCCCGCTCTCCATGAGTGTTTTCACCGAGTGTTGCGTGGGTTTGGTTTTAAGCTCGCCCGCAGCGGCCAAATAAGGAACCAACGTCAAGTGGATTACAATCCCGTTGCTTTCACCAAGTTCCCAAACCAATTGGCGTACCGACTCGATGTATGGCAATGACTCGATATCACCCACCGTTCCTCCTATTTCGGTAATCACGATGTCATAATCGCCAGAGTTGCCCAGCAGTTGCATGCGCTCCTTGATCTCGTTGGTGATGTGCGGCACGACTTGTACCGTTTTACCCAGGAATTCGCCGCGTCTTTCTTTTTCAATCACCGAGAGATAAACCCTGCCGGTGGTGACGTTGTTGGCTTGCGAAGTGGGGACATTGAGGAATCTTTCATAGTGGCCGAGGTCGAGGTCTGTTTCGGCGCCGTCGTCGGTTACAAAACATTCACCGTGCTCGTAAGGGTTGAGTGTTCCCGGATCTACGTTGATGTACGGATCGAATTTCTGGATGGTAGTCCTGTAACCCCGGGCTTGTAATAATTTTGCCAAAGACGCCGCGATAATCCCTTTTCCCAAAGAAGAGGTCACGCCGCCGGTAACAAAAATATATTTTGTCTGATTCATTGTGTTTGGTTGTTGTTGTGTTGTTGTAGTTGTAAAAAACGTCGCAAAAATACGATTATAAATTGATAATGGACAATGGATAATTGATAATTATTTTGCGCCCTGAAATTGTATTTTAAGGCTTGGGATATTGCCTTTTGATGTTGCGGATGAGTTCCTCCAAACCGTTTAATTTGAGCTCGTAAATGAGTTGCATTTGCTGGCCGAGTTCGCCTTTTGGGAAGCCTTTGTTGTGGTACCAGACGATGTAGTATTCGGGCAGGTCGATCAGGAATCGGCCTTCGTATTTCCCGAAAGGCATTTTGGTGTGCGCGAGTTTGATGAGTTGCTGTTGGTTTTTGTCCATTGGAGTCGAAAGAGGAAAGAGGAAAGTGGAAAGAGTAAAGTCGAAAGTCGAAAGAAAGGAACGCCCGTGAAGCTCCCTTTAAACTTTCGACTTTAGACTTTCGACTTAATTATTTCCAGTTAAAAGTGATTTCCTTTTCGATATCCGGATGCAGGCTCAGGAAAACCGGACAGGTTACTGCGGCGCGCTCGAGGATGGTTTTGGTTTTGTCATCGGCCGCGACCGACATATTGAGCGTGGCAATGATTTTGGCGATTTTACGCGGTTCGGCTTGCATGATTTTGGTGATTGCTACAGTCGACCCAACCAAATCAACATTGAGGTCTTTGGATTTGATGGCCATGATGGATATCATGCAGGTTCCCAGGGAATTGGCTACAAGATCGGTAGGTGAAAATGCCTCGCCTTTGCCGTGGTTGTCGGAGGGCGCATCAGACAGGATCTGCGTTCCCGATTGCAGGTGCGTCGATGTGGTACGCAATTCACCCAAATAAGTGACCAACGATGTCATTAGTTTACTTGTTTTACAGACAAATCATCCTGGTATTCGAGGATGTAAACGCCTTTGTTCATATAGCCTTCGGAGTCTTTTCTTGCATACTCGAATTTACTTTCAACGCGTTCAGTCTTGTCTTCTACCGCCGATACCGCGAACTTTTTGTCTTGGGCGAGGCGCAAAAGGGTGTCAAAGGTGATGTCAAAACCGCGGGTGGCAAACTGACTTGGGAAAATTTTGTTGGCCGTTTTGTATTTCTGTTGAAAGATTAACGCTTCGGGCGTGTCGTTTTCACGCGTAAATGAAGGATAGATCATCTTTAGGATCGTCAGACGTTTCATGGAGATTTCCTCGAAATCGAGCGTTTCATTGGGCTCGATAATGGCGAGTTGGATTTGGTAATTGGCCACTTCGTTGAGTAACGCATTGGTTGTCCCTAGAATCATTCCGGTACGTTCAGAATCGAGAACTACGTAATTATTTTTGTCTTTTACAAGCAACGACTTGAGGTTGGCCACATCGAGTGCGCCCTTTTCATCGAGGCCGACGAATTGTGCAGACGGGCATTTTTTGGCAATAAACTCTTTGTTGGCGAGTCTTTTCGGGTCACTTACTACAATGATATTCCCACCTTTGCCCATCATGAAATCAAACATGGCGTTCTTGGCGTATTCCTGTGAGGGCATCGATTGAAACAAGTTGGGGAACGATTTACCGATTTCCTTAGACAGCGGCGAAATGACCGCTACGTTATTATCGCCAACCATCTCGGCTACCTTCTCTACATATTGTTGATAAAATGGCCCGATGATCGCATCCGAATCTTTGAGCTTGTTGGTGGTTACCACATCGACCACGTTAGACGACGCCTTGCTTTCCTGTGAATCGAATATCTTGACGTCGACATTAAGCCCGAGTGTACGCGCCGAGTCAATAGCAATGAGTGCCCCCGAGTAAAAATCGAGCGTCATATTCAAAAATGCATCTTTCTTGAGGCGCATGCTTGTGGTTTTGAGCGTGTCGCCCTGGATTTTAGAAGCATTGAAAGGCAACAATAAAACAAGTTCCTTTTTGGTTTTGGAGATGCTTTTAGAGAGATCGGCAAATTTGGCGCTCGAAGCCGGGATCAATTTGATCGAGCCTTTCCCCGGAACTTTGAGGATCATGCCTACTTTTACGCCATCCTTAAGCGACGGATTGAGCGCGATGAGTTCTTCTTGTGTGATATCAAAACTCTGTGTCAGGCTGTATAATGTTTCCTTTGGTTTCACCTCGTAATTGGCGTAACCGCTTTTTTTGTAGGTTTTTATGATTTCGGTCGATTCGGGTTGCTTTGCCGATTCGTCTTCGGGCTCATTTTTATCTACTTCTTTAACGACTGGCTTGGGTTTAGCTATGGTCCGTTCGGCTTCGTCATTGGTCTTTGGTTTCTCGGCACTGACCGCGGCTCCGCTAACCAACAGTTTAAAACCTATGGGTAAATTAGAAACAATTTCGGGGTTCTTCTGCTCGAGTTCGGCCACTGTCATCCCGTATTTTTTGGCAATTCCGTATTTGGTCTCTTTGGGTGCTACGACGTGATAGGCCGCATTTGCTGTAATCATTTCGGACGCCGGTTTTACAGCAGCAGGTTTGGTTTCGGTTGTACCGGCGGTCGCTTTAACCGGAGCGGGATTTCCGGCAGGCGTGTTGGGAATTTCTATGGTTTGCCCCACTTTAAGTCCATTGGCCAGCAATTCAGAATTGAGCTGTTGAAGGTCCTCTACACTCACGTTGTATTCACGGGCAATGCTGTATAGGGTTTCCTTGGGTTTTGCCGTGTGGTTGCGTAGCGGTTTGGCGTTGGATTTAGAATGCGAAGAAGACGGCTGTTTTTCATTTTTCAATGAAGTGGGCACCAAGACCACATCGTTTTCCTTGATTCCGTTCTGCGAATCGGGATTGAGTTGATAGATATCATAGGGCGTGACCCTGTACTTCGTGGCAATCTGGGTTATTGTTTCGCCTTTTCCCACGGTATGCTTGATATAGTTGCCTTGGGCAGACAGTCGAAAGGAAAATAACACGACAAGGAGAACAGCAATCAGGACTTTATTCATGGAAACGCTTTTTAGCAGGTTAGGTTATCTAGGACTATTATTGTCTTTTAATGGTTAGTGTTTGGCCGATCTGCAAGCCTTTGCTGAGCAACGACTTGTTTTGCTGTTTGATTTCATCTACCGTTACATTATATCTCTTAGACAAACTGTATAAGGTTTCTTTGGGCGCCACGACATGCGTGATTGTTTCAGCGTCTGACGAAATTGAAGCCACCGCGACCGGCTCAGTGGTTGTTGGTGCAGCCTTTGGCGTTTGCTTTTTCTCTGGTGTTGCCTTTTCAGCGACTACTACCGCGGTACTTTGTCCACTATTTTTAGCCGGCGGAATCTGAATTACCTGCCCGACTTTCAATCCTCCATTTTGCAACTCGGGGTTGGCCGACCTGATATCATCCACAGCAACACCATATTTTCGCGCTAAACTGAAAAGCGTTTCTTTTGGCACAACAGTATGCGTATCGCTGGTACGTTCATATACCACTGGTTCAGGATCTGCTTTTACAGGTTCTGATTTCTTGGTTGCCTTTTCTGCTGGCGTTTCCCGAGGTTGCTCGGCGACCGGTTCAGGATCAGGCTGGGTTTCTTCTTGCTGCGCTAGAGGCTCTTCTTTTTTGGGAACAGGAATTTTCAAAATCATACCCTGGCTTATCCCATCTACGGCAAATTTGTTGCGCTTGTAAATTTCTGCCGGATCAACCAAGTATTTCTTTGAAATCAGTCGTACCGATTCGCCTAGTTGCACTTCGTGGTTGATGATTTCTACTTCCTGGTCTATCTTCTTGCTTTGTCCCGAAACATCCAGACAAATGAAAATTACCAAAAAAAGCAAAATGCGCTTCTTCATAAACTTTGTTTTGTTTAGTTACTCCCATTCAATGGTTGCAGGCGGTTTCGAGCTGATGTCATACACCACCCGGTTCACCCCTTTTACCTTATTGATAATGTCGTTAGACACTTTCATCAGAAAGTCGTAAGGAAGGTGCACCCAGTCGGCGGTCATCCCATCAGTCGATTCAACAGCGCGCAGCGCAACCACTTTTTCATAGGTGCGCTCATCGCCCATTACGCCCACACTATTTACCGGAAGTAGGATTGCTCCTGCTTGCCAGACCTTGTCATATAACCCCCATGACTTGAGCCCATCGATAAATACCGCGTCAACCTCCTGCAATATACGAACTTTTTCTAAAGTTATATCACCCAGGATACGAATTGACAAACCGGGTCCGGGAAACGGATGCCTTCCCAATAAAGCCGCGTCAATACCCAATGTAGCACCAACCCGTCGCACTTCATCCTTAAAAAGCATGCGCAAAGGCTCAACGATTTGAAGCTTCATATAATCGGGCAAACCGCCAACGTTATGGTGTGACTTGATGGTCGCCGAAGGTCCTTTTACAGAAACCGATTCAATGACATCAGGATAAATCGTGCCCTGTGCCAGCCATTTCACGTCTTCAATGCGGTGCGATTCGTCGTCAAAGACCTCAATGAAAACGCGACCGATGGTTTTGCGTTTGGTTTCAGGATCACTGATTCCCGCGAGTTCACCCAAAAACCTTGTAGACGCATCGACGCCTTTCACGTTCAAGCCCATATGTTTGTATTGGTCGAGTACATTCTCGAACTCATTCTTTCTGAGCAGGCCATTATTGACGAAAATGCAATAGAGGTTCTTGCCGACGGCCTTGTGCAGCAAAACCGCCGCCACCGTAGAATCAACTCCGCCCGAAAGTCCGAGAACAACTTTGTCATTTCCGAGCTTTTCCTTGAGCTCAATTAAGATCTCATCGACAAAAGCATTGGGCGTGAAATTTTGGGGTACGTTCGCGATGTTGACCAGGAAATTTTCAAGTATTTTTTTTCCGTCGGTAGAATGGTAAACTTCGGGGTGAAATTGTATCGCGTAAGTTTGCTCGCCTTCAATACGATAGGCTGCATTTTCTACGTCGTGTGTGCTAGCGAGCCTTACCCCATTTTCGGGCAAATGTTTGATGGTGTCCGAGTGCGACATCCAGACTTGGGATTGCGTCGGAATGTCGTTAAAAAACGGTTCACCCGACTTGATGAACGACAGATTCGCGCGGCCATATTCACGTGTGTTCGACGGCGCTACTTCGCCTCCGCTGAAATGGGCAAGATATTGCGCGCCGTAACATACCGCAAGTAAAGGCATATGCCCGCGAATTTGCGAAAGGTCGGGATGCGGTGCGTCATCGCTCCGCACTGAAAATGGGCTCCCCGAAAGGATCACCGCTTTATAACTCGATAAATCATCCGGGAAATGATTGTAAGGAAAAATCTCGCAGAATATGTTTAATTCGCGAACCCGTCGGGCAATAAGTTGTGTGTATTGCGATCCGAAATCTAAGATAAGTACGTTGTGTTGCATGCGCAAAAGTACTTTTAATTTTGGGAATGTAAAAAAGGATTTCCCGAAAATTTATGTGTTTTTGAACAACACAGATTTCACAGATTTGCAAAAAAATCTTCATCAAAAAATCTGTGTAATTTGTGAAATCTGTGTTGCCAAATAATTATTCGTTTTTTTTTTCGTTATCCACATTACAGCGAAAATCCTGTTCATAAAAAAAAATCAATTTGCCCTAGGCCGTTAAAAATTTACGCAATTTTGTAGACTTACTTAACCATTATCATTCTTATATGACGATTTTAAATTTCATTTTACAAGCAAATCCCGTTACCGATTCTATAGCCAATGCTGCCGCAAATACCGCAGCGGCAACCACCGATGTAAGCGTCACCGAAAACATTTCCTACCTCGACTTCCTGCTCAAAGGTGGTATCATGATTTATCCGCTGATTGCGCTTTTGTTTTTCTGCGTCTATGTTATCATCGAAAGGTATTTGTCTATCAAGAAAGCAACTAAACAAGACAATAATTTACTGTCAGAAGTCAAGATGCAACTTAAAACCGGACGCATCGACAACGCACTGACGGCTTGTAACCGAGACACTTCGGCTTCGGGGAATATTTTAAGGAGCGGTGTGGCGATTATCGGACGGCCGATTGGTGAGATCGAATCCATCATGGAACAAACCGCCAACGTTGAGATCGCACAAATGGAAAAAGGTTTGGGTTATCTTGGGCTTATTTCTGGTATCGCCCCGATTTTGGGCTTCATCGGAACCATTTCCGGGGTTATTAAGATCTTCCATACAATCTCCAATACAGGAAACCTGAACATCCAGACGATTTCTGGCGGATTGTATGAAAAGATGATTTCGTCGGGCGCCGGATTGGTAGTTGGAGTCATCGCGTATTGTGGTTACCACCTGTTCAATATGATGATCGACGCCTACACGCTCAAAATACAAAGACAGACACTAGAATTGATTAACGTAATCCAGGAACCGAATGGCCATTAAAAGAAACAAACGATTCCATCCCGAAATACCCACGTCGTCCCTGAGCGACATCATGTTCTTTTTGTTCCTGTTTTTCCTCATCATTTCAACTTTGGCCAACCCGAATGTCATCAAACTGACGCTCCCAAAGGCAACCTCGAACGAAACCACGAACAAAGACCACATCAGTATTTCGGTGACCGAAGACCAGCGTTATTTCCTCAACAAGCAGGAAATTCCCTTTGACCAGCTCGAGCAAGCCGTGTTCAATGAAACCACGATGCGCAACGACAAAGTGGTCGTGGTTCGCGTTCCTGCCGATAATAAGGTACAGGATTTGGTCGATTTGATGCAAATGGGCGTCAAGCTCAAACTCAATTTTGTGATTGCGACGCAGAAATAATCGATTCATCAACAAGATGCCAAGCAGGATTTTCGTCCTGCTTTTTTTATGCAGATGCAGACTCTTTATTGTATTTGAGTTTGTATGCTAGCGGAGACACGCCGGTTATTTTGCGAAAGACTTCACGAAAAGCCTTCACGTCCGAATAGCCCACTTCGTACATCACTTCATTGACGGTTTTTCGCGTACTTTCTAGTGCTTTCTTGGCAGATTCAACCTTGACCCTTTGCGCGTATTCGAGCGGCGTATTCCCGGTGGCCTTGATAAATCGGCGGTCAAAATTGCGTCTTCCGCTGGCAAATCGCGAGGATAAATCGCTCATCGAAATTTTCTGTCCGAGGTTTTCCTCAATGTAAGCCTGGACTTGGTGCACCATATCATCATCGTGCATTTTCTGCCCGGTGAAAATAGCAAACGCAGACTGGCTGTTCCTATCCAATTCAATCTGGAATATTTTCGAGCAATGGATTGCTGTCGACCTGTCGTAATATTTTTCTACAAGGTACAACACCAAATTCAGGAAAGAATACGCGCCACCATTGGTATAGATGCCGTTTTCATCGGTGATGAGCTTATCGGATTGCAGGTTTACCATAGGGAATCTTTCCCGAAAGGCATTTGCAAGAGACCAATGCGTGGCACAGGTCTTTCCGTCGAGGATGCCTGTGTCGGCCAAGATGAATGCACCCGAACACATGCTCGCCACTTCAGCACCGGTTTTGTATTGTGCAATGATCCAATCGAGCATGCTTTGGCTTACATCGGTTGGCACGTCGGGCATGGCCGAAGGGATGATTATCAGATCGGTCTTCTTGATTTCAGGCAAACTGCAATCGGTTTTTAAGGAAATAAGCCCTTTAATGTAAGATTCGTCGGTTGTCATCGCAGCGACGGCAACCTGATATTTTTTTGGATTTCCGCGATGCTGCCAGTAGTCGTCTGCCCGCGCAAAAACTTCTACCGCACCAACGATGCAGGCAATCGTACTTAGGTTTCGCTGCCCTTCTGGATATAAAATCGTGATGTGTTTCATGGGGATGTTTTTATCAAAGATAAAAGAATCTCATGTCCAAAACAACCCGTCACAATGTCTATTTCGCCATCTTTTGGAGTCAAATCGAGCGCGTAACTTTGTGACTGATAATAGACAATGAAATATCAATTTTAAAATCCGAAAGATGCAAAACCAGAATTTTTCTACATCGATTACCGTGAACCATACACCCGAAACCGTCTTTAATGCGCTGCTTAACGTACGTGGATGGTGGTCTGGCTTATATGCCGAAACATTTACAGGCAAATCAGAAAAGCCTGGCGATATTTTTTCATTTCATGCCGGCGACGGCGCACATTACAGCAAACAAAAACTTATAACGGCAGTACCCAATAAAAAAATCATTTGGCGCGTCATTGAAAGCAGCCTCAGTTTCGTTGAAAAGCAAAATGAATGGGAAGGCACGCAATTTGGTTTCGAGATTTTTGAAGAAGCCGAAAAAACAAAAATTGTCTTTACGCACAACGGCCTCACACCCCAACTCGAATGTTACCAATCGTGTGCTCCTGCCTGGACGGGATACATCTACGACCAGGAATTAAACTTTGAAAAATCGTGAAAATCAGTTCTTCTTTTATCATAACATTATTCCTGTTACTGGCAGTGCCGCTTTGCCACGCGCAACAAAAAAAATACAAATCGTCAAAAAACCTCAATATGAAGACCGATTTCACCACTACAATTTCAGTCGAACAGACACCCCAGCAAGTTTATGATGCCATCAACAACGTGAGGGGTTGGTGGAGCCAAGACATAGAAGGAACTACCAACAAGCTTAATTCAGCCTTCGATTACCATTTCAAGAACTTACACCTTTGCAAGATCAGGGTCATCGAGATGGTGCCTTGCAAAAAAGTCGCTTGGCAAGTCGAGGAAAATTATTTCAGCTTCACCAAAGACAAGACCGAATGGGTTGGCACCCAAATGATTTTTGAAATCTCCGTAAATGCCGATAAGGCCAAGCTCACTTTTACCCACAAAGGATTGGTCCCAGAATACGAATGCTACAATGTCTGTCATGATGCCTGGACCGATTTCATCCAAAAAAGCCTTTACCAATTCATCACAACAGGACAAGGCAACCCGAACCCGAAGGATGGTATAGGCACGATCAATTCAGAAAATATAAGCCGCCACGATTTGGGTAAATAGCCATCACATAAACTGAAACCTTGAAACTCCTGCACTTTTTTGTCGGGAGTTTTCTTTTTGCCAAAATTTGTGGCCGTTCGAAAACTTTCTGACACTCAAGGCAAATAGCCAGTACCATACTTTTAAGCGTTTTGCGTTACCTTGCCGCTGTATTGTTGCAATAGTATTAAGAGGTCATTTCCTGGGCTGCCTGCTCATTGGTCCTATTGCGTGATAGCTTGATAAAAATCTATTTACAAACAGCATTCTCTAATGGATTTTCATCATCGGATTCTGCGGCAGATACATTACTTCACCACGCTTGGTTTTCAGAATCATTCCCCCATGCAAAACAATCAGTCTTTGCTTGTGCTCTTGTAAAGCGATGCCAGTATGTCTATAGGTTTGACGGCGGTTTAACTGCGCGTGGCCCTCACAAAATAAAATTGCTAACAATAGGTTAATTTGTTTCCCTTTTCTGAAAAAAATGTAACTTCGCAGCCTATGAAGCACGAAGAGATACAGTTGGTGACGCAATGGCTTTCCACGCCAAAAAAAATCGCCATTATCCCACACCGAAGCCCCGACGGAGATGCAATGGGTTCTACCCTGGCCCTTTATCATTTCCTTTTAAAATTGGGCCACGAGCCGGTTGTGGTGGCGCCCAATGAATTCCCCGATTTTCTCGCCTGGCTGCCTGCTTCCAACCAAGTGCTCATCTACGAAAAAGACAAGGAAAGCGTGTCTCAGGTTTTGCAACAAGCCCAATTGTTATTTGCACTCGATTTCAACGCACTGCATCGCACCGGCGAAATGGAGCAAGTCCTGAGCAAACTCACCGCGCCTTTTATCATGATCGACCATCATCAAAGCCCTGATACTTTTGCAAGTGTAACCTATTCGGATACCTCGTTTGGATCGACCTGTGAAATGATCTACAACTTTATTGTTGCGATGGGTAAAAAAGAACTGATAGACAAAGATATAGCGACTTGCATTTACACCGGAATCCTAACCGATTCGGGTTCGTTCCGGTTCCCAAAAACCACCGGAACCACACACCGCATCATTGCCGACCTGATTGATTTGGGAGCCGAAAACACCAACATCCCGGCTTTGCTTTTCGACAACAACTCTTATCATAGCCTGCAATTGTTGGGCCGCGCGCTCTCCAACATGAAAGTATTCCCAGAATACAAAACCAGCTACACAACCCTTACACAGCAGGAACTCGATACCTTTCATTACGTAAAAGGTGATACCGAAGGCATTGTCAATTACGGTCTGTCGATTAGAGGAATTCAGTTCGCGGCGATTTTCATCGAACACAAGGACGAGAACATCATCAAGATTTCGTTCCGTTCACAGGGCGATTTTGATGTAAACCAGTTTGCGCGCGAACATTTCAACGGCGGCGGACACATCAATGCAGCCGGCGGAAAGTCATACCAATCCATGAAAGAGACCGTGTATAAATTTGAAAAACTGATTGCCCAAATTAAGATTTAACCTATGAAATATTTCAAACCGGCCATTTTTGCTCTCCTTTCGGGATTGCTGTTAACCGCCTGTTCACAGCAGCAGGCACGCCAGCCTATTTCGCGTTCTTCGGGAACCTTTATGAAAGAATCGGTAATCAGGAACAAGAAGCTGGTTTCTGAAGAAGAAGCTAAAATCGATTCAATCATCAAAAGCGACCCTAACCACAAGTACATCGCCTCCGACAAAGGCTATTGGTATCGCTACGACATCCGCAATTACAACGACACCTTACGCCCTAAAAAAGGTGATATCGCCAATTTCAATTATGAGCTTAAGGATTTGGATGGCAACATCATCTATTCTGAGCTCGAGTTGCGCCCGCAAGAATACCACGTAGACAAGGAGCAGAAAATCATTATGGGCTTGCGTCACGGCATTAAGCTCATGCGTAAAAACGAGACGGTTACTTTTTTATTCCCGTCGCATATGGGTTACGGCTATCACGGCGACGACCGCAGGATTGGCCACAACCAGCCACTGATCTGCACCGTTACCCTTACCGACTTCAATCCTGAGCGTATAACAACCAATGAATAATATGAAAAGATTTTCTATCTGCTGCTTACTTACCATTGCTGCTTTTTGGTCGTGCAAGGACGAGCACAGCGCGTTACCCGACGGCTTATATGCCGACATCGAAACCAATAAAGGCCACATCATTGTCCAACTTGAGATGGAGAAAGCGCCGGTCACTGTCGCCAACTTCATAACGCTCGCCGAGGGTAAAAACACCTTTGTCGCACCACAGTTTAAAGGGAAGCGCTTTTATGAAGGACTCAAGTTTCATCGCGTGATTCCGAATTTTATGATCCAGGGAGGTGATCCTTTGGGCGATGGCTCGGGCGACACGGGTTACCGATTCAGGGACGAGATTTCAGACCTGCACTTTGACAAAGCCGGCATACTGGCCATGGCCAATTCTGGGCCGGGAACCAACAGCAGCCAGTTTTTCATTACTCATGTTGAAACGCCTTGGCTTGAAGGACGCCACACTATTTTTGGTCACGTCGTAGCGCATGGGATGGAAACGGTAAACAAGATCGCGCAAGATGATGTAATCAAAGATGTCACAATCATTAGGCATGGTACGGCCGCCAAAAAATTCGATGCTGTAAAGATATTCAACGATTTTTTTGCACACGAAGCAGAAAACCTAAAGAAACAAGCCGCAATCGATGCCGAGAACAAACGCCTATACGACGCCCAGTACAAAGCAGTCAAAGACAAAAAGATACTTGCATTTGACGCACTCAGGAAAAGTGCCAGCGTAAGCAATAGCGGGCTAGCTTTTAAGATTATCTCTAAAGGCAACGGCAAGAAACCCGAGAATGGCGCCATGCTGCATATCAACTATTCGGGCTTCCTGGAAGATGCTACTCTATTTGATAGTAGCGTCGCCGAAGTAGCCAAAGAATTTGGTAAATTCGACACCCAAGCGGCAGCCATGAACAAATACACTCCGATTACCTTTGAGGCCGGCAGAAAAGACGGCATGATCCCCGGATTTGTAGAAGGACTCGAAAATATGAGCTACGGAGACAAAGCGATTTTGTTTATCCCATCTAAATTGGCGTATGGCGCGCAAGGCGCTGGCGGGGTTATTCCTCCCAACGCCAATATTATTTTTGAAATAGAACTCTTAAACAAATAATTAACCACCAAGGGAAAAAACCTGAAAATCCCTGCATCAGCAAAAAAGTAAGGAATTTTTTTAAACTCATGAAAATGAAAATCAAAATTATCGCCCTGTTGTTCCTTGGCATGATGAATCTCACCGTGCAGGCTCAGGCCAAGAAAACGGCCACTAAGAAAGCAACGAAAAGTACCGCTGCAAAAAAAGCTACGCCTAAAGCCGCTACCGATGGATTGTTTGCCGAATTCCAAACCGCAAAAGGAAAAATCGTAGTGCGGCTTGAATACCAGAAAACCCCAATTACCGTTGCCAATTTTGTTTCACTCGCAGAAGGAACCAACACACTGCTAACCGATGCCAAACTCAAAGGAAAACCGTACTATGACGGGCTCAAGTTTCACCGTGTCATCAAGGATTTCATGATCCAGGGTGGCGATCCGGCCGGAAATGGCAGTGGTGGTGCGGGTTATAGTTTCAAAGATGAAATCGTCCCCGAATTTGTATTCGACAAAGCCGGAATCCTGGCCATGGCCAACTCGGGTCCGGCTACCAACAGCAGCCAGTTTTTTATCACACACAAAGACACTCCTTGGCTCAATGGCAAGCACACCATTTTTGGTTACCTTGTCTCTGGTCAGGACGTTGTTAATAATATTGCCCAGGATGACGTGATGCAAAAAGTAACCATCGTCAGGAAAGGCGTTGCAGCCCAAGCGTTCAACGCTGCGAAAGTATTTAGCGATTATATGACAGTGCAAAAACCAATCGACGACAAAAAAACAAATGAAGACCGCGCCAAGGAAGCCGCTGCCCGTGAAGAGGCGCGCAAAAAGCAAGAGATTGCCGATGCCGAAGCCAAGAAAGTATATGTAGAACAATACGGAACCGTTATGGCTGCCAAGGTAAAAGAACTGGCTGCGCTTAGAGCAAAGGCTACTAAATCTGCCACCGATTTAGAAACTGTTGTCGTAAAACCAGGTTCGGGTAAAAAACCGGCAGACGGCAGTACGTTCTATATACACTACGCGGGCTATCTTGAGGACGGTTCTTTGTTTGACAGCAGTTACGAGGAAGTAGCCAAAGCTTACGGTAAATACGATGCCAATCGTGCCACACAAGGCGGTTACAATCCGTTTCCTTTCCAGGCGGGTAAAAAAGACGGTTTGATTCCCGGATTCATCGAAGGCATCAGCGACATGTCTTTTGGCGAGCAGAAAATGCTTTTCATTCCGTCTAAATTGGGCTATGGCGAACGCGGCGCAGGTAATGTGATTCCGCCAAACGCCAACATCATCTTCTTGGTGGAGATTTTTGAAACGCAACCCAACGCTTCTACTGCCAAACAGTAAAACGCGATGCTAAGATAAAAAAGGGACTTACGATTGTAGGTCCCTTTTTTTGTTATTACTTTTTGAATTTCCAGTCGAATTCATCTTTGTCATTGATGATGGCTCCAATTTCTACTTTCACGATGCAGCCAAATTCACTCTGCAGGATAAGCCAATGGTCTTCATTGAAGTGATTCTCGGCGAGATCGAAATCCTCCTGTTCCCAAACCTTGAAATGCTGCCCCATCAAATCCTGTTTTACATCGGCCACTTCCCTACCGATAACCGCTTTGCCAAACAGCCGCAATTCGGGATTAGAACAGATTACATAGCCCAACCTAAATCCTTCATCTTCATAAAAGGTAAGTCGCAGCTTTTGCTGGTTGTAGACCAGAATTACATTCTTGTCGTCGTCGTTGAACTGTTTGTCGGGCTTGCCATATAGATTTTCTACGTCGCTTTGCTTCATCCCGAAAAGCAGTGCTTCGACGCCATATTTGGGTTTGAGTTCCATGTTTTGTTTTTAAAAATTTATGCTTAATCTCGATAGCAGGTTTGGCTTTACGGTAGCAAACCACTCGTCCCTCAGGATACTCAACACAATGCTGTCGCGACGCAACGTACTTTGATACGTGGGCATATGGTTGCGCAAAACACCGTCTACTTTACAACCAATACTCAGCATGGCCGCTTTGCTGCGCTCGTTGTTGTTGTCGGCCCTGAATTCTACGCGTTCCATCTGCAGCACTTCGAATGCAAAAGACAACAGCAAATACTTGCAATGCTTGTTCAAACCAGTACCCTGAAAATCCTTTCCGTACCAGGTATATCCCAATTGAAGGCTTTTGAAGGCAAAATTAATGTCGTAAAAACGCGTGCTTCCGGCGTAACGATTGGTGGTTTTGTCGTAAACGATGAATGGAAATTCGGTCTTGTTATCACGAGCGGCCAAAGCCAACCCAATATAATGCTCAAGGTTCTCCCTGCCGTTGGCCGGCACCAAAGAAAACTTCCACAATTCGGGCTCGTTTTCAGAAAAATACAACAGCTCGTCCAAATCGTTTGGCCGTAATGGTCTGAGCAGCACGGCGTGATTCTCGAGTACCAAATTTTGGTTGAAATCGAATTCCATAAAAAGATCTACGTTCGCTATTGCGGTGATTTAATTCAAAAAAGCCGAATAACAAACACCCCAAACTACTATAAAAAACAAGCCGGGATAAACAACGGTTACCAGTTTGCTTTTCAATTCCTTCTTTACCGCGGCAAGGTACAGCAGATAAAAGGCAAAAATTACAATCATCGCGATGGGCATATAGAGTCGCATACTGTTGGTTTTTTTATACTATTGTAAATATCCGAATTAATTCTACAGGCTTTACAATCGCAGTTATTTTTTTGATTACTGCCAGTTCATTCCAAAAAAAAAATCAATACTCAAACGTTCCGTAAGCGCTCTTGATGGTCAGTCTTTTTGAGTTGGCTGGCTCCACCCTACCTACAATCTGCGCTTCCACGCCAAATGATTTTGAAATGGCAATAAGGTCGGGCGCGATGGCTTCGGGTACGTACAACTCCATACGGTGTCCGCAGTTGAACACCTGGTACATTTCTTTCCAATCGGTCTGCGATTGTTCCTGAATCAGCTTAAATAAGGGCGGAACCTCAAACAAATTGTCCTTAATGACATGCAGCTGGTCTATAAAATGCAGGATTTTGGTCTGCGCGCCACCACTGCAATGTACCATCCCGTGGATTTCGCTTGGCGTATATTTCGCGAGGATTTCCTTAACAATCGGCGCATAAGTCCGCGTAGGCGATAGCACGAGTTTCCCCGCATCAATCGGCGATCCGGGTACAGCATCGGTAAGTTTCATTTTTCCCGAATACACCAAATCTAGTGGCACTTCGGCATCAAAACTCTCCGGATATTTTTTTGCGAGGTAATGGTCAAAAACGTCATGGCGCGCCGAGGTCAAACCATTGCTACCCATCCCACCATTGTATTGCTTCTCGTAATTGGCCTGTCCAAAAGACGCCAAACCAACAATGACGTCGCCAGCCTCAATATTGGAGTTGTCGATCACTTCACTGCGTTTCAGGCGCGCGGTTACTGTAGAATCTACGATGATGGTACGCACCAAATCGCCCACATCGGCTGTTTCGCCGCCTGTGGAATGGATGGTGACTCCAAAGGTTTTCAATTCTGCAATCAATTCCTCGGTACCATTGATGATCGCCGAGATCACTTCTCCGGGAATCAAATTCTTGTTGCGCCCAATGGTCGACGACAACATGATATTGTCTGTCGCGCCCACGCACAGCAAATCATCGATATTCATGATCAGTGCGTCCTGCGCAATGCCCTTCCAGACCGATACGTCGCCGGTTTCCTTCCAGTACATATACGCCAACGACGATTTGGTTCCGGCGCCGTCGGCATGCATGACCAGACAATAATTTTCATCTCCGGTCAAATAATCGGTAACAATTTTACAGAAGGCTTGGGGAAATAATCCTTTATCGATGTTTTTAATCGCGTGGTGCACCTCTTCCTTGGAGGCCGACACGCCCCGAAGCGCGTATCGTTTAGAAGTATCTGGATTCATGTTGTGTTGTTGTAGTTGCCGCAAAGATAACGGAGAATTGTGAATTATGAGCGGTGAATGGTGAATTGTTGGGCTAATTTTTAGGAGCATATTCCAGCTGTACGCTGTAGTTTATGCTTTTTAAAGAAAAAAGCAAAAAGCTGCCGCTGCCATCTGGGCTAGGCATTGGTTTCCAAAATCAGCGATTGTCCTTGTATGGTTGGTCGGTAAGAATCAAAAGCAGGAAAACGATAAAAAAAGCAACGGTTAAAACCGGTACAAAATATTTGGGATTGAATTCCTTTTTCAGGATGCTTGCTATGATTTTGACCAAGCCGTACAAGCCAGAGGCAATCGCCAATGACACAATGAGATAAAAAAGGCATACGCCAATAGATAAATTCTCGGGATAAAACTTCACAATCCGTTTAATTTTCAAGTATCAAAATCTCCACACGCCGGTTTTCGTTTTCCTCAAATTCATTCTTTTCTGGAATCGGGTAAATCGGGTTGCTCGTACCATAACCCTTATAAGACAACCGTTTGCGGTTGATCTTATTGCTCACCAAAAAATTGTAAACGGCCTTGGCGCGCGATTCAGAAAGGTTGTTGATATCAAAGGCCGTCTGGCAGCAAATGTGTCCCTGGATTTCTATCTTGAGTTTGGGATTGTCCTGCAAGGCACAGAGCAACTCGTACAATACCGGTTTGGATTTGGGCAATATACGCGGCGTCATATTAAAGAAATACAAGTTATTGATTCTGATCTTGTCCTGTACTTTGGCTACTTTAAACTGTTCCTGCAATGGCAAATTGCCGTCGGCATCGCGTACCTCTTTCTTGGGTTCAGGCTTTTTGATTTCGTAGGCAATGACCACTTTTCTGTTTTCGGCCTGAACTTTAGATTGTTCAAAATCTTCCCCAAACCCTCGGATTTCGTAGCCATCCTTGACTTTGATGCCTTTTGATTTGAGGAAAGCCAATACGGTTTTGACGCGCTTCACCGAAAGCGAATCATTGTACACGTTGCTGCCTTTCCAATCGCAAAAGCCATAAATCTTAGAGACTTCTACGCCTTTTGATTCGGAAACCCATTTTTCTAATTTCTGCAAGGCCGTTGGGTTGAATCCGTACTGGTTGAAATCAAAAAATACCGTAAACTGCTGCTGGCCCCAAATTGGGGAGGCAATAAGTAACAACAACAGCAGGCATTTCTTCATAGCGGACGGTTATGGATTGGCAACAATCAGTAGCTCTACGCGACGGTTGGCTGCGCGCTGGGTTTCGTCTTTTTCGGGAATCGGGAAAATGGGCTGTGTGCTCCCAAAACCTTTGTAGCTCAATCGTGCTGCGTCGATTCCGTTAGCCACCAAAAAATTTTTGATCGCTTTGGCGCGTTGCGTGGAAAGGTCTAGCCTATCGTTAGGCATGCAGCACAAATGCCCGTGGATTTCTATTTTCATCGCAGGATTGCTTTTGAGTACGGTGAGCAGTTCATACAATTTGCCACGTGATGCCGGTACCACGATATAGGTGTTGATCTGGAAATTGAGGTTGTCGATCTTGAGCTTCTCGCCTACCTGCGCCGCACTTACCTGTTGCATAAAAGCCACGTCCATTTGGTACTCGGATTTGGAGCCGTCGGGGTTTTCAAAAACCATCTTCTCGGGATATTGCACCACCGCTTTTACCGGAACGGGTTTGGGGTCTTCCTTGATACCCAAAATTTCGTTCTCGCGTGGCAAATCTTTTTCTTCGAGATAAAACAAAGTAACCTTGCGATTTTGGGCTTTGATTTTTGAGAGTTGGTGCAATTCGCCAAAGCTTCGTGTCTTGAAATCATCGCGCGTGTTGACCTTACCGCGAACCAGGCTCATGATGGTGTTGATGCGTTTCTGCGCGAGCGTGTCGTTGTAGCCGCTCGTACCGTCTTCATCGGTAAAACCGTAGACACCTACAATCTTTGCTTTTCCATTGGCCGCAATCCAGTTGGTAAGCCGATTGGTTTCTTTGGCCGACGGATCGAACTTGTCACTGTCAAAATAAACCGAGAACTGCTGCTGCGAAAACACAGTGACCGGGCCCATCAGGCTAAGCATTATCGTGAGGAAAAGTTTCATGTAGTGTTTATTGGTTAACGAAAGTTAACAAAAATTAGTGTCATTCCTCGTGTCGTGGCGTTAAATTCTATAATTTCGGGCTATCAACAAAACCTGAATTACACACACCATGGCACACTTTTACCGTAAAAGCATTTTTTTCACCATCGCCATGTTGACTATCGTTTCTTGCCGAAAAAAAGAAGAAGAAACCTTGACGACCGCAGCGCCGATGGGAAAAGATTTTGATCTGGAACTCATCGATTCGGTTCCGCAGACGCTGCTCGACGGCTGCGGCGAATACCTGACGCACGATAGCATCAAAGGCATCGCGGTAAGCTATTTGTTTGTTTCAGACCTGACTAAATACGGCATGATACGCATGGACGCTCAAAATATAGACCTCGAGCGCGACAGCATCAACAGCCATAATATAGACCGCGACCAAACCCTGCAATATTACAGAAACGACTCTATTGAGGTGATGATTCGCCTCAAAGCCATAGAACGGTATGACGAAGGTTCATTCAATCAGGGGATTTTGACGGTGACCAAAAACCGCGTGAAGAAAACCTATAAGGTCAAGGGCGATTCGGGTTGTTGATAAATATCAGACCGTTAGCGAATCTGACATTCACATTTTTATATATTTGTCACACTTAAGGCAGCCGCCGGACAGTTTAATAAATCCAAAACCAAATGAAGTACAATCTATTACTCCTATTTTTAGGTGTGTCCGGGATTTGCGCTGCGCAGTCTCTGGTTCAAAGTGTCAATTCGGGCAGCCTGATTGCAGCCAATACTGCGGTTTCTGTAGGCGAAATCGTAGTCAATCCGGTCAATCCCACACAGGCCAGTTCTGGGCTCATCGGTATCCTGGCATACAACAGTGCCACACTCGAAGTTGCACAGTTTGCGGTCACCGAAAGCATTGTAGCGTATCCAAATCCCACTTCATCGACCATTTCCTTTAGTGGCAAACAAAGCCTTGTGGGTGAAAAAGTATCGGTCTATAACAACGTCGGGCAACTCGCACTGCAGCAAACCGTGGACAGCGCCGAATCGATCGATTTGGCAAAACTCGCTGCTGGCATTTATTTGGTTGTCTTCGACAATAACAAAATCAATTCCTTTAAAATCATCAAGCATTAAATTACTATGAAAAAAACTTTATTCTTACTCGTTTTATTGATTTCGGCGACGGCTTTTTGCCAGGTGCCGCAAGGGATTTCTTATCAGGCCATTGCCGCGAATGGCTCAGGAAATCCAATTGTGAATTCGAATGTTGGCGTACGGCTTTCCATCCTTGACAACTCGGCTTCGGGTTCAACGCTTTATATCGAAACACAGACCAAAACAACCAATGCACAAGGATTGTTTAACCTGGTCATCGGACAAGGAACGGTAACTGCGGGAACTTTTGCGGGCATTAACTGGGGAACCAACCTAAAATTTCTCAAAGTTGAGATGGATACAGCGGGTGGCACCAACTACGCATTGGTTGGAACAACCCAATTACTCTCTGTCCCTTATGCTTTGGCGGCCGACAGCCTCGTGACTTCGGCTGGCGAAGGGATTACATTGGTTTCGCCGAACGGAACGCCTTATACGATTACGGTGAATGATGCTGGGCAATTGTCGCTGCCTACAAGCGGTACAACGGGAACAACCCCTCCGGCTACGCTTTACTTGTACGGATCTTTCAACGGATACAATCCTACGACAGCATTGCTGATGGGCAGTGCCAACAATTTCTACTTTTTCAAATTGGGCTTTAAATATTTCACCGCAGGAACCGAATTGAAACTGATTTCGCAAAACAACGCTGGCGGAGCGGTTTACGGTCTCGATGCCAACGACCAGGTTGTCTTAAATGGAGCGCCTTACGTAATCCCTGCAAATGGTTTTTATAAGATTACTCCTTTTAGGAGCAATGGCGATTTCCCTTATCTCTGGAATGCGCTTTCTATTGCGCCTCAGATATATACAGGAACTAGTTACTACAATCCGACCTATAATGTGGGGACCAATACTTTCTCTTTTACGGTAAACAGTGTCACTGCAACCACCAATAACAATCAGTTTTACATCAAATATGATTCGCCAGCCGAAACTTCCAGTAATGGTTTTGGCGATAACCTTGCCGACGGAACCCTTGAAAATGGCGGGACAATCATCACTTTCCCAAACCTCAATGCAACGCCTAAGAACTTCAGGGTCGATTTAATTATCAACTTCAATGGATCTGCTACCTATACCATTACACAAATTTAAACCCTTTACAGAGACAAAAAACCTGCTCCGAAAGAAGCAGGTTTTTTTATAAGTATCAACACAGATTACACCAATAACACAGATTTTATAATCTGCATAATCCTGTAATCTGTGTTTTTTTTATTTCGTAAACAACAATTCACGGTATTTGGTCAACGTCCAAACTTCATCATCTACCAAAAGCTCTAGTTTGTCGCAGTGGTCGCGGATGATATCGAAGAACGGTTTTACTTCCTCACAATAGAGATCGGCCATTTTCTGCGCATCGGTGAGCGCGTTGGCTTTCTTGCGCGCTTCGGTCATTTCGGCTACTTTGGTATTGATACCTTCAATGTGCGAAGAGATTTCCTTGATCAGTACGATTTGCTCCTTCGCTATTTTCTCGAAGTCTTTACCGAAGATTTCCTTGAGTCCGCGTACGTTTTCAATCAACGTATTTTGGTAACGGATCGCAGTTGGAATCACGTGGTTCCTTGCGATGTCACCCAGTACACGACCCTCGATCTGGATCTTCTTGGTGTATTCCTCCAATTCGATTTCATAACGGGCCTCGACTTCGACGTGATTCATGATGCCCATTTCTGAGAACAGATCCAAAGCTTGTTTAGACGCACGTGCTTTTAAAGCTTGTGGAGTCGTCTTAAAGTTGCTCAAGCCTCTTTTGGCCGCTTCTTTTTCCCAGGCTTCGCTGTATCCGTCGCCTTCAAAAAGGATTCTTCTCGATTGCTTGATGTACTCGCGCAATACGTTGAAAATTGCTTCGTCTTTTTTGAGATCTTTCTTATTGATGAGCGCATCCACTTCTTTTTTGAAATCCTTCAACTGCTTGGCAACAATGGTATTGAGCGTTGTCATTGCGTTAGAACAGTTAGCCGAAGATCCTACTGCGCGGAACTCAAATTTATTTCCGGTAAATGCAAATGGCGAGGTACGGTTTCGGTCGGTGTTGTCTAGCAATACATCCGGAATTTTCCCTACGACATTCAACTTAAGATCTGTTTTTTCCTCAGGCGACAGTTTGCCACTGGTGACACCTTCAAGTTCACCCAAAACTTTCGTCAATTGCTCGCCGATGAAAACCGATATAATCGCAGGTGGCGCCTCATTGGCTCCCAAACGGTGGTCGTTACTGGCCGTAGCGATTGCACCTCTTA
>Ga0209717_1001484_pt1 | contig 25170 bp, 25 predicted proteins | sample AD_UKC048_MetaG_FD_184418 | JGI IMG/M metagenome (GOLD analysis project Ga0209717, IMG submission 184418) | Active sludge microbial communities of municipal wastewater-treating anaerobic digesters from USA - AD_UKC048_MetaG (SPAdes) (version 2) | ecosystem: Engineered > Bioreactor > Anaerobic >... | reverse complement strand
TGATTTTGGAATTTTCTAAAACGGTGTTTTTTGCAGCTAATTCCCAAACAAAATATAAAGATTGAATTTCTACTCCGGACAGTTTTCCTATTTCTAAAACAATTTCTAAAACTTTTTCACCATCGGCGGCATCTACCTCATTTTCAGTTGTCTTAATAATAGAAGTTACTATAGATAGCTCGTGCATAATTACATTAAATAGATTAGCCTCTAATTATGATATTCACAAATAAACAATTAATTTTTTTAAAATTATATGATAAATATCATATTTATAATACATATAATACAATATATTTGATAGATTACAAGGTTTATAAAAATTATTAATTTTTTCAAACAATACATTATGGAACAAAAGATCAAAACCAATGAAACGTATTACGAAAGTATCATTAGACAAGGATACAATCGTAGAGATTTTTTAAAGTTTGTTGCATTTATTGGAGCCTACATGGGAGTAGAATCATCAGCCTTAGGTCAAATTGCCAAGACGCTTTCTACAAAACCAAGATTACCAGTGATTTGGGAACACTTTCAAGAATGTACCTGCTGTAGTGAATCTTTCATTCGTTCAGATCATCCTATTGTTGCTGATATTATTTTGGATAAAATCTCACTCGATTATACTTTAACCTTAATGGCTGCTTCTGGACATCAAGCCGAAGCTGCAAAGAAAGCCACTATGGAGAAATACAAAGGAGAATATATTCTTTGTGTTGAGGGTTCAATTCCTATGGGTGACGACGGAAATTATTGTTGTATTGGAGGTCGAAGCGCAATCGATATAGTAAAAGAAGCTGCGGCTGGTGCCAAAGCAATAATCGCCTGGGGAAGCTGTGCTACTTCAGGATGCGTTCAGGCTGCAAAACCTAATCCAACTGGTGCTGTTTCTATCGACCAAATTATTACTGATAAACCCATTATTAATGTTCCAGGCTGTCCTCCTATTGGCGAAGTAATGGCAGGAATTATTGTTCACGTAGTTGCTTTCGAAAGACTACCAGAATTGGATAATGCAGGAAGACCAAAAGCTTTCTATTCAAAACGCGTTCACGACAGTTGTTACAGAAGACCTTATTTTGATGCTGGACTATTTGTAGAAAATTTCGACGATGAAAATGCCAAAAAAGGATATTGCTTGTATAAAGTAGGTTGCAAAGGACCAACAACTTACAATGCTTGTGGCAACATCAAATGGAATGGTGGTGTAAGTTACCCTATCCAATCTGGACATGGTTGCTTAGGTTGCAGTGCCAAAGGTTTCTGGGACGCAGGTAGCTTCTACTCAAGAGACTTAGCAATAGGTGGCGGAATCGAAAGCGATGCCGATACTTTAGGAAAAGTAGCTCTTGGAGCTGTAGGTGTTGGAGTTGTAGCTCACGCAGCACTTTCTAATGTTTCTAAGCGAAAAGAATTAGAGCGAAGAATAGCTGAAGGAATCAAAGTAGAAGAAAAATTAAAAGATTAACAATCAAAAATATATCAAAATGGCAGAAAGAATCGTAGTTGACCCAATTACAAGAATCGAAGGACATTTAAGAGCTGAAGTTGAAATTTCAGATGGAACCATAAAAGAAGCTTTTTTATCCTCTACCATGGTAAGAGGTCTTGAAAATATAGTTAAAGATAGAAATCCTAAGGATGTTTGGGCTTTTGTTCAAAGAACTTGTGGTGTTTGTACCACTGTTCACGCTACTACATCTGTAAGGGCAGTTGAAGATGCCTTAGGAATCAAAGTTCCGCCCAATGCTGAAATGGTTCGAAACATCATGACTGGAGCATTGTATATTCACGATCACGTTGTTCACTTTTACCACCTTCATGCCTTTGATTGGGTAGATGTAGTAAGTGGATTAAGTGCTGATCCTGTGAAAACTTCACAATTAGCCCAAAGCATTTCCAATTGGCCAAAAAGTTCTCCGGGTTATTTCTCTGATTTGCAAAAAAGATTGAAAAAATTTGTTGCAAGCGGACAATTGGGAATTTTTGCCAACGGATATTGGGGACATCCTGCTATGAAATTACCTCCAGAAGCCAATTTGATGGCAACTGCCCATTATCTGGAAGCCTTAGAATGGCAAAAAGAAATTGTAAAAGTCCACGCTATTTTTGGTGGAAAAAATCCGCATCCTAATTATTTGGTGGGTGGAATGGCTTGCGCTATTAATATTGATGATGCCAGCGGACTCAACGCCGAAAGATTAGCAATGGTGCAAAAACTGCTCATCCAAGGAAAAGAATTTGTAGAACAAGTCTATATTCCCGATGTGTTGACTATTGCAGGCTTCTACAAAGATTGGGGAGCAATAGGCGGTTTCCATAATTTTATGAGTTTTGGTGATTTCCCAATGCAAGGCTATAATAATACCGACAATAGTACTTTCAAATTCCCTTCAGGAGTCATATTAAACAAAGATTTGACTAAAGTACATAATCTTGACTTAAGAGAATTAAAAACTGTCGAAGAATACGTAAACAATTCTTGGTACGATTATTCTGGAGATGGCAATGCGGGAAAACACCCTTGGAGTGGCGAAACTAATATTCATTATACCGGTCCAAAACCTCCTTATACACATCTTGATGTTAATCAAAAATACAGTTATATCAAAACGCCAAGATGGAAAGGTCAGGCTATGGAAGTAGGTCCATTGGCAAGAACATTAATAGGTTATGCTTCGGGAAGACCTGAATACAAAGAGATTGTCGATGCTACCTTATCTAAATTACAAGTTCCTGCTGGTGCACTTTTTTCTACTTTAGGAAGAACTGCTGCAAGAGCTTTGGAAACCCAATTAGTAGCAGGCTGGAATCTGGAATTTTTTGATACCCTTATCAATAACATCAAAAATGGAGATACCCGAATGGCTAATATGGACAAATGGGAAACCAGTTCTTGGCCATCAGAAGCCAAAGGGGTTGGCTTAGTTGAAGCTCCTCGTGGTGCTTTAAGCCATTGGATTGTGATTAAAGACGGCAAAACCGAAAACTACCAACAAGTAGTTCCATCCACTTGGAATGCTTCTCCTAGAGATCCAAAAGGACAACGCTCCCCTTATGAAAGTGCTTTATTAAACACTCCCGTGGCTAATTCGGAACTTCCATTAGAAATCATTCGAACCATTCACTCATTCGACCCTTGTATTGCTTGTGCCGTGCATTTGTATGACGAAAATGGAAACATTATCAATCAAGTAAATGATATTTCTGTTTGTAATGTCTAGTAACCTTAAATTCAATTTTTATGGCAATACAAGAATATAAAAGAGCCTATATCTGGCAACTGCCGGTTAGGATATTTCATTGGGCCAATGCATTAGCAATAACAGTTTTAATTGTTACAGGGCTTTTGATTTCGCATCCACCTGGAATTATTTCTAATGGGGAAGCTGCTACTCAGTTCTGGTTTGGGTACATCCGTAAAATTCATTTTATGAGTGCTTATGTGATGGTCGCCGTTTTAATAATGAGAGTTTATTGGGCTTTCGTAGGTAATAAATATTCCAGTTGGAAAGTTTTTGTTCCTTTTGACAAGCAAGGATGGTCAAGTGTTTGGCATACGCTGAAACACGATATTTTCCTTCAAAATGAAAAAGAATACGATTACAAAAAAAGCATCTTCGTGGGACATAATGATATTGCTGCGGTTTCCTACTTGGTGATGTTTGTAATGGCTTTTGTTATGATTTTTACAGGATTTGGATTGTATGCCGATAATGCTACTTGGTTTTTTCCGAAACTATTTGCTTGGGTTCCTGAGTTCTTAGGTGGTGATATGAACACGAGAGTAATACATCATTTTACAATGTGGGGATTCATTTTGTTTTCTGTTGTGCACGTATATCTCGTTTTTTTCCATGATTGGTTAGAAGGAAGAGGCGAAACTTCGGCAATGGTGAGTGGCTACAAATTTGTAAGAACCGAAAGAACAAAAACTACACCCAAAAAAGAACCAATAAAGGAGCCCATAAATCAAGACTAATTATCAAATTCCCTGATTCATTCAGGGAATTTTTTTAGTAAATTTAATTTTCAAATTTAGCGTTATGCAAGAAGAAATATTTCCCCACAAATCCGATAACTTTCATACTAATGGAAATGAAATTTTAATTCTAGGAATTGGAAATTATTTAATGGGAGACGAAGGAGTTGGCGTACATTTTGTCAATACCCTTGACGAATCTGAATTTCCAAAAAACATCACTTTTATGGATGGTGGAACGGGAGGATTCTTGCTCATTCCCTATATCGAAAGCCATCGTATCGTGATTATTGTCGATGCTACAATGGACGGCAAAGAAGTGGGAACCGTTTCTCTTTTGAAACCAAAATTTTCCAATGATTTCCCACAATCCTTGAGCGGACACAACTTTGGACTCAAAGATATGGTAGAAATTTTGACTATGTTCGATCGAATGCCAGACATCTATCTCTACACCGTTACCATAGATACTATGTATCCAATGGTAACTGAATTATCTCCAAAAGTACAAGCTTCGTTAGCCGTTGTAAAATCTAAAATCCTAGAATTATTAGAAGAAATACAAACCCAAAAAAAGAGTTTAATTGAATCCTAAAATGGTAAAAATAACGATTTCAGGAAGAGTTCAAGGCGTTGGATTCAGACCTTTTGTTTACAATCTAGCGAAAAAATTCAATGTAAACGGTTTTGTAACCAATGTCGAAAAAGGCGTTTTAATTCAAGCTTTGGCCAATGATCAAAATCTTGACTATTTCTATGAACAAATTCTAGCTCAAAAACCACAAAGTTCCCAGATTACAGCTACTCAAAAAACAACTATTCTTTCAACGGAAATATTCGAGGATTTCGTCATAAAACCCACAGCTCCTAACCTACTTATTGATATTCCGCTAACTCCCGATTTTGCGATTTGCGAAAGCTGTTCCAATGAAATTCTGGATGCTGAAAACCCTAGGTATTATTATCCCTTCACGACTTGCACGCAATGCGGTCCAAGATATTCTATAACCAAAAAGTTCCCATTCGAAAGAATCAACAACAGCATTGACGAATTTATAATGTGTGAAAGTTGTTCTCAGGAATATAAAAACAGCGACGACATACGGTTTCATTCCCAAACCAATTCTTGCCCTAACTGCGGAATTACCTTAAAATTCACAACCAATTCAGGAGAAATTATATCCGAATCGAATACTGAAATTTTCAAAATCATTGCCGAAAAACTGGCTTTGGGAAATATAATTGCCCTGAAAAATACCGCAGGCTATTTATTGATTTGTGATGCCACAAACGAAGAAGCTGTAAAAGAATTAAGGGTTCGAAAAAGAAGACCAACCAAACCTTTTGCTGTTTTATTTAAAGACACCAATACAATTAGTAACTATTTATATTTAAACAATTTAGGAAAATCTACATTAAGTTCCGCTGAAGCTCCAATTGTCATTTTAAATAGTAGAAATACTTTGGATTTAGCACAAAATCAAATTGCTCCAAATCTGGAAACCATTGGTGCAATGATTCCAAATTCGGGAACCTTACAATTGGTTACAGCCAATTTTGACAAACCCATTATTGCCACAAGTGCTAATTTTCACGGTTCGCCAATTGCCAGTTCAGAAAAAGAAGTAACCAAAACTTTAAAAGAAATAGCCGATTATTTTTTGCACAATTCCTTGAATGTACTACATCCACAAGATGATTCGGTAATGAAGTTCTCAGAGAAATATTCGAAGAAAATAATTTTGAGACGTTCTCGTGGATTTGCTCCCAATGTATTGGATTTTAAAATACCGAAATGCAACGAAAAAATACTATGCTTTGGCAGTGATTTGAAAAACACCATTACCCTTTTACCCAACAACAATTGCTATACAAGCGAATACATTGGTGATTTAGAAAATTATGATACTTATTTGCGATATGAAAAAACAATCGAAAACTACCATAAAATATTCAACTTTGAACCCGAAATAGTACTTTTTGACGCACATCCAAAATACATAAGTTCACAATTAGCCGAAAGTATTGTCCATTCTGAAAACGAAATTTATTATCAAAAAATTCAGCACCACAAAGCACATTTTGCCGCCATTCTGGGTGAAAAAAACCTTTGGAAATCCGAAGATAAAATTCTGGGAATTGTTTGGGACGGAATTGGTTATGGAGAAGATGAACAAATCTGGGGTGGTGAGTTTTTCGAATATCAAAATAAAGAGATGAACCGATTGGGACATTTAGATTATTATCCTTGGGTTTTGGGCGATAAAATGTCTAAAAATCCAAAGATTTCCGCTTTATCTATAAGCAATTCCAATCCTTTTTTTAGAACCTATTTCGATGATAACGAATGGGCTATTTACACCAAAACGATTCAGAATCCTAGGATTGAAACTTCGTCAATGGGGCGATTGTTTGATGCCGTTGGATTTGTACTAGGATTTCATCAACCTATCTATTTTGAAGGAGAAGCTGCTATTTATTTAGAAAAATTAGCCCAAAAACAATATGTAAAGTCCAAAAATGTTCTTGTCGATTACCTCGAAAATATAGTTTTATCGAACAACTGTATTCCAACAAAACTACTTTTTGACATCATTTTGGAACACCAACAAAAAGGAATTTCAGTTGGTGAAATTGCGGCTAACTTTCATTACACCTTAATTAAGTGCATCGAAAAAGTGGCTTCAACCAATAAAATTCGTACATTAGCTTTTAGTGGTGGAGTGTTTCAAAATTCGGTTTTGGTTGATATGATTTACGAATTTTTATCCAACAATTTTGAGGTTCATCTGCACGAAAACTTTTCTCCAAACGACGAAAATATTTCTTTCGGACAATTGAATTATTACCTAAATATTAAAAATTAATTTCAAAATAATGAATATAAACGAACTATTAGGAACTATCGGAAAAACTGAGGAATCGGATAAAATTTCCTATTCTGCCGGAGTGATTATGGCACAAAGCCTCAAAGACATTGGGTTTGACGAAATCAAATACGATGATTATTTGGAAGGAATGAAATCGGTTTTTGATAATTCCTATCCCAAGATTTCTCAAAAACAAGCCATTGCTATTTTTCAAAATTATGTGGCATTGCTTCAGGAAGATTTAAAAGATCGAAATGCTGAATTGGGAAAACTATTCTTGGAAGAAAATGCCAAAAAAGAAGGTGTAATCACACTTGAAAGCGGTTTGCAATTCGAAATTCTGGTGCAAGGTACTGGAGATATTCCAACCATTAACGACACAGTAAAAGTCATTTATGAAGGTACTTTATTAAACAAAGACGTATTTGATTCGACCAAAGATACTGGAGCCATCGACTTACAATTGGCAGAAACTATATTGGCTTGGCAAGAAGCTTTACTTTTGATGCCAGTGGGTTCCCGTTGGAAATTATACATTCCGCATCATTTGGCTTACGGAGAATATGGCGCACAACCTATGATACAACCTAATTCGACTCTTATTTTTATTATTGAATTGTTAGAGATTGTTTAGTAAAAAATGAAACACAAATTTCCACAAATTAGTATTGAGATTTAATGTTTTTGTTGAAATTTCAAAATCTGTGAAAATCTGTGAAATCTGTGGCAAAAAATCAAAATTTTTATGAAATACCTAACCGAATACAGAAATCCTGAGCTTGTAAAGCACTATATCGCCGAGATTGGTAAAATCATTACTCGACCTTGGAACATCATGGAAATTTGTGGCGGTCAAACCCATTCGTTAGTAAAAAATGGACTTTTAGATTTGCTTCCCAAAGAAGTGAGAATGATTCACGGACCAGGTTGTCCCGTTTGTGTCACTCCTATTTCGTTGATAGACAAAGCAATCAAACTCTTGAAACAAGGCGTTATTGTTTGCTCTTTTGGCGATATGATTCGGGTTCCGGGTTCTACAAAAAGTTTACTTCAAGCCAAAGCCGATGGTGGTGATTTGAGAATTTTATATTCGCCTCTCGAAGCCGTAAATATTGCGGTGGCAAATCCAGATAAAGAGGTCGTTTTCTTTGCAGTTGGTTTTGAAACGACTGCTCCAAGCAATGCGCTTTCCGTAATTCATGCTGCAAAATTGGGTTTAAATAATTATTCTATTTTAGTTTCTCACGTTTTGGTTCCACCAGCTATGGAAGCTATTTTATCGGACGAATTTTGTACTATCGATGCCTTTTTAGCAGCGGGTCATGTTTGCACGATTATGGGATTGGACGAATACCATCCCATTGCCAAAAAATATAAAATTCCACTTGTCGTAACAGGTTTCGAACCAGCCGATTTGGTGCAAGGTATTTATCACGCTGTATTGCAATTGGAAAATGGCGATTATTTTGTGGATAATCAGTACAAACGAATGGTCAAACCCGAAGGCAATCTCAAAGCCAAAGAAGTGATTTATGATGTTTTTGAGATTGGCGAACAAGAATGGCGTGGTATTGGAAAAATTCCTGAAAGCGGTTTCGTAATGACTGAAAAATACAAGAAATTCGATGCCAATAAGAAGTTTTCCATCGAAGTATTGCATAGTGAAAAAGACAAAAAGTGTATCGCTGGAGAAATTCTGAAAGGCATCAAAAAACCTCACGAATGCCCTGAGTTTGGTAAAAATTGCAAACCATCGAATCCTCTTGGTGCGCCAATGGTTTCTTCTGAAGGAGCTTGTGCAGCCTATTATCACTATTCCATTTAATATATGATAGGATTTATTATCACGGCCTATGCTGGCTTGGAACACGCTTTTGAAGCCGACCATTTACTGGCAGTCAATAGTCTAGTCACAAACAGGAATACACTAAAAGAATCGGTTAAAGATGGTGTGTTTTGGGGAATTGGACACACGTTGACAATTTTTGTAGTGGCTATCTTGATGATTGGTTTCAAAGTCGTTGTTAGTGAACAAGTTTTTAGTTATCTCGAAGCAGCTGTTGGATTGATGTTGATTTTTTTAGGGATTTACCGCATGTCGAAATTGTTAAAAAAAAACACCCACACTCACACCTATTCTCACAGTCACACACTTTCCAAAACCGATCCAAAAAGTCATTTGCATTGGCATACTTATTCGCATTCGCACATCATAACGAATTCAAATCACACGCATCCCAATAAATCAAATAGTTTTAGCGCAGCTTTTGGAGTGGGTTTGGTTCACGGTTTGGCAGGAAGCGGAGCCTTAGTAGTATTGGTACTTTCACAAATGAAAACTACACCCGAAGGGCTATTGTACATCTTAATTTTTGGTTTGGGTTCCATCATCGGAATGTTTATCGCTTCGGGATTGTTTAGTCTTCCCTACGGAAAATCAATTCTAAAATCCCAAAAACTACAATTTGTGCTCATCATTATTTCTTCGCTACTTTGTATTTTGTATGGTGGAAAAGTGATTTATGAGAATCTTTTCTGAAAATCATTACAAGAGTTTAGCCTCTAATTTTTCATAACTCATTTTGAGAAATTGAAAAATTTAATATATTTATCAAAAAATTTAAACTAAACCTTTATGAAAAAGAAATTTTTAATTATTGTAATGCTTCTTGGAACATTTACTTATTCGAATGCACAAAACATTGGCGACATCACAAAGGCTGCTGGTTCAACCGCCACCAAACAAGCCACTTCGGCTGCGGCTAGCTCTTTTGATGTTGCCAGCATTTCAAATCAAGTGATGGGAGTACTTTCTCCAAAATTAAAATTAACCGATGCTCAAAAACCACTAGTAAATTCATTGGTAAATGAAACTTTGAACAAAAAGAAAAACATTTTACCAACTGCACTTTCAGACAAAGCAGGTTATGCTTCTAAAATGTTAGGAATCAGCAATGGTTTTACTTCAAAAATGAAAGGACTTATTAAACCTGAACAATACACAGCACTTTTGGGCTTATTACCAAAATCGGCTTCATCAACATCTGCTTTGGCAAAAATGTTATTTTAGTATTTTTCTAAAATAGATTTCTATTTAAACCGAGACTTTGTTTCGGTTTTTTTATGCTTAAAAAATAATTTTAATTAATTCAAGTTGCTAGTTTAGATAGTTTAAAAAACAAAGCAGAGGTTAAGTAAATTTGTTTTGCGAACCAATAAAAAGAGCCCATACTTTGTAAAGATAAAATTATATCAATTTACATAATTATTATCTCGCAAAAGCGCAAAGACGCAATGTTTCGTGTGCTTTCTTTGTGAAAAATCTTCAAAAAAAATTAGAATTGAAAGTGTGAATTTGTAGAAAAAGAAATTAAAAAGTATATCCTATCGAAGTTATAATCCCCCAATCGTTTTTAGCATTTCCACCTTTAGTAGGCTCATTATCAAAATTTTCATAGAGTTGAACATTCAGATAAAGGTCTGAAATAAGTTCATATTTTGCTGATAAATCATATTCAAGTCTGACTCTGCCAAACGAAGTTAGAGAAGGATACAAATCCAGACCGCTAGTAATATCAATTTTAGGATGTCGGTATTTAAACCACTTGACTTGTGTTCCCAATGTTGCTTCTAAATTTTCTGAGGTTGTCATGCTAGCAATCGTTTTTTCTTGATTGGCCACTAAACCACCCATCACATTAAACCGAATGGAGTTGGTTCTGGCAATATCATAGCCTACTCCATATCCAGCTTGCACTCTATAATCTAAGTCGAGTTCAGTATTTTGCTAGACTTGCGCCGAAATATTGGTTTGCCATTTTTTGGGTAAAAAATGACTCAACGTAAATCCAACCGTATTATTTTTGGACAACTGCGTTCCATCATCGGTTTGCAGACTTTCTAGTTTGAATTGAGTCGAATAATAGGTAGTTCTGTAGGTAACTTTCGAGTTTAAACTGTATTGAAAGATATCACTGGCTTTGGTATAAGTCAATCCTAAATCAAGAGAACCATCTATTTTTTGGAAAAAGGAACGTTTGATGGGGACAATCAAAACAATGTCCCACAAGCGTTTGGCAACAGTGTCCGTTACGGTAATGATATCTACAGTGGACGATACTTTTGACCTTTTTAAACGGCCAAAATACTTTTGACCCGAATTCAACCGTATTTCAAAATATTTAGTAGAATGAATCGAATTGATTTTATCAAATTCAATACTAATCGCTTTCATCGCATCGGTACTCAAATTGAGTAAACCATATTCAAACTTTTTTAATTCTCCTGTAATTCTGTCTCCATTTCGCAGATAAATAGTGTCGTTTTTCTGGGCCTGAACGCTCAAAAAAGTGAAGCAGAGAAAAGCAATATAAATAAATAAATTCCTTTGCATTTTAGGAAAGATGGGTATTTACCATATTCATTTTGAACTATTTTAATTGAAACATTTAAAATGTAAATTAACAAAATAATTATTAATACATAGGAACATACATCTTACTTTTCACAAAAACTACAATATCATTTGGTTTTTCTACTCCTGCGAGTCCACTTTCGAAAATAACTTCGGCAATTTTTATGGCCACATTTACTGAAACATTCAAAATATTTTTCACACTCGGATAAATCAATCCCATTTCAAAATCTTGCTGACTAACTTGTTCTGCAACTGCTTCGGCAGCGGTGATAAACAACAAATCGATTACTCGCTTAGCTTGAGTTGCAAAAAGTGCCAATCCCATAGCTGGAAAAATAAACACGTTGTTTCCTTGACCTGGAGTAAATTTTTTTCCTTCGTAAACTACGGGAGCAAAAGGACTACCACTAGCAAAAATAGCCTTTCCTTTACTCCAAATATAAGCTTGCTCAGCTGTACATTCGGAATGTGAAGTAGGATTAGAATACGGAAAAATAATTGGCCTTTCGTTGATTAAACTCATGTTTTCAATCACTTGTTGGTTGAAAGCACCTCCCACAGTACTCACACCAATTATTGCTGTTGGTTTTACTTGAAGTATAGCCGTTTCCAAATCATTTGTAGGGTTTCCTTGGTGTGCAAATTGTTGCTGATAATCGGCTAAATCAGTTCTTGACTGTACCAATAATCCGTTGACGTCAAACATCCAAATATGTTCTAAGGCTTCTTCCCTACTTAACCCGTCTTTTTGAAATTTTTGAACTAACAAATCGGCTATTCCAAACGCCGCGGCTCCCGCACCAAAAAAGAGAAATTTTTGATCTGTAAATGGCTTACCCATCAACCGACTTATGGAGATAAATCCAGCTGTGGCTATTGCTGCTGTACCTTGAATATCATCATTATATGTGCAAACTTTGTCTTTAAATTTGTTCAATATTCGAATGGCATCAACTCCTTTGAAATCCTCCCATTGGATGCAAATCTTTGGAAAAACTTCGTTGATAGCTACCACAAAAGCTTCAATAAAATCATCATATTCCTTGCCTACAATTCGCTTGTGTTTCAAACCCGGATAGAGAGGATCATTTAAAAATGTTTCATTATTGGTTCCTGTATCTAAAACTATAGGAAGCGTATATTCTGGAGGAACACCAGCACAAGCAGTATATAAAGCTAATTTACCTATTGGGATTCCTAATCCACAAACACCCAAATCACCCAATCCAAGGATTCTGCCACCATCGGTTACTACAGTAAAACGAATGTCTTCTTCAGGCCAGTTTTCAAGAATTTCTTTGATGTGGTCTTTTTGATTAATCGATATAAAAAGTCCTCTAGTTCGTCTTGTGATGTGTCCTAATTTTTCGCAAGCCTCACCAACAGTTGGTGTATAAACCAACGGTAAAAATTTAGCAGGATTATTACTAATCAGATTAAAAAACAAAGTTTCATTGGTTTCCAATAAGTTAGCTAAATAGATATACTGATTAATTGGAAGTTCAAATTGATCCAACTGTTCATTTACTCTTAGCATTTGTGTTTCAATTGTTTCAATTTGAGCAGGTAACAATCCTTCTAAACCATATTTTTTTCTCTCTTCTAATGTAAATGCGGTTCCTTTGTTTTTTCTTGGGTCACGTAATAGAGTATAACCTTTATTTTCTTTCATATTAATACTTTTTGCTATTAAGAACAATGCTTTAAAAATAGTAAAAACATGTCATTATTTTTTTTTATTCTGTAAATAGCAATAAAAACGAGCTTATTTTCTTTTGACACCAGTTAAGAAGGTCTAAATATAGATTGATATTAAACTTCAGTCAAAGTCACTATAAATAATTACACAGTATAAACGTATTGAAAAATCATAAAAAATAGCTAATTTATTAGGAATTAGTGGGGTTTTAAAACAAATAATATTTTTAAAATTACAGCTTTATTACGGTTTCGCTAACCAAAAAAAAATCCTCCAAAGCATAATTGACTTTGAAGGATTCAAAAATTAGCAAAAGCTATCTTTATTAATCAATTTAACTGTTTTTTATAATTATTCATGAGCATGAGCTAAACTTGAATTCAAATAAAAGAACAATCGTAAAGTGTGATTCATATCGTACTGATAACCTGTAGCTTTTTGTTGATAGACATTCATATAACCAAAATCAAAACTCAATTTGGGATTGATGGATTGTTTGATTCCAACAAATAATCGGTTTTGATCAAAAGTGTTATAGACAATATCTTTTCCAAATTGAATTAATAATTCATCTGAAACAACCAATAACGGTGCTTTTTTACTCTTAAAAACAGGAATATTGGTACTAATTAAATACCTCACTCTATTCGAGAATTTATTTTCTCCAGTTGATACATCATTGACAATTATTTCTTGCCAGCGCTGTTCGTTTCTTAACCTTTGAAGAATACTAACTTTCCCTGACTTGGTATTCATTTGAACTTGTTGATAAATTCGATTTTCATCCGAAAAAGTACTCCAAGTAGGATTTTTTGGTGCCAACCACATATGAGCATAACCACCAGTAAAAGAGAACTTTGAATTTGGAATATAGGCAATACCGCCTCTTAAAAAGAAAAAATTATTGTCTTGAAAAAAGTCATTCGTTCTAAGATGAACATCGGCGGCAATTCCCCAATGCTCACTAAATTTTGTAACCGAATTAAGAGAAACCCAAGTTTGAAATTGTTCATTAATTTCTTTTTTTTTGACTGTTTGGGATAAAAGTACTAATGGAAATAGTATAAATAGTACCTTAAGTAGATTTGATTTCAAAATAGAAAAATTTTAGTTATGTTGTAATTTTACGGTTGCAAATTTACTTTTTTCTCTTCTTTTGACCCATGTTTAACGCGCTAAATCAACGTTTCGAACTTAATTTATATCAATTCAAAATAGAACTTATAGGTCTCAAAAAATTATATACAAGAAATATCAAAAAAACAAATCCAACACTTACCAAGTATCTTGGTTTGTTCTTTATTTTGCTAGTCAATTTATTATAACAACCGGAAGTTTAATCGACCATTTCTCAGGATTACATTATTTTGGAGATCCGTATCGATTTGCAATGAATATGATTACTTTCTTTCTTTCTTTCTTTCTTTATTGTATAATGATAGGACTGCTTTTCTTTCCAAGTTTATTATATGGAAATAGGACTATTGAAAAGGAAATAAAAGAAAAATACAGCCACTCCAAACTTTCAAACGAAGTAAAAGAAACCCTTTTATGCCAATTGAATGATTATATGAAAGGAAATGAAAAACCGTATTTAAATGAAAATCTTCTGTTGGATGACATTTCAAAGATCTTAAAAGTAAGTTCGCAACAGATTTCTCAAGTAATTAATGAAAAGATGGGCTTCAACTTCAACGATTTTGTAAATGCGCATCGCATTGATGAAGCTAAAATAATGCTCTTGTCTAATTCCTACTCCAACCTTACCATTGATGCCATAGCTCAAAAATCTGGATTCCGTTCTAAATCGGTTTTTTACACTGCATTTAAAAAACATACTGGCTATACACCAAAGGAATATATTATTAATACTACCAAACCTTCTAGCTAAATAAACTATCAAGTGATTTGCTGACGATTTAACTCAGTTTGCTTATTATCGGATTGAAAGCCTTAGTGAAAACCAAAACAGAATCTCCAATTTGCAAGTTTTCCATATCACTTTCGAAAGCTATTACCTTGATGATTTGGTTGCTACCTGTAATGACCGTGACGACAAAAACGGTGTCTTGCTTTTCGATTCTGGCAATTTGACCAGTGATTTGAACTTTACCACTAATGCTATTATCCGAGAAAACTTCATCGGGAGTTCCGCATCGTTTGATGGTTCCGTTTTCAATGCAAATTACTTGAGTTGCTAAGCGAAACACCTCGTTTAAATCGTGACTTACCATAATAGTGGTTGAACCTAAAAGTTGGTGCGCTTGGGCAATTTCGTTTTGCAAAGTAACGCGCATTTCGGCATCGAGAGCCGAAAGTGGTTCGTCTAAAAGTAATAATTGTGGTTTTCGAGCTAAAGCACGTGCCAATGCCACACGTTGTTTTTGTCCGCCTGATAATCCATTGGGTTTGTGTTTGCGGAACTCTAATAATCCAAAAATAGAAAGCAATTTATTTACAGCAATATCATCTTTTAGAGCTTGTGCAAATTGGATATTTTCTTCCACAGTCATATTCGGGAACAGCGCATAATCCTGAAACATCAAACTGATATTTCGTTCTTGCGGTGGAATATTTATTCGTTTTTCAGAATCGAACCAAACCGTTTCGCCAAACTTTATAATACCTTTATCTGGATTGACAAGTCCAGCCAAAATTCGTAAAAGCGTTGTTTTTCCCGCTCCGGATGAACCAAATAAAGCCACTAATTCCCCTGTTTTGATTTCTGTTTTAACGACTAAATTGACCTTACCATTTACAGTAAGCATCATTTTATGGATGTCGATATAAATTACATTATTTTCCATCCATCGTATTTTTTATTGACACTGTAAATCGTAGTCAGCAAGACCAACGAAACCACAAAAAGAATAAAAGCATATTGATTAGCCGCCCCAAAATTGAGCGATTGCACTTCGTCATAAATAGCAATAGAAGCCACACGAGTTTCGCCAGGCATATTGCCACCCACCATTAGAACAATTCCAAATTCGCCAATGCTGTGAGCAAAAGTGAGCGCAATAGCAGTGATGATTGACGGTTTTATATTGGGAAGCAAAACCTTGAAAAAAGTAGTCGTTTTTGACTTTCCTAAAGTATAAGAAGCTTCACGCAAACTATCTGGCAAGGAACGAAGTCCAGTTTGCAAAGGTTGAATCATAAAAGGCAAACTAAAAAGTACCGAAGCAATCAAAACTCCTTCGAAAGTAAATGCCAATCGCAAATCGAAAGTTTCTGCCAGCCATTTTCCGAAAAAATTACGTGGACTGTACAAAACCAACATATAATACCCAATTACCGAAGGCGGCAAAACCATCGGCATACTAACAAGCGCTTCCACAAAAGGCTTTAATTTGAATCGAGAATAAGCCAACCAATAGGAAAATGGCAAGCCAATGATGATTAAAATCAGCGTGGTGGAAAGAGCCAATTTAAACGTAATCCACAAAGTTTGAACAAAAGCAGCATCCATAATTTAAGTTCTGTTTTATTGTTTTTTCATTAGTGATACTTCATTGGCTTTAACCATAGCTTCTATAGAATCTCCAACAACTATTTGAAGCGCATCGATTGCTCGAGTCGTGATAGCTGACGTAATAATCTGCTGCTGAAATTGAAGTGTTATTTTGCTCAACAATTCACCACGTTCCACCTTTAAAACTTGACATTGCATACGGTTTCGCAAACTAATTAAACCCGACAAATTTTTGGCAAGGGACACTTCAGTTTCTTTGAATACAAGGTCGATGGTATTCGATTTTTGTAACCAATCTGTTCGTATCGCCGACTCAATAAGCAAAGCCGAAAAGTTTTGTCCATTTACATCCACATCAACTAGCAAGATTGCTCCCGATTGTTGTATTTGTGTTATAATACCTGTTAGTACATTCATATTTAAGGAACTAAAAATCCGTATTTTTCAAAAATGGGTTTGCATTGGTCACTCAAAACAAATTTCACAAACTTCGCCGCTTCTGGATTACTTTGCCAACTTTTGATTAAAACCATTGCTTGCTCAACTGGTTTGTAACTTTTGGTATCGAGTACAAAATAAGTCCCTTTCATCTCTGGAGACATCGCCAAAGAAAGTGCTAAAAATCCAATTTCGGCATTTCCGGTTTGGGCAAATTGTGCCGTTTGGGCAATATTATCTGCATATACTATTTTGTTTTTAACTTTGTCAAAAAGTTTGTAATATTTCAAACATTCGACGGCTCTATCGCCATAAGGAGCTAAATCGGGTTTAGCAATCGCAATTCGTTTGACATCAGTATTGACAACACAATTCAAACCTTTCGTCACATCAATAGTATTACTCCAAATGACTAATTTTCCAAAAGCATAGGTTTGAATTTTACCCGAAACGATTCCTTGTGATTTTAATTTTTCGGGAAATACTTTGTCGGCAGCCATAAATAAATCGAAATCGGCTCCGTTTGTAATTTGCTGAACTAATGCTCCAGACGCTCCCAAATTTACTATAATTTTCGCTTTAGGATTCTTAAGTTCATATTTTACTTTAATTTCGTTTAGAACAAAACGCAAGTTTGCTGCAGCAGCTACTTTTACCGTTTGTGCCTGTACACTTAAACTAATTAAAAGTACTAAAAATGTGTGTTTTATATTGATTTTCAATTTAAGTATTCAAAATTTAAATTAGCTTTTTGCCTTTAAGAGATTTATGTCATTGATATTGAATTGTTAATCTAAGATTTGATTCTTAAATTACACCAAATGCTAAATTAGCATATCCAATCCACAAAAAGCAAGCATTTTTAAGATAACTTTAATTATTTTATAGTTTTAAAATGCCTAATATTGTATAACATTCTAATCCAAAAACTATGAAAAAAATAATCATCTCCGCTGCAGTAGTATTATCCGTTTTAATTGGCTGTAAATCAAAAGGAAATTCGGCTGATGCCAAAAATTTGAATCTCGTTTTCGAATCAAAAAGTAATAGCAATGTCACCGGAACTGCAACATTTACAGAAAAGAAAGGCAAAGTAACTTTTATTGCCAAAATATCGGGATTAAAACCAGGTATTCACGCCATTCACATTCACGAAAAATCAGATTGCACAGCTGCTGACGGAAGTTCGGCTGGAGGACATTGGAATCCAACCTTCAAAAAACATGGTCAATGGGGAGTTGGAGAATATCATCGTGGTGATATTGGCAATTTTATAGCCGATGAAAAAGGAAACGGAACCATCACGCTAACCACTGATGAATGGTGTATTGGTTGCGAAGATGAAACTAAAAATATTCTAGGAAAAGGATTAATTGTTCATCAAGGTGCCGATGATTTTGTATCTCAACCCGCAGGAAATGCTGGAGCTAGAGTTGCTTGTTCGGCAATTATAAAGTAATTTTCAATTATTTGGACAATAAAGAACATCATTATTTTAAAAATGCCAATGAATGGCGAGAATGGCTTCACGAAAACCATACTAAATCCACGGGAATTTGCTTAATTTTCTACAAAGTAGGTAGTTCATTTGAAAGTATGCGTTGGGAAGAAGCCGTTCAGGTTGCCATTTGCTACGGTTGGATTGATTCGACTGTAAAAAAAATAGATGATGAACGTCGCAGGCAAGTTTTTTCGCCTCGAAAAGACAAAAGTGTTTGGAGCAAACTCAACAAAACCTATATCGATAAACTCCTGAAAGAGAATCTCATTCACGAAAGTGGATTGTCTAAAATTGAAATTGCCAAAAAAAATGGCTCGTGGAATTCACTAGATGCTGTCGAAGATTTAATTATTCCAGAAGACTTGCAATTGGCTTTCGAACAAAATGAAATCGCTTTTGAAAATTATAAAAATTTCAGTCCTTCCTACCGGAAAAGCTATCTTTATTGGCTCAATCAGGCAAAAAGACCCGAAACACGAAATACAAGAATTGTTAAAATCATTGATTTTTGTAATCAAAATAAAAAATCAAGAGAATAATTTTTACTCAAACCCATAAAAAGACATAGCTTTGCAGTACAAATTAAAACAATGATTAACCCTTCGGCAATTGGTTGGATAGACAAATTTTTCTTGAAGCAAAAAACCTCTTTGCTTTCCCATGAGGCGTACTCGAATACTTTTTACAATAAAGTTAGAGAAACTGGATTCATTTATGGTCACATTGTTGCTTTTGACACTCCATTCGAAATTGTTACTAAAGGTTGGCTACAAAACGAAATTTCCAAAGTAGCATTACTCAATACTTTGTTTGGTGCTTACAAACTGACTACAAACGATAGTGATTCTGAAAAATTCATATTAAAAACTCTAGAATTTTATAACGAAATGAATCCACAAGGATTCAATTTGTTTCGAAAAGTATTACCTGATAGTTCCGCTTCTTTAAACTTAGAAAAAATTATTGATAGTAGAGTTCAAACTAATGTGGATATCATTAGCAAGAACTTTTCGCACATAGTGACTAATGCTTTGTTATTTATTGATGTTTTGGCGTATTCTCAATTTTTGGCTCACGGAAAAATCCCCGAAAAGTACCTAAAAAAGCTAGAAGAAGCTATTGTAAGTATTGTTTCATTGGCATTGAAAACCAAATCTAATAAGTCTAAATACGATGATTTACTAATCAAACTTTTTGAGTCTTCAGTTAGATACAGCAAGTTTTCGAAAATAAATGTGCAGTCCCAACATTTTGGAATGGATGAATTAAAATTAGATTATTTTACCACTATATTAGAAAAACAATATTTAGTTGATATGGCTGGAATGGCATTGTGGAGTGACGGAATTATCGAAAAAAACGAAGCTTATTTTCTTTACAAATTAGCCGAATTGATGGAAATTCCTGATGAATTTGTAACCGACAGTATTTCAAAAACCAATGAATTTATTACTAAATACAAAAAAGAAATCCCCTATTTTAATTACTCCAATCCTGTCAAACACTTTTATGATCAAACTACACAAACGGTAGTAACGCTCATTAGCCGAAATAAAAACAGATTGGTTAGAGAAATTGTCCAAAGCAAGGAATTGATGGTTCTCCTCGCCTATTCTACTCGAAGAGATTTAGACGCCAAAGAGAAGAAAAAAGTACGAAAACAATTGTTGGATATTTGTAAAACCATTCCATCTCTAGCAATATTTCTATTGCCTGGCGGAAGTTTATTATTACCAATTTTTATCAAATTTATTCCAACACTTTTGCCTTCGTCATTTAATGAAAATTTAGAAAACGAGGATTAATAAAATTTAGAAAGTCCAAAAAAATAGCCGCTATTTCACGTGAATTAACGGCTAATAAATTTACATTAAAATCTAAATTTCAGACAATTAAACTTGTTTATTTAAAACTTCAATTGATACACATCTGCCAAGTCTTTATCACAACTAAAATTGACATTTAAATCAGTTACATATCCAGAATTCAAACCGTAAACCCAACCGTGAATAGACAGTTCTTGCCCTTTCTTCCAAGCTGATTGCACAATCGAGGTTTTGGCTAAATCATACACTTGTTCTTTAACATTCAATTCGACAAATCTATTAAAACGCTCGGTCTCATCTTCGATAGCATCCAATTCGACTTGATGAAAACGATACACGTCTTTAATATGACGGATCCAATTGTCAATAATCCCTACAGAATCGTTTCCCATTGCTGCTTTGATACCTCCGCAACCATAATGACCACAAACTAAGACGTGTCTCACCTTTAAAACATTGACAGCATAATCTAAAACACTTAGCATATTCATATCCGAGTGAATGACCATATTGGCAATATTTCTATGTACAAAAGTTTCACCCGGTTTTGCACCAATGATTTCATTTGCAGGCACTCGACTATCAGAGCAACCAATCCAAAGTAAAGGAGGCGATTGACCTTTGGCAAGATCTTGAAAATAATTTGGATCAAGTGCCAATGACTCTTCAACCCATTTTTTATTTCTTTCTAATATCTTATTATAAAAATCGCTCATTGATGATTTTGTTTTTAGTTTTTCAAAAATAGAAAAATATAATTTAAGAAAGACAATATTATCAGCTTATGATTTATTTATTCTTGTTGCCAAGCTTTCAGCATCCAAATGGTTTTTTCTTGCTCTACAATAAAATCACCCATCATCGAATTGGTACCCTCATCGTCAATATCACCTGATTTTTTCAGGATAACTCTTTCGATAACAAGCAATTTTGATAAGGAAGAAACAATCAGTTCAATAGCTTTTTCATCGTTATGAATGTTTTTTCCAATTTCTAATTTGTTGTTTTTGATATAATCTTCGAATGTGTGAAGTGGAACTGCGTCTAGTGTTAAAACACGCTCCGCAATCAAATCGATTTTCAACTGACTGTCGTTATACAATTCTTCGAATTTTAAATGCAAATCGAAAAAACGTTTGCCACGAATATTCCAATGCAATCCTCTCAAATTTTGATAATAAATTTGAAAATTGGCTAATAAAACATTCAATTCTGCTGCCAATACTTCGGCTTCTTCTTTTGGTAATCCAATACTATTTAGTTTCATAATAATTTTATTTATATAATTTTAAACAAATTTAGAAAATAACAAAGCTTCAATACTATAAATTAAATTGATTGTTTTTATATTTGCATCATAAAATACTATACAATGACTATTACTCAACTTCAATATGTTTTGGCTGTAGCCGAACATAAAAATTTTACGCTTGCTGCCGAAAAATGTTTTGTTACACAACCTACTTTGAGTATGCAAATTCAAAAAATTGAGGAAGAACTGAATATTTTGATTTTTGACAGAAGCAAAAAACCAATTCAATTGACTGCTATTGGTCAAAAAATTGTAGAACAAGCCAAAAATATTGTCAACGAAGCTGGCAAAATAAAAGATATTGTCGAATACCAAAAAGGATTCATTGGTGGCGAATTTCGTATTGGAATTATTCCAACTATTATGCCAACCCTTTTGCCCATGTTTTTGAACAATTTTATCAAAAAGTACCCAAAAATAAAACTCATCATCGAAGAATTGAATACCAATGAAATTATAACCAGATTAAAAAATGGTCATCTCGATGTGGCTATTGCAGCAACGCCATTAGAGGACGAAAAAATCAAGGAAATTGTGCTCTATTACGAGCCGTTTGTAGCTTATATACCTGAAAATAATAGCATTTCTCAGAAGACCGAAATCGAAATTTCGGATTTAAATTTGGATGATATTTTATTGTTACAAGACGGACATTGTTTTAGGGACGGCATTTTGAATTTATGCAAAAACAAGGAAATGACTGGTAAAAATTCATTTCAATTAGAAAGTGGTAGTTTTGAAACCCTAATAAAATTGGCAGATGAAGGATTAGGAACCACACTTCTCCCCTATTTACACACTTTGAATTTAAACGATAAAGACAAATTAAAACTAAGACAATTCAAAGAACCTAAACCAGCTCGTGAAGTAAGCTTAATTTACCCAAAAAGTGAATTGAAAATCCATATTATTGATGCGCTTAGAAATACCATTTCGGGTGTAGTGAAAGGAGCAATTGCGTTTCAAAATGTTCAAATAATAAGTCCTATTTCGAAGAAATAAAAAAAAGGATGTCCATCAAGACATCCTTTTCTATATCAATAAACTTTTTTTCTAATTTTCTAAAGGCAAAAAACCATAGATTTTAGAATAATACAACATTTGTTCTGCAAAAGTTTTTGGTTGTTTTACTTCAATCGAAATAATTTCTCCTTTAGCGTCTAATTTTGGAACCAAAATTGGATTTACAAAACCACTATAAGGTGCAGATGAAAATTGTTTGTTTCTTTCCAAAACTTCGGTGTGTATTTTTTGATCTACTTTAACACCATAATTTTCTACCAAAGCTTTTCCAGCTTCATAATCGCCTTCGGATTTGATACGTTGTATTTCACGCAACAATTGTCCAAATAAATCGTGTAATTTATCGTAATCTGTAATATTAAAATAGGTTTTTCCGTTACGAGTCAATTGCTCAATAACGTTGTCTTTTTTCCCTTTTTCGAAAACCCAAGCACTCACATACTGTCGGTTTCTCATATGAGCTTCTTCGATGTTAGCTCCCGGCTCTAAACGAATAAGTTGAGTCATCAATCCGTTTCGAATGTAACTGTCATAGGATTCCATTCCTAGTTTTTTCCAATCATCAACCAGTCCTAATTCTTGCAATTTTGGGCTATAAACATAATATAATCCCACTAAATCGGCTCTACCTTCTTCGAGAGTCGAAGCATAACTTTTCAAAGTTTCTTTTGGTGTTCCTACTCCAGGATTGATTTGCCCTGAGGCATGACCAATTACTTCGTGCAAAGCGGTGTGCATTTTATCTCCCAGTTCCGCATATTTTTCGGCCAAAGCAATTTCTTCGGCATCGTTGGCAAATTCTTGCAATCTTCCTTTTCCGCCAGCATTATTATAAGCGTCAATAATATTGCCTAATGATACTGATTTTGAACCGTGTTCAGCACGAATCCAATCTGAGTTTGGAAGGTTTACACCAATTGGAGTTGCAGGAGAAGAATCGCCAGATTCACCAGCAACGACAACGGTTTTATACGAAACACCCACTACATTTTTCTTTTTATTTTCGGGAATCAATGGAGAATTATCTTCAAACCATTGCGCATTTTTAGAAATTACTTCCATTTTTTTAGACATGTCAAAATCTTTAATTTGAACGATACTTTCATACGAACCTCGATATCCCAAAGGATCACTATAGACTTCGATAAAACTGTTGATATAGTCAATATTCCCTTCTGTAGCTTGTGACCAAGCAATGTTATAATCGTCCCAAGTTTTCAAATTTCCTGATTTGTAATAACTAATAAGCAAACCAATGGCATCGCCTTGTTGTTTGTTTTCGGCAACAGTTTGTGCTTTTTCAAGCCAATAAACGATTTTGTTTATCGCTGCGCCATACATTCCACCACTTTTCCAAACTTTTTCTTCTAATTGTCCTTTTGAATTGCGAACTAATTTAGAATTCAAACCGAAAGAATAAGGTCTTTTGGCATCAGGACTTGTTTTCTTGGCATAAAAATCTTCTACTTCTTTTGCAGTGATTCCTTTGTCATAAAAATTGATTGCCGAACCTTCTAATAATCCTTTTGATTCATCGAGATTTACTTTTTTCGCATCGGCATCATTAAATAAAACCGCAACAATAGCTGGTGACAAACTTGTTTTTGTGGCTTTCATCAAACCATTAAAATAAGCAGCAGAAAATGCAGGTTTGATTTTATCATTTGAATAATGATGGTGAATACCATTGGCAAACCATACTCTTTTGATGTAAATTTCAAAATTCTTCCAGTCATTTGACTTTTTATCTCCTTTGTAATTTACATAAATATTTTCAAGCGCTTTTCTAATTTTAAGATTGTACTTGTAATGTTGATCCCAACCAATATCTCGCCCAGAATAACCAGCTTGGGTGAGATAATAAACTAATTTTTGTTCTTTTAACGTGAGATTTTCCCAACCTGGAATTTGGTAACGCAATACTTTTATGTCGGCAAATTGTTCGACAACATATTCAAAAGGAGTTTCTGGAGCAGTTTTTACATCTTTGGTTTTAGTTGTCTGCGCATTGCAAACAATAGAAACTCCAAGTGTCATAAAAATACCAGCAATTTTAAGTAATTTCATCATTGATAATTTAGTAGTTTTAAAAAAAAATATTTAACAAATGTACGTTTATTTAAATAATTTATAACAAATAAAATTGCTTTGATTAGCAATAAAAAAAAATAAAATCCATCTTAAACGCGCTATTTCATTGGTATAAATCTATCTAGTTCGAACATTATTTACAATAAATTCAGAATACATCTTTAAATAAATTGAGAAATTTTTTATACTTTTTTGACAAGTTAAACGTATTAATAAAATTTCTAACTTTACAACTGAAATTAACCTATCGATTATGAGAATTTTAAAGTACCTCTTTCTGTTATTATTACTGAGTTTAGTAGCATTATCCATCTTTATCGCCACTCAAAAAGGAGTATTTACTGTTGAAAGAAGCAAGATTATCAATTCGCAAAGATCCTCGGTATTTAGTTATGCCAACGATTTAAAAAATTGGAAAGATTGGAATTCATTGGCCGTTGAAGATTCGCTTATCAACATTACAAATTCTAATAAAACCATTGGGATTGGCAGTTTTTGCAATTGGGACGGAAAAGAAGGAAGCGGTGAATTGA
>Ga0209717_1001483_pt1 | contig 25174 bp, 18 predicted proteins | sample AD_UKC048_MetaG_FD_184418 | JGI IMG/M metagenome (GOLD analysis project Ga0209717, IMG submission 184418) | Active sludge microbial communities of municipal wastewater-treating anaerobic digesters from USA - AD_UKC048_MetaG (SPAdes) (version 2) | ecosystem: Engineered > Bioreactor > Anaerobic >... | reverse complement strand
GGCGAACTCAATGGCCAGTATGTCAAACTCGTCAAAGCCAAAGGCGAATTAATTTGGCACAGCCATGATGCGGAAGACGAACTTTTTATGATTTTGAAAGGTACCTTTGCCATGGATTTTCGCGACCGCACGGAAGTGGTACATGCGGGCGAGGTGCTGATCGTGCCCAAAGGTGTTGAGCACCGGCCCCGTACCGAAGGCGACGAGGAGGTCTGGCTGATCCTGTTCGAGCCGAAAGCCACCAAACATACGGGCGACATCGAGCACGAAATGACCAAACACCAACAAGACTGGATCTGACTATGATGCATTTTGATCTGGAAAAATCAATTGAAGTACTGGAACGTACGCCGCGCGTGCTCCGTGCCTTGCTCGAAAACCTGTCGGACGACTGGGTGTACAGAAACGAAGGCGAGGAAACCTGGAGTCCGTACGAGGTGGTCGGGCACCTGATTCACGGCGAAAAAACCGACTGGATTCCGAGAATGGAGGTGATCCTGTCGGATAAAGCGGACAAGACCTTCGAGCCGTTTGATCGCTTCGCACAACTCATCGCGGAACAGAAGCCCTTACAGGCGTTGCTGGATGAATTTGAGTCTCTGCGTGCCGAAAATCTGCGCATACTGCGCTCCAAAAATATTTCAGGTAATGACCTGAAAGCCAGAGGTCAACATCCCGCTTTTGGCGAGGTAACACTGGCGCAACTTTTGTCGACCTGGCTGGCACACGACCTTGGACATGTCGCGCAAATTTCACGTGTGATGGCCAAACAGTACAAGGAAGAAGTGGGACCGTGGATTGCGTATCTGAGGGTGCTACAGTCTTGAAGTGAGTTGTGAATAGTGAGTTGTGAGTTATACCCGAAACACCAAATCCGAAACACACAGAATACGGGACTGACCCGCTTGCATATTTTCAGTCATTCAATGGGTTCGGATTCGCCGGGAAGCGCGAATTGTCCGGATACCGCTATGCATTAACTATGGAACCTGGGTCTTTATTAAACCGCAAAAAACTTCATTATTACCGCCTCATCTGGTTGAAACACGATTTGCCCGCCGGGCTTACCGTTTTTCTGGTAGCCTTGCCGCTTTGTCTGGGCATTTCGCTGGCTTCCGGCGCGCCGCTGTATGCGGGCATTTTATCGGGCGTGATCGGCGGACTGGTGGTGTCTTTCGTGAGTGGGTCGCAACTGGGCGTATCGGGTCCTGCCGCAGGCCTCACGACGGTCGTTTCGGCATCTATCATCAGTTTCGGCGATTACCGTATTTTCCTGCTGGCCGTTTTCGGTGCGGGCGTGTTTCAGGTATTACTCGGACTTTTGAAACTGGGCACCGTCGCCAACTTTTTCCCCTCCGCTGTGATCAAAGGCATGCTGGCCGCTATCGGCATCATCCTGATTTCCAAACAAATTCCGCTGGCGCTGGGGTACGACCAGCCCGATTTCTGGACGGACGGTTTTCTGGGTATTTTCAGCAGCAACAATTTTTTCAACAACCTCGACGATTTTTACCACCATTTTTCCAATTCGGTGCTGCTGATCACCCTGGTGTCTTTATCGATCCTGGTGCTGTGGAGCGAGTTTTTTCGCCGCCAGGCACGGTGGTTGCCATTACCGCTGCTCGTGGTGGTGACGGGCGTTGGAATCGCTCTGGTGCAACCGCTGATCAACCCGGAATGGGCGCTGAAACCGACGCAGATCGTGCGCATTCCCGATAATATTTTCGGGGAAATTGCCCTGCCCGATTTCTCCGTCATCTGGAGCAATACACGCATTTTTAAAGACGCGTTCACCATCGGGTTGCTGGCCAGTCTGGAAACCCTGCTCTGTGTGGAAGCCATCGATAAACTGGACCCGCTGAAACGCAAAACGCCGGTCAACCGCGAACTTCTGGCCCAGGGTGTCGGCAACATGCTCTGCGGACTCGTCGGCGCCCTGCCGATGACGGCCGTGATCGTACGTGGTGCAGCCAACGTGGATGCGGGCGGTCGTACCCGTTTGTCGTCGGTTACCCACGGCGTTTTTTTGCTGCTGGCGGCGGCGGCGGTACCGTTTTTGCTGAACATGATCCCGTTCGCTTCCCTGGCGGCCATCCTGATCATGACGGGTTACAACCTTACCAAACCCGACTTGTACCGGCGTATGTACCAGTTGGGCTGGAATCAGTTTTTGCCTTTTGTAATTACCATTCTGGTCATTCTGGCCACGGATTTGCTCGTGGGCGTGGCGATTGGACTGGCCTTTTCGATTTACTTCATCGTGCGGAATAATTTCAAGGCGGAATACAAAACCGAACGGCATCTGGAGTCGGCTACCGAGTTTCATTATATCAAACTGAACTCTATGGTGACGTTCCTGAACAAGGTGAACCTGCAAAAAACCTTATACCAGGTGCCGCCGTATTCGGTGCTGACCATCGACGGTTCCGATAGCCGTTTCATCGACTACGATGTGCTGGAAATGATCAGCGAATTTGAAAAACAGGCGCATGAAAAACACATTCAACTGGTACTGAAAAATATTGAGCGGGTGCAGGTTACTTCGTTGCACTGAACGGGTAGCATAAGCCAAAACCTGATTTCCGCTCGGCCGCCCCCAACCCCTAAAGGGGAGTACATCGCAAAGAATGGAAAATCTGCACCTTATCCTAATCCTACCATAAGGTATGCATTCATTGTTCACCGCAAAACACCGCCTTTTAGGGGTTGGGGGCGGCCTAGCGGAAATCAGGTTTTGGGCTTATGAGATAGTCTCGTTTATTTCCGCACCACCATTTTCGGCACCTGCCGCACCTGCCTGCCGCTCACCACTTCCAGCCAGTACACGCCGGCGTTCAGGCTGCTGATGTCCAGCGTTTGCGTGCCTGATGCCTGTATGCTGGTGGAATAAACTTGCTGGCCCGCAGGATTCAGGATGGATACGGTCGCTTCTTCTTCCGCCTGTTCGGGCAAAAACAGCGTCAGTTCGTCGCCGCTGACAGGATTGGGATACACGACCGGATGCGTTGTAGCGCCTTTGAGGCCGGTAAAATCCACGCCTACCACTTTCGATAATTGTTCTTCCCCGGAAAAGTCCGCTTGTCGCAGGCGATAATAATTCAGGCCTGCCTGCGGTTTTTCATCCGAAAAAGAATAGTCGTGTGCCTGAGTGGTGGTGCCGTTTCCGGTTACGAAATGCAGCGCCTGCCATTGGAGTCCATCGGCGCTGCGTTCGACGTGGAAACCTGCATTGTTTTGTTCGGAAGCCGTGCGCCAGAAAATATCCACGTTTTGTCCGTGCTGTCGGGCATTGAAGGAGACCAGTTCTACCGGGAGCACCAGGTCCGACTGGGTGCCGGTGCCGGAAAATTCGGTTAAGTCGTTACATCCCAGGCCGTCATCCGTCCAGTTGCCGGCTGCCAGGTTCGGCGGGTTGGGGCGGGAGGCAAACGTGGAAAACCAGAGGATATACACTGCTCCGGCATCGTCCGTCGATAGCTCCCACCGGCTGTTGGCTGCAACCCATCTTATTTCAGAGGGTGCGCCATTGCCATTCCAGGTGCCGGTATAAATGTTTCTACGCGGTGTACCGCCATCGTCGGAAGTTTTTGTAAAGGTATTGGCGCCGGCGTTCGAGCAGAGTTCGAGGCTGTTTTCCGTCACCGAAATACTTTGACTCCTGAGATCCGCGCTACAGGCGATCAAGACGTAAAAAAGGAAAAGCAGATGAGTGAATGTTGTTTTCATAATGAAGTTATATTAGGGACGGGCCGGGAATTCCCCATTTACGCAAATGATAAAATTCACGACCAGAAACTGTTGCATGTTTGAAAAACCGGTGTTGTTGCTCTGGATGGGTTGATGGGCCAGGCTGACGGAATCGGCCGCCATGTAGGTGCCATCATGGGTTTTGTTGTATTCGCCATCGCCCACCTTGGTGTTGGCCGGATAAGCGTCTTTCGGATTGTGCGTGTTGCCGGCGCCTGTGTTACACCTTATTTTAGCGCTTAAAGTGTGCGTGTGCGGCGGCATATTGGCATCCGTCAGCCGGGTAAACGCCTCGCCGCCCTGGTTGCCCAGTGTATAAATGCCGTCATCGTCCGTGCATTTTATGGGCGTCCGTCCACAGAGATCCGGCAGTGCGAAAGTGCTTGTTCCGTTGCCGCCGTAAGTCGGACCGACAATCGAGAACAGCGGGGTGTACCGGGCGATCTGGAGTACGCTGCCGTCGCAAAACATCCAGCCCTGTGGGGCAAACTTGCCGGAAAATATTCTGATTTCGCCTAAAAATCCATCCATATCAGAGGTGTGTTATGTGAATGATCATTGTGTTTTTTATTCCGGAGTGGGGTATACGCCTTCCGTACAAATCATGTAATTGACAGCCAGAAATGGCTGCATGTTGTTGAACGGTTCCGCCTTGTTTGGATGGGAACTGTCCCAGCTGGTGCTCACGCCCATTCCAACTTCCAGGGCATCGGCGGCCATGTAACTGCCCGAAGATGGAAGCAGGGCATATTCATTGTCGTTGGAGATATTCGAAGGCGCCCAAAAACTGCCCCCCGGCGATGCGGTCGTACCGGCCTCGTCGCTCAATTTTATGTCTATCGCAACACGGTGGTTGTGCGCAGGCAGGTTGGCAGGTGTCAGGGCGATGGTTTCGGCGCCTGCTTTCTGGGCCAGGTTGAAGTTGTTGCCTGCGCCGATCACTGCTCTTCCGCGGATGTCGGGCAAAGCGAAATTTGTGACGCCGTCGCCGCCATACATCGCGCCTATTACGGTAAACAAACCTTCATTTCCAGCAACAGGCATCAATGAGCCGTCGCAAACGTGCCAGCATGGCGGGGCGAAATTGCCCGTGAAAAGCCTTATTTCTCCTAAGTAGGGTTCCATGTTTTTTTGTTTATGAGTTGATGGGCTGATGGGGTTTATGAGGTTTATAGGTTTATGAGGTTTATAGGTTTATAGGTTTATGAGGTTTATAGGTTTATAAGGTTGATGAGGTTGATATTCATCCAGCAAGGCAGGGAGAATAGAGTATCGGCTTCATTGAACGGTTTACATACATGAGTGGCTGAATATCAACCTCATCAACCTCATAAACCTATAAACCTTATCAACCTATCAACCTCATCAACCCTCATCAACCCTATTCCGGCGACGGATACATCCCGTTGATACAAATGATAAAATTGACGCACAGCGAAGGCATCATGTTATCCAGCGGCTTGCCGTTGCCGACATTGCCTTCAGTTACCTCCACCGCGCTCTGGGCGAGGGTAGTTATACGACCGTCGCTGATTTTAGGATTGTACAAAAAGTCGCTGCCGGAATTGCCGGGGTAGTTGTTCAGCGGAGTCGGGCTCGATACGCCACCCGTAGCAGCACTTCTGCATTTCAGTTTCAATTTCGAATCGTCGAACTGGTGGCGGTGCCCCGGCAACTGATTCCATTGCAGCACAGTGGTATTGGCGCCTCCGGTTTTTCCAAGCGGATAGTTTTTGCCCGGGTGAATGGGCAGTCGCCCGCGAAAATCGGGAAGCGCAAAAGTGGTAGTGCCGTTTCCGCCGTAGGTAGTCCCCAGGAGTGAGAACAGTGCCATATTGGTATTGATGGACATGGTTTGTCCGTTACACAGCAGCCAATTGCGGGGAGGCTTCGCGCCGGCGAACAGGCGGATTTCTCCTAGCGTATCAGAATACATGGTATAATGTTTAAATGATGAAACATGTCGGTGGGTGCCCTGCGAAATCAGTGGAGCACAAAGGAGTGGAAATAGCACCTGAAGGACGAAAAATGCCGGTGACAAAAAAGTGACAACCTGGCGCGTGGCGGGTAATTAATTGATAATCAAGTAAATGTACGAGGTTGTGCAAAATGAAAAATCCTATAAGGTTTCAAAAACCTTATAGGATTAAATCATCATGTGTGTACGCCGTGCGCTACACCCCGGCCGTTTTCCGCCGCATCCGCAGACGGGTCTGGTGGATGGTGTTTTTATTTACGCCCAGCATATTGGCCATTTCCTGGGTGCTCAGGTCGAGTTTTTCGAGGGCCAGCAGGCGGGTTTCGGCAGGCGTCAGATCGGGGAATTGTTCTTTTTGCCGGATGATAAACTCCGGGTGTACTTTTTCAAAAACTGCCCGGAATTTCATCCAGTCGTCGTCGGTGAGGATGGTGGCACGCGTGAGTTGTTCGAGGTATTCGCTGCGTTCGCCGTGCCGGGATAGTTTTTCATTTTCGAGGCGGAGGTTTTCCGACAACTCCGATTTTTCGCGGAAGACCCTCGTGAGCGATTCCAGGTCGTTTCGGGCGGCCTGCAATTCGGCTTCCTTCTGGCGACGGTTGTGTTGAAGGCGGCGGAAATGGACGTAGGCCAGCGCCAGCACGAGCAACAGGATAACGATCGCGGCATTGCGCAGCCAGGTTTGCAGTTGTTTTTCCTTCTCCACCAGTTGCAGTTGCTCCGTGTATTTTTCGGCGGCAAGGCGCTGCTGGATGCGCTCGAATTTCCGGGCGTCGTTGCGCCGGTTGAGGCTGTCCTGAAGCGGCCGGGCGAGGTTCGTGTAACGGATAGCCGCAGCGTAATCGCCTTTCATTTCATACAACCGGGCATAGGACTGATAAAAACGGATGTGTTTGAAGTAGTTGTTCTCCGTCAGACTGCCGCCGGCTTTTTCGTTGATCTCGTCTACCCGGTGCAGCAAGTCGGCCGCTTCGTCCCGTTTGCCCAGCTCGAGTTTGGTGGAAATAAGCACCTGCAGGGCGTCGTATTCCGCCCAGAGATCAGGTTTTGCGCCATGTTCATCTGCTTTCACAAGTTTATAACCTTCGTTCGCATAGTTTTCGCCTTCGGCAAAATTGCCCTGTTCCACCAGCATCGAAGCGATGTCGATGGAAGCGATGCCCTGCCAGATCCGGCATTGCCGCCGGATTTCCGCGCTGTTTGTTTGCAGCGCCCGGCTGAATTGCAGGATTTTCTGCGCGTATTCGATGCCTTTGGGATAATTTTTTTGCCGCTGAAAAATAGTCTGTATGTGGTTCAGGACCAGCGTGTACGTATGGCGTCCCGGCTCCGTTGGCTGTATGAAACGTTCCGCCACCGTGAGGTACTGCAGCGCTTTTTCAAAATCTTCGAGGTTGAACATGAACGAACCGGAATGGAACAGGATCCTGGCAATGTCGTACTCCCTGAACTGTTCAAATCCGAGGGCCTCCATTCGTTCGAATTCGCGCAGGATTTCCACGTACAGTTGTTCGTGCGGCAATTTTTTCTGGTAAAACTGCTCGAAAACGGCAAAGTGATGCGCCACGGTTTTTTCGATGTTGAAACCGACTTTTCGGGCCTCCGCTTCCATGTCCGACAACAATTCCCAGGTGGTTTTTTCCGTCAATTTCAATTTGCGGCGTTCCTGGAATTTGTGGTATTGCAGGGCCAGCAGGCTGCGGCGGTCGTTCTTTTCGGCGGCTATTTCGAACATTGGACCGAACGCTTTTGTCAGGGCGGCAGAATCCATTTCCGGAAAAGGGATGCTGTGCACAAACCTGAAACGTTCCGCATCCGGCATGTTGCGGAACGCGGCTTCTCCGAACACCTCCTGCGCAAAAAAGGAGCCGCCGGGCATGCAGAGGAGCATTAAAATAAGGACGGATGCGGGTCCGTGTTGCTTCATTTTTGCTTTATAATCAATCCTGTAAACAGATGCATCACAAATATGATTCATTTGACGGTCACAGGAAGAATAATTCTGTAAAATGGCAGATATCTGTTATAATTGTCCTCCATAAAACCAACCTCTATGCTACGCCGAATGTCCTCTCTTGCAGTGCTCTCCACGGACTGGGCCGCGCTGGTCCTGCGTGTTATCTTTTGTGGATTACTTCTTTACAACCACGCTTTTGTGAAATTCGCGCTGTTCCGCGACAACCCCGACAGTTTTCCCGACCCGCTGGGCTTCGGTGCGGCGCCTTCCTTTTACCTGGTCATGTTTGCCGAAATGATCTGCGGCGCGCTGGTCATGCTCGGCCTGTTTACCCGACCTGCGCTTGTTCCACTCATCATTACCATGACCGTTGCCCTGCTCCGCATTCATTGGGAAAACGAAATCACCGATAAGGAACTGCCTTTGCTTTACCTCGCTGTGTACGGCGCAATTTTTATGTTGGGACCGGGCCGGTTTTCGGTGGACAGGAGGATGGGTTATTAGTTATTGGTTATTGGTTATTAGTGGTGGTAACGCTAGGTGTTTTCAAAAGCCAAGCGTTACCACCACTAATAACCAATAACCAATAACCAATAACTATCTTTTCCCTCCCTCCGCCAGCCCGCTCTCCCGATTCCGGATTACCTCCTGAATCGGCACGCCCGCGATTTTACTTTCCAGCCAGGCTATAATATCGAGGTACATGAATGAGCGGCTTTCGAAGGGGCTGTCCTGGAGTTTTTCCAGTTTTTCTTTCAGGATAACGAACGCGGCGCGTACGCGGGCGGGGCTGTTGAGTTGGAATACTTTGCGGAGGAAACGGAAAATTTCCTCTTCCACCACACTCAGCGTTTCCATTTGCGCCATGAATCGATAGACAGACTTGATCAGGTGTTCGAGGATGTCGAAATTGCCCAGTTCGTAGTGTGCGATCAGGTGCAGCAGGCGGGCGTAGCATTGCAGGTCGCTGCGCAGGTTCACCTTCCAGTGGATGATGCGGTGCAGGTATTCGATGGCTTTCTCGGCATCACCGGCGCCGAAGTACAGGCTGGCAATTTTGTAGTACAGCACCAGCGTCCGGTGGTGGTCGATGAGGAGTTGGTACTGCGCCAGTTTTTCCTCAATTTCCGGAACGAGGTATAAGCCCTCGGAAAAGGTACCTTTCAGGAAATGGCCGTTAATACGTGCAATGGTCAGATAGACAAAGGTTTGTACACGTATGTTGTCGTTGGCATTGGCTTCTTCCGTGTGAGAAAACGCCTCGAACAGCGTGAGCGTTTCGTCGTATTTCTTGTGCTTGCGGAGCATAAAATGCGCCAGCAGAAGGTTGTGCAGCGCCTTCACGTAAAACAGCGTTTCCACCCGGTACATATGCGGCTCGTCGCGGAACAGATCGACCCATTTTTGCGTGTAGCGGTAGTACATCAGGAAATCCTGCAGGATGAGCGCATGCCAGCAATAGGCCTGGTACAGGTAGAGGCGCGCGAAAAAACCTTTGGTCAGGTGCGCATCGGGCGGCAGCCGGGAGGCGAAAAACTCCTGGATGGCGGCGGCGTCCTTGGCATTGCGGGCATGGCCGACGTTGATGTACCAGCTGTACAGTTGCAGCGAGAGGTTGGAAAGGTTGCCCACCAGCGAGAGGCGCTCGTTGAGCGTATTCACCTCGGTCGACAGCAGTTCCGCGCGGTTCTGGATGCTGCGGGTGATATGCAGTTGTTCGATCTTTTTTTCGAACACCAGCGCCTGGTGCCAGAAAGTAGTCTGGTGGTAGGTTTTGGCAGCGTCCTTGATGCGTTGCAACATTTTCAGGCTTTGCTGGAACAGGCCTTTGTTGTACAGAATGCGCGCATATTCCATCTGCTCGTGCAACTGATTTTCAATGTTGTTGTCGTCGCGGAGCGTGCGCAGGCTCGCCAGGATCTGCCGGTACAAACTGGCTTTCAGGTTGGGAATCTGTATTTTTTTGAGGGATTTTACCTTACGCAGAAGCACTTCTTCGTCGTACTCCTCCATTTTGTCGATGGCGTCGAACAAAGTCGTTATTTTCAGATCTGCCGTTCCCAGATTGCGCTGTACGAACAACTTGAAATTGCGCTTCTCCGCTTTTCCCAAAGACCTGATCAACTGAAACAATTCGTCCGACGAGCGTTTTGCCATCGTTTTTTGATGGCAAATCTCTGAAAAAGAATGCTCAACCAAGCGGGTGCCCGGAAAAAAACAAGGGCGTCTTCAACATATTCCTGAAAAGCAGGTTATGGTTGAAACTTTTCCTCTTATGAAAAACAATACCCTGCGCCTGACGGGCGTACTTGTATCGATGGCGGCGCTGGCTTTTACGACCTCGGCCGCCTGTTTCAACAAAACAATTTCCCGACCTATGGAAACTACCCTTACCGATTCTACCCGCACCACGGTGTATCAATTTACCGTGAACGGCCTCGATGGCAAACCCGTTTCGCTGGATCAATACCGCGGAAAATTCATCGTTATCCTCAATGTCGCTTCGGAATGTGGTTTTACACCGCAATATGCCGACTGGGAAAAGTTTTACGAAGCCAATAAAGACCACGTAGTCGTGCTCGGCTTTCCCTGCAACGATTTCGGCGGACAAGAGCCGGGCACCGCAACTGAAATCACTTCTTTCTGCCAGAAGAACTATGGCGTGACGTTCCCCATGTTCGAAAAAGTAGCCGTCAAAGGCGACTCCCAGGCGCCATTGTACAAATGGCTCACCGACCCGGCCCAAAACGGCTGGAACACCCAGGAACCTACCTGGAACTTCTGCAAATACCTGATCAACGAAAAAGGCGAACTCGTCAACTTCTTCGCTTCTAAGGTGAAGCCGGATAATGCGGAGTTTTTGAAGGCGCTGGGGATGTAGTTGTTGGTTATCCGTTATTGGTTATTAGTTATTAGTTATTAGTGTGTTTCAGGCTGGAATGGTGAGGTGATGGGCATTGAGTTCCCTTCGCACTGACCCTCCGGCCTGGTTTAACGGGTACCAAGTGGTGGCATGGGATTTCCATAAAAGAGGGGTATGTGTTTTGCAACTGCAAAACACATACCCCTCTTTTATGGAAATCCCATGCCACCACTAAGATACAGCCTGCATCTACGACAAAAAGGAACTCAATGGCCCATCCTCCCACCATTCCAGCCTGAAACACACTAATAACGGATAACTAATAACTAATAACTTTCTTCAGCGCCTCCTCCTTCTGCCGGTCAATCGCCGCCTTTTCCATTTCCACCTGCGCCTCGGCCCGGTATGCACCCACTTCCGTATCTATTTTCACCTTGTTCTGCACGCTGTTGCGCAGCAGGGTAGTTTTTTCGAGGTTGGCCATTTCAAAAACGTGTTCTTCCTGATGTAGTACGTAATCGTACGGACTGCGCTGGGAGATCAGTTTCACCAGGATCGGCGCCGTTTCCACCGCGATAAACAGGAATGTGATAAACAGGCTGGCATAAAAAATGGCCAGGCTGTTGTTGCTGAGCCTCGAAAGCGCGTCGATGCGGGCAGCCAGTCCGTCGTACCGGTCGCGGTCGAGTGTGGCGATGTTGCCCTGTGCGGTAGTTTCCAGTTGCTGGATGGCCAGTTCTTTTTCCCGTATAACGGGCTGTTGCAGCGCCAGCAAGGCGTCGAGTTCCACCTGCGCCTGGTCGGCAGCGGCTTTTTTGGCTTTGTAAATTGGGCCCAGATTTTTGTGCCGCGACCCACCCGTGCCGTCGGCCTCCTGAATGGCAATTTTCGCCAGCGAGTCGCGCGAAGCAGTTTGGTTCGAAATATCAGATTTAAGTATGCCGATCTGGCTGCGCAGGTCAGCGATCTGGGAAGTGTAGCGGTCCTTCACTTTGTCTTCCTGCTTTTTGAACACTTCCTGCTCCATTTGCACCAGTTCGGCGCGAATTTCCTTTTCAAAAATCTTGAGTTCGAGCGGTTTGGAAATGACCACAGCCAGCAGAACCGCCATGGCGATCCGGGGAAATGCTACCCAGGCGTCGCGCCACCATTTGCCCCGGCTTTTCATGCTCATGACGATGTAGCGGTCCAGGTTGAAAATCATCAGGCCCCATACCAGTCCGAACATCACCGCCATCACGTACGAATCAAAAACGGTGTAGAGCGCGTAGGCCGACGAAAAAAAAGCCAGCACCCCGGTAAAAAAGATGGTGGCTCCGATGCCCATGTATTTATTGCGGTCCGTCGGGCATTTTTCCAGAATAACAGGGTCGGCGCCCGCGCAAAAGAGGAAAAAATCTGCAGTTGATTTCATAGTTCGAAGAAAGCCGGCGATGAAATACGACCCGTATTCGTTCGGCGGCCTGCCAAAGCAACTTGCAAACGCCGGAAAGCCCGAAAAATTTCGATCAAAACAGTACTTGGTTAGACCGACTACCTGTTTTAACAAAATTCTAGCGTTGTATTAAATAACCCAAGTTGTGACCTGTCGGTAGCACGGCCTTCAGGCCGTCGGGAAAAGGCCATTTATGGCCGCCCTGGCATGAAAAAAATGTTTAAATGGCCCTGAAGGGCCCTTCTCCCGACGGCCTGAAGGCCGTGCTGCCGACAGGTCACAACTTGAAAATAATAATGGCAAAACAGCATTGCGCCGTTTTGCCACCACATCAAAATCATTCTTTGTATGAAGTTCTTTTACTGTTTCAAATACCACATTTTGGTATTGAGGTCGTCCGCACCCTGGCGCTGAATGGCGCCCTGGTAGCCGTTTGCATTGAGCGATTGCTCGATGATGGGGTAGCGGAATCGAACCGGAATTTTATTATCGTTCTGGTTGGATGGGCCGGGCGTCAAAGCGGGAATACCCGTACGGCGCCAGTCGAACCAGGCTTCCAGGCCCTGGAAATAGAGGGAAACCCATTTCTGGAAACCGGTTTTGTTGAGTTTTTCGGCTTTTGTGCCCGTGTAAGCCACATCCGGCAGCGAGAAATAGTTGGCAGGCAGCGCAAGGCCGTAGAAACTGAAAGAAGCGTTGACACCGCTTTCATAATACGTTTGTGCTGTTCCGCCGATCAGTCCTTTTTCTGCCGCTTCCGCCAGCAGGAACTGCAACTCCGCGTAGGTCATTACGACTCCTTTCGCAATAGTCAGACCCTGGGTAGAAATGGAGTTTTCATAAAACAGCGACCCGATACGCGACTGGAACTGCGGGCCTCCGTTGTATTGAAGTGCGTCTACATCGTTCAGGCCGTTGGGAATACCGGCGTAAACCGGGCTTGCGCTGCTTTCCGTTGCCGGCGTCGGGCGGAAGAAAATGGGCATACGCGTGTCGCCCAGGTCGGCCAGGGTATCGAGCAGTGTTTTGGAAGCGCGAAATTCGTTGAAAGAGCCGATCCGGGAAGAGTAGAGCGGAAACTGGTCTGGCGACGTGCTTTTGAATGTATACACCGCATTGTCTGCGTTGCTTTCGAAAACAGGAGCAGTTGCCGGGTTCGTTACGATTTCCCGCAGGTCGGCGCCGACGTCGCGTTTGTTGGAAATGCGCAACAGGTAGCGGACGCGCAGGGAGTTTGCCAGTTTTTTCCATTTTGCTACATCACCGGCAAAGATCAGGTCGCCGGCTACCACTTCACCTGTGGTGCCCAGAAGTGTGTTCGCTTCCTTCAGGTCGTTCAGGATACCGATATAGACGTCTTCCTGCGAATCGTATTTCGTGTAATTGATGCCTTCTTTGGCTTTGATAGCCTCGGAATAAGGAATATCGCCGTACGCATCGGTGGCCAGTGAAAACATCCAGGCGCGCAAAACGAGGGCGATACCTTTATAGTTCATCTCGTTTTTCTCGTCGCTTTGGATCAGGATGTTGTTCACGTCGCGCATGTTGTCGTAAACGCTGTTCCAGATGCCGTTGATTTCCCCCCAGAGGTAGCGGTCTTCGTTCACGAACTGGTTTTTAGCCGTATGCTGGATCACGATATTGCCGATACCCCAGGTTTCGCCGAGCACGGAGCCGATCATGTCGCGTTGGATTTGCGGCAGCAGCAGACCGGAATTTACAGCGGTGGGCGCATTAGGGTTGTTATTGATATCGTCAAAATCCTTGGTGCAGCCGGTAAATGCCAGGGCGCCGCACAGGATCAGGGCTGTTATGAAAGTATATTTCATGGATGAAAATTTAAGAGGTAAACAATTTTAGAAACGGCAGTTCAGGTTGATACCCCAGCTGCGGGTAGAAGGCAGGGCGACGGATTCCACACCGGGAATTACCGTTCCGCCTGCGGTGGACGACGTTTCCGGGTCGATGTGCGGCACTTTTGTCCACAGTGCCAGGTTCCGGCCTACAATGTTCACGCTCAAATCGCGGAGGTTCGTTTTGCCCCAGATCCTGTTCGGGAACGTGTAGCCGATGCGGGTTTCGCGCAGTTTGACGAACGATGCATCGTAGATGGCGCCTTCGATGAGGCGACGCCCCAGCGTGTAGGAAGTGTGCCATTCGCGGGCGCTCAGTTTCACCGTGTTCGGGGTAAAGCCGTCGGCCGTTTGAACGACGCCGTCGCCGATCACACCGTTTCCTTCCACGTTCAGGTCGTACCCGTCGGCGCGGCCTTCGAGTGTTTCAACGATCTGGCCGCCTTCCCGACCGACCACCTGCGTGTGCGAATACACTTCGCCGCCGCTGCGGATATCGAACAACACGCCCAGGCTCACGCCTTTGAACGTGAAGGTGTTGTAAATGCCGCCGAGCCAGTCGGGGTTGTAGTTGCCCAGTTTGATGAGGTTCGGTGTAGCCACCGGTTTGCCCTGGTTGTACACGATCTGGCCCACAAATTGTCCTGTAGGGTCGTAGTAAGGGCTGTTTTTATCTGCACTTACGCGCTGATAGCCGATGCCGTACATGTCGCCCATTTGTTCGCCCACACGGGCTTCCACGTTCACATAGCGGCTGGCCATCACGTAGTTGGTCACTTCCTGGCCGCTGATCGGGTCTGTATACAGTTCTTTCACCTTGCTGCGGTTGGCGGAGAAGTTGAACGCCACGTCCCAGGTGAAACTGCGGGTTTTTACCGGCGTAATGTTCAGCGTCGCTTCCACACCCTGATTATTGATCAGGCCTGCGTTGATGAAACGGCTGGCGTATCCGGTCGTGTTGCTCAGGGCAAGCGGCAGCAACTGGTTGCGGCTTTCCGTATTGTAATAAGTCAGGTCGAGGCCGATGCGGTTGTTGAAGAATCGCACGTCCACACCTGTTTCGATCGAAGTACTGATTTCCGGTTTCAGGGCAGGGTTGACGAGCGTGCTTGATTCGCTGTACGAAGGTTGTCCCTGTACGGCCGTTTGTGCATTGTAAACGGCTACCAACTGATACGGATCGGTGTCGTTACCCACCTGCGCTACGCCGAAACGGACTTTCGCGAAGGACAACACGTTGCTTTTGATTTTAAAAGCGTCGGTCAATACAGCGCTCACATTGGCCGCGTAGTACAGGTAACTGCGCGAATCGGAAGGCAGGGTGCTCGACCAGTCGTTGCGGGCCGACAGATCGAGATACAGGTAATTGTCGAAGCCGAACTGGGCAGTTGCATACAAACTGTTGATTCTCTTCTGCGTAGAGGGAACGCTGGTGAGATTCTGCAAAGCCACCCGGGAATTGCCAAGCGTATAAATGCCCGGTACCGCCAGTTCCGGTGCGATGACGTCGGAAAATTTGCCCGTTTGACGCATGGCATTGCCGCCTACGCCTACGTTGAGGTCGAGTTTTTCCGTCAGGTTTTTCCTGTAATTCAGCAAAAAGTCGGTATTGATTTCCGTAAAACCGACCCGCTCTTCGCGGTAAGAGCCGCGCTGAAAACGCTGCGTGCTGTAGGCGCGGCGGCGGGTTCTGAACTCATTGCTAACGTCGGTGCCGCTGCGCACCATCAGGCTCAGGTCGGTAGTGAAGTCGTACGTCAGCGCTACGTTGCCAAAAATACGGTCAATGTTCTGGCTATTGGTATTTTCATACAGGCCGAAATACGGATTGTCGTGGTAATTGTAATTGAAATTGAACTGGTTCAGGTCTTCGCGGCCGGCCATCCAGTAGTCGCGCATGGAAGCGGTGTTCACCTGGCGACCCAGCCAGCAATTGAACAGGTACATGATGTTCTCCGTGCCGTAACTGAGGTTCGGGCGGTTGTCGCTGTCGCTGTTCAGGTAATTGATCGCCGTGCGTACTTTCAGTTTGGGCGACAGATTGTAGCCGCCTGCGAAGGCGATGGTGTTGCGTTTCAGGTCGGTATTCGGCACCGTGCCGGTTTGATCCAGCCAGGTGTACGACAGGCGGAAGTCGCTTTTTTCATTGCTGCCGGCCAGCGCTACGTTGTGCGTCTGGGTGACACCGGTTTCAAAAAAATCGCGGATGTTATCGGGTTGTGCCGAAAAAGGCGTTGCATTGATCGTGCCGCGGGCTGCCAGTTGCGCATTCAGATCGACCGGTCCGATGGCATTGTTGAGATTACCCACATCGCCGCCGCGAAAACCGTTGGTAGTAGGCGAGTCGAATTGATTGAGGAGTTGGCCTTCCATTTTCGGCCCCCAACTTTCATCCACACCGTCGGCAGAACCACCGCCGTTGCCATCTTTAAATTCGAAAACGCCGCCCAGGCCCTGGCCGTATACGTTTTGGTAATCAGGCAGACGAAGTACGTTCTCGAATGAAACGGTGGAGTTGATGGATACGCCGATACCTTTTGTGTTTTTACCCGATTTGGTGGTAATGAGAATAACGCCGTTGTTGGCGCGGGAGCCGTACAGAGCGGCAGCGCTGGCGCCTTTCAGAACAGTAATGGTTTCCACGTCGTCGGGATTTACAAAACCTGCGCCGTTGCCATAGTCCACATCCTGGTAATTGTTGCCCGAAGAGCCACGGAAATCGTTGCTGATCGGAACACCGTCTACCACGAACAGCGGCTGGTTGCGGTTGAGGTTCAGCGAGCGTTCGCCGCGAATGGTCACGCGGGCGGAAGAACCGATTCCGGAAGGATTGCCGACCACCGTCACACCGGCAACTTTACCGGCGAGTGCGCTGACGAGGTTGGTTTCGCGGGCTTTGTCGAGGCTGGCGCCGCTGACTTCCTGCACGGCATATCCCAGCGATTTTTTGGCCTTGCTGAGACCGAGGGCCGTTACCACTACTTCATTCAACTGGTTTTGAGCAGCCAGTTTGATGGTGAGGGTAAGGCCTTCGCCGAGGGCGATCTCCTGCGGTTCGTAACCGACGTAGGAAATGACCAGTTGTTCGCCTGCTTTGGCATCCAGTTTAAAGGAACCTGTGGCATCGGAAACGGTGCCCCGGCCGGCATTTTTTACGGAAATAGAAGCGCCGATCAGCGGTTCGTCTGTGTCCGCATCCAGAACTGTGCCGCTGATGCGCTGCGCATGTACGGCAATACTTAAAAAAGTACATACAAGGGCAATAAACAGGCCCTTGAAGGTGTAGCATTGTGCCTTCATTGATAGAAAAGATTTGTGAAAGTGAAATTGGATTGAAAACTAAAAAAGCGGAATTCTGCTTGAAAAGAACCTGTGTTTCAGATGCGCAAAGGTAGATTCAGCAGGGGGCCGAACGCTGTGGGTGTGCTTTAAGTTTAGTTGAAGAAATGGTTAACCCTGTGCGGATTGCGCATGATTATAATGTTAAGCAGTTTGCCTCCTACTTGCGGAAGGTGCCCCACAAGCCGGATGCCACCGGGTGTTTTGCCTTAAAATCGAGCCCCAGCCATTCCGCTACGGTAGCCGCCACCTGCTGCTGGTATAACTGAACTGCGTTGCTCATTTCTCCGCCCTTGCTTAATCCGGGTCCGATGGCGGCGATCCAGATTTCGTGGGAGTCCGAAATTTTGGCTCCATGACTGGTCCATTCCGCTTTTGCAAGATCCCCCCGGCCGTGATCCGTTGTGATGAGCAGCGCCGTTTTGTTGCGGTATTGCGGATCGGCCTGGATGAATCGCCAGATTTCTCCGATCCATGCATCGGTTTGCCGGGCTGCATCCAGGTAGTCTTTGTAATGGCTGTGATGCGCCCATTCATCCGTTTCGCCGTAGGCGATGTAAAGCACTTTGGGGTGTTTGTTCCGGAGGTATTCCAGCGCGGCGTAATGCGTGAATACGTCGAGTTGTTCGGCATCGCCGAAGGGCGAATAAGCATCCCGTTTCATGTCATTCAGCAATTGCTCACGCGGGGTAGGGTACTCGCCGCCGCAAACATCCTTTCCGCTTACCACGGGGAATCCGGCGCGGGGCTCATTGAGTATCCGGTCGAACGCATCCCAGGCGCCGAAAGCGGCTACCGAACCTTTAAACGCTTTCTGGCTGTGGATGAATTCCAGCACATTCACGTTGGGGTTGGGCGGATAACTATTCGTGTTGATGGCAGTATCGACAAACCCGCAGAGTATTTCGCTGTAGCCCGGATAGGAAAACCAGTACGGATTGGCGTTGTCCACTTTGTTCCCCAGCAGTCTGTTGCCGTAAATACGGCCTTCCGATGCCACTGTGCTCCACAGAAAGGGCATCAGTTTCTGACGTCGGTCTTGTGGGGTGCCTGCCCAGTATTTGATCATGACGGCGGCACTGTCGTTCTGGTTAAAACGTTTATCGTTTACCAGGACGGAATCGACACCGCCGAAAACCTCCTGCCAGCGCATTCCATCGAGTGTAATGAGGATAAAATTTTCCACTTTAGGGCCGGATTGCGCCTGCATGGAAAAGACTGAAAAAGCAAAAAAGGCCAGTAAGAAATGTTTGTACATAAGTCGGTTGTTTATCGCGATCCGAACGGGCCAAACCGTCCGATCACTTCTCTTTTTGTGGAAAAATCATTTAATACGTACACCCAATAGGTTTTACCCCCGGGCATTACCCTGAACACAGTCAATGAAATGAACTTTCCGGGTATCATAAAGTATTTGAAAGCGCCGACCGTTTCCTCCGGAGGTAGGCAAATGAAAATAAAGTCAACAGCATAATCATCATACTGCCGTACAGGCAGAGGTCGCAAAAGAAATCCACCCACTTCAGTTCGCTGCGGCCGAAATTGCGCCAAAGCAACACCAGTACGCTGCCCAGGTATCCGACAGCATCCGCTACATAGATCAGAAAACCGGCGTTGCCCGGTTCGCGAAAAGCCGCCAGCAGCCGATCGAACAAAACGCCGTTAAAAAGAATGTATGACAAAAAAATCCCCGCTCCCGACAACACAAACCACGCAACGGGTGATAGCATTTTTTGCTGAAACAGCAGCGTCGATCCGATTGTCAGCAAAGCGCTGCCGATAACAATCCCATGGTTGATCCAGAGCGCCCGGAAATTACCGGAAACGAAAGTCATAGCGCCTAAACTGAGCAACACCAGCAACGCAATGGGTAATTCTGTGTTGGTCAGGATGGCCGGTTGATTGCCAAAACCCAGTTCGGTCCATATTTCTACGGCAAAATTGTCGCGGAGGTCGCGTATGATGGTCAGTATCAGGTAGATACCGGTAAGCAGCAACAGCCCCGGCGCGTATTTTTGAAAAAGCGTTTTGCGGTCTGCGGCCGACATGGCTTTGCGTTCGTTGCGTTGCGCCTTGTCGGCCGCATCCGGAGGCGGCAGGTGTTCGAGCAGCCAGATGCAGATCAGGAGGGCCGGCAGAAACATCAGGCCCACCGTAATGGGCATTTGAAATTCAGAAACACCTTTTTCCAGCATCACCCACCTTCCCACCGTTTTTACAAATCCGGAGGAAATGATAAAATTAATACAAAGCATTGCTGCCAGCGCTTCGGTTACCCGCCGGCCTTCCAGATAACTGAACACCACGCCCCAGGCCATGCCCAGCGGAATACCGTTCAGGAACATCCAGAACAAACCCCATTTCAGCGACGAAAATGCAAAACCCAGCAGCGACAAGGCCGCTATGGCCAGAATGACCAGCAAGTTGCCTGCCCGTTGATGTGCACCCATCGCCGAGATCAGCCGGATGCCCACGAACTTGGACAGGGCATAACCGGCAACCTGTGCAATAACCAGCGCGATTTTGTACTGCACGCCCCATATTTCCAGTCCTGTAAAACCCGCAGCGGTAAATGGTTTTCGGAAAGCATACACGCAGCCGTATGCTACGAAGGCCGCCAAACCTGCTATCATCACAAAAACGGCCGGATGTCGGTGGGCCAACTGCCGTTTCAGCGCGGTGGAATAGAACATGGCCTAAAGGGTGGGGATCAAATCGGTCAGGCGGTGAAAAATATGAGTAGGCTGCGCCGTTTGTAATTGTTGTTCCGTTTGCGCGCCGGTGGTAATTCCTGCAACCAGACCGCAGCCTGCATTTTTGCCTTCTTCGATATCCGCAATAGAATCACCGATTTTGGCTACTTCCAGGGCATCTTCGATGCCGAAGTGTTCCATGGCTTTAAAAATCATGTCGGGGTGCGGGCGGCTTTTCGGTACATCGTCGGCCGTCAAAAGCAAATCGAAAGTTTCTCCCGCCTTCCAGTCCAGTTTTTTTAACAAACCCTCTGCCACAGGGCGTTTGTAACCCGTATTCAGCACAATGCGGATGTCTTTTTGCCGCAAGGTGTCGAACACTTCCTGTGCGCCCGGCATGGGCAACAACGTCAAACGGTCATATGCTTCTTCGAGCATATTTTCAAATTCCCGGTGAATGTTCAGCGCCAGTTCCATGTCTACCGGTCCATCCTGCAAGTGCTTCAATACATCGCAAATGGCCTGGAATTTTTCCTTGCCTGCGGCATACAGCAACACCGTTTCCAGAGCAACTTCGAATCCGGCATTTTGCACGGCTTGGTGAACGGTTTTATAAACGACGTTTTGTTCGTCGACGGTGGTTCCCGCCATGTCGAATACGACTAATCGGATCATTTTTGGTTTGATTTATCAGGTTTAAAGAATGTCGTCGATATGTTTTGCTGCATATCCGGCACTGCCGGTCATACCTTTGCCGCCGATGCCGGTGAGCAGGTGAATTCTGTCCTCAATGGTTTGGCGGAAAATGTCGTTCTGCCGGCATTGTGAATACGTGCCCAGCCAGGTTTCCCGGACGCTCCAGTTTTGCAGGTCGAAAATTTTCGCTGCTTCTTCCAGCATGTACTGGTTCATTTCCGCATTCATCGTAGTGCCGAGGGTTTCCGCGTCGGTGGCATCGGCATATTCGTGCGTATCGCCGAGGATGATCGAGCCGTCGGCGGCCTGTTTGAAAAGGATGTGTACGCTCCACTTTTTTGCAAGGCTTTCCGGGTCTTCTTTGGCCTTGATTTCAGCATAGGAAGGGCACTCGCTAAAACTTTCGTAGCGCCGAATACTCAGCCCGGTCAGGATAGAACCCGGAATGACCTGCGTGGGCTGGGATTCCAGCAGCAGCATCTGAAGTTTGACAGCCTGCAGGTCGCTTTTCACAAATATTTCGGGAAACAGGGTCTGGAAATCATAACCGTTGCATATCAGTACTTGCTCCGCACGGAAAATTCGACCGTCGCTGCTGTGTACCTGACAACCTATTCCCAGTGATTCTACCCCTGTTACAAGTGTTTGAGGGAAATATTCCAGCCCTTTTTGTTCTTCCAGGTACTGTCGGATACGGTGTATGGCGATGCGGGGTTCCACCGTCACTTCTTCCGGAAAAAACAGTCCGCCCACGCAGTAATCCGATCGCAATCCTTCGTATCGTTGCAGGCATTCCGCAGCGGTGAGCATTTGAGAAGGGTAGTCCCGGCCCTGGTTGATCACTGCAAGTTCTTCCAGCAGCGTCATTTCTTCCTCGTTGGAGGCGATATAAACGGAGCCGTTTTGCCGAACGGAAATGTCGAATTGGTCCTGTATCGATTTGTAAATTTCCAGGCTTTTGCGGCCGTATTCCTGCCATTTGGTGTTCATTCCGGACGGTACTACCTGCCCGAAATTTTGCACGGAGGAACCGCGCGCCTGCCGGTTTCGGTCCAGCACGGCTACATGCAGCCCTTTTTCAAGTGCCTGATAGGCATGGAAAGTACCAAGGACACCGCCGCCAATGACGAGCAGGTCGTAGTGATTTTTCATGTTTGTTGATAATTTTAGTATTTCGGAAAATGAATACGGGCAGCGGCAGGGCGCGCATATTTCAATCAAGCCGTGTTTAGAATTGAACGGAACAGCGCAGCCACAGGCTTCTTCCGATGCCGTCGACACCCGAACCGTGGGTGCGATAGGCTTCGTTCAGAATATTGTGCACTTCGGCCGTCAATTGGAATGGCCGATACCTGTAAGTTGCAGTCAGGTTGAGAATATACCAGCCGGGTGTTCCATTGTCGGCAATGCGGTTGTCGTCGATATCGCCCTGTGCCAGCCTGCGCTGATCGGCTGCAAAAATGCTTTCCGCCCGTAGTTCGAATTGCTGCCAGGGCGTGTATTGGACGTACACACGCCCGTTAAACGGCGGAATACGGCGTAAAGGCTCGCCGGCAGTGGTGTTCTGGCCGAACGTGTACGTAGCATGACCCGACACCAACCATTTTGAATGCCATTTCCATTCTGCCTGAAACTCCAGGCCGCGCACGTAAGCTTCGGTCAGGTTTTCTTTCCGGTAAACCGCATAACCCTGAATGGAATCCCGGGTACGCACCCGGCCGATCAGGCCGTCCAGGTGGAGGTGGTAGGCCGAGAAACCGGCTTTCCAGTTGGAAGTTGCCATTTTTAGCCCCGCTTCGTAGGAGCGGCTTTTTTCGGGCTGCAAACCGTAGTTGGGCAGTTCATACCGGAAATCCACGATGCCCAATGTGCCCAGATCGTCTACGTTCGGAGCGCGGAAGGCACTCGCGGCATTGGCAAAAACGCGCAGTCCGCGCAGCAGTTCGCAGGATAAACCCAGATTGCCTACCAGTGCGGAGGGCTCAACCGTGGAATTTCCGATGTTTTCATCGGGGGCTTTCAACCGGATATAGTTGTAACGCAAGCCGCCCGTGAGAAAAAAACGTTTCCAGGTGAAAGAGTGCAGGTTATAGGCCGCCCAGGTTTGCATGGTCGCCCGGTCGGGATAAAGGCCTCGTTTCAGGGTATTTACCTGTGTGTTTTCATTCCATTCCGATTTGTCGCTCCGCACGGCATCGCCATACCATTCCGCGCCGGTATTCATATCCCATGCTGCTGAAATACTGGATAATACGTTGAATTGCAGCCCGTTAGTGCTTGTTTTATCGGTTTCCGTCACCTGTACGGGATTGCCGTTCTTCTGGTTTTCCCGCACTTCGTGCACAAACTGCCGGGAAATAGTCCATTCTGTTTTCCGCCACCATTTATTTTCGGAAATGCTTTGCAGGCGTGCATAGGCAAATTGACGGCGTTGCGGATCGAAGCGGTTGTATTTGAAATTTTCCAGAATCACCTTGTGGTATACGGGAACGTCGTTTTGTTGAAGATCCTGATACGCGGCGGTCAGGGTAAGTCGCCGGTTGACGCGAAACAGCGCTTTTGCCTCCACACTCCATTGGTCGTATCCGTTCGGTGATTCTTTGCCCAGCCCTTTTCCGGCGATCAGGTCGCCGAATTGCCGGTATGCGCCGCCTGCGCGTACTGCCCACCTGCGCCCGGAAGCCTGAAGGGCGGCCTGGCCGCTTGTTTCCATTCCTCCCGAGCCCCATTGGAAGTTTGCTTCGGGTTTAAACGTGGTTGTATCGGAAAATTCGGGCGCTTTGGTAAACACCTGTACGACTCCGCCAATCGCGTCGCTTCCATATTCGACCGATCCGCTGCTTTCCAGGATTTCCACCCTCGATATCCAGAAAGGATCCAGGGTGTTGAGGTATTGGTTGGGGCCGGACCGGAATGTGGCGTTGTTGATCCGGATGCCATCTACGAGCAACAGGGTTTGTTGCCCGGTGAGGCCCCGGAGAAAAGGCGAACCGCCGCCCTGGTTGGTTTTTTGCAGGAAAATGCCCGGTGCGCCGAATAGCATTTCCGGTACGCTTCTTACAGTACGTTTGTTGAGGTATACGGGGTCGAGGACGTTTGTAACGACCGGCAACCTGAAGTTTTCCTGCCACTGCCGCCGGGCCGTGATGCATACTTCCCGGCTGATAGCCTGAGGACTAACTTCCGTGGAATCTGTTGCCGGCGATTCCTGTGCTGCCGCCGTAACCAGCGAGAAGACGACTAAGAAAAAAATAATACAGGTCTTCATCTTATTTATTGCTGCGTTTTTCCCTGATAAAATCTTCCACGTTGTCGAGTTTCGGAGACTCCAGCAACGATTTCCAGTCGAATTTTGCATCCAGCGGCGTCAGTAATTTTTGCGGGTCAAGCACCTGCGGATCGGCCGGTAAGGCGAGGTAGGGTTTGAAATCGGGCCGGTCGGTAAAAAACTCACCCAAATCGGTGGCGGCTGCATCGTACTGGTTCAAATAAGGAACCCCCAGAATATTCCAGATGGTTTTAAAAATACTGCCGAAACTATGATGTCCGTGGCCGACGTAATTGGATTTTGCATAAGGAGAATACACCTGCAAAATACTTCTGTGCGCATCGACGTGGTCGTTGCCATCCTGAGCGTCGTCTTCCGTGACGATGACGAGCATGTTTTTCCAATACGGCGTATGAGACAGGAATTCTATTACCCGGCCGAGTGCGAGGTCGTTATCTGCCATGTAACTTTCGCGGAAAGGGTAACCGGCCTGCGGTCTTTCGCCGGCGCCGTGATCTTGCGGAAGCATCAGGGTGATGAGTTTCGGCATTTTTTCCTTGCCGTTCAGCCATTTTTCTTTGAATTCCTGCATGAATACGTCGGCACGGAACTGGTCAGGAATAGCCATGTTGAAAGTGGCGTATTTTCGGGAAGAGCGGCCGTATAGGGGCCCCGGAATCGGGAAATTAACCAGCACCTTTTGACCGTAATATTTCATGGTGGAGTCGGTCATGTTAGAACCCATTTCCGTGCCGAACCCGAAGTTGTAAAAGGGTATTTTATTGCGTTCCAGATGATCCCATAAAGACCCGGCTTCATTGTAATCTTCCGGAAAAATGGCCCCCGCTCCACCTGTCCAGGCATACTGGCCTTTGGCTTTACTTTCGCGGCGAACGTTTCGATGGCCGCCGTATTCGGCAGCGACATTGGTCTCCATCCACTCATTGGGATAGGTATTGGCCAGCCAGCGGTGCCCGTCGGCAGAATGGTCGCTGTCGACATAAAAGTTGTCGGCCGTACCGAACTGCCGGGCTAGCGCCAGGTGGTTCGGCATGATAGTGGCCCCGGTAATCGTTTGGGTTTTGTTTTTGTTCGAGAACGTACGGTTGTATCCATACCGGGCAATTGCGGGATCCCCTTTTCCCTGGGACAGTTGACCGAATACCTCGTCGTAGGTGCGGTTCTCCTTGGAAATGAAAACGATATGTTTGATGGGGCTCTTTTTTTCTCCGGGAAACAATGGCACGGGGTTGTTTTTACGGGCTTGTAAAACGGTATCCGTTGTGGACGTTAGCCTGTAATTGTTGTCGAGCACTTTTTGTGTGAAATCATGCAGATCGACATC
>Ga0209717_1001482_pt1 | contig 25190 bp, 20 predicted proteins | sample AD_UKC048_MetaG_FD_184418 | JGI IMG/M metagenome (GOLD analysis project Ga0209717, IMG submission 184418) | Active sludge microbial communities of municipal wastewater-treating anaerobic digesters from USA - AD_UKC048_MetaG (SPAdes) (version 2) | ecosystem: Engineered > Bioreactor > Anaerobic >... | reverse complement strand
CTTCCAGGTGTACTTTGCTGGTATCGGGTTCATCCTCAGAAAAACTGGGGGTCATGCTGCGCACCATATCGCCAAAATCTGACAAAAAACTACCCGCCTGGATGGTGTCCCAATCGATGAGCGCAATTGCCTCGTGGCTGGAACGATCAAAAAGTACATTGGCAATTTTGGGGTCATTGTGTACAACCCGCAGAGGCAAGCCCAATTGATTTATTTTTTCAAAAACTGCTGCTTCCCGTTTTACAAAGTCTACTTCTGTTTGCACTTCACTCAAGCGTCCGGCCTGGTCCTCCACTACCGCTCGCAAAAAATGTTGGTAGCGGCTCAAACTATCGTGAAATCCGGGCAAGGCATCTTGCACCTCCGCCGGATCCAAATCGGCCAAACCCGCCAAAAAAGTTCCGACTACCGCTCCGGCATGCCGCGCCTGGGCAGGTTCTTCGGCGCGCTCTACTGCAAAACTATTCTCCAGGTATTGAACCGCCCGCCAGCAGTTGCCCTCTTCATCGAACAAATAGCCCTGGCCATCAATTCCAGGAAAAAGATTGGGCAAACGGAGCTTGAGGTTCTTGCTGCGCAGGTGTGCCAATACGATCCGGTAATTGTGCATGATGCGTTCCGGGTAAGGAAAAACCACGGTATTGATGCGTTGCAATACTACTTTTTCACCCGCAGCGGAAGTCCCCAGCCAGGTATCGTTGATGTTGCCGCTGCCTAGCGGCTCAAGGTGTAAATCCTCGGTAAACCCGAAATAGGCAAAAACAGTTGGGGAAGGCATGTTGCGATATGGTTAGGTAGGTGAAAAAAAGTTGAGGAGGTTGAGGAGGTTGAGGAGTTGAGGCTACCGCGAGCGACAAATCAATATTCTCTTTTGAACACTCTCTTTGTCGCTGGCGGCAGCCCCAACCTTCTCAACTTCCTCAACTTATTTACCCCACAAATCTTGAGGATAGCGGCCTGCTGCGATGAACTGTTGAAAAGCTCGGGCTACCGTGCCGCGGTCCTCCTGATAGGTAACTCCGTACCAGAGGTCATGGCTAGGCAACAAGGTAACTTCTAAACCACGGTGGTTCATCATGTTGTTGACTGCGGTAGGAATGTAAAATTCCGCTTTGGGGTTCGACCAATTGTCTTGCACAAACTGGATAAAATCCTGGCGCAAAGACTCGAATACACTGGCGTGGAAACCCCAAAAATTCATGGATACGTAGGTTTCGTCAGGTAGCGCTACTTTCTGGCCTTGTTCTTCGTAACAAATGGTCTGGTCTTCCTCCCGGCCAATTTTGGTGCGTTCGGTGACACTCAAGAGTTTGTACTGTGCGTCTACTTCACAAACACCTCTGGATACAAAGCCGTTTTCAGAAAGGGTATTGGCCAAGACGTAACCGATCATACAGAAATGCTGAGGACTACATGTTTCTTGTAAAAACCGGGCCATTGAACGGAAGCCGTCCACGCCGTAGTAATCATCGGCATTGATCACCGCAAAAGGCTCTTTGATGGTTTGGTAAGCGACCAAAATGGCGTGCCCGGTGCCCCAGGGTTTTTCGCGCTGTGGAAAGGCTGTCACACCCTCAATGGGGGTATCGTACTCCTGGTACACAAAACCAACTTCAACAATTTTGGATAATTTATGGCCGATTTTTTCCATAAAAGCCGCCTCAATATCCTTGCGGATCACAAAGACTACTTTGCCAAAACCAGCCCGGATGGCGTCATAAATGGAGTACTCTAATAAAATTTCGCCGTTTGGGCCCACGCCATCGATCTGTTTTAACCCCCCGTAACGACTGCCCATTCCTGCAGCCAGTATCAAAAGTGTTGGCTTCATGTTTGTTGTTTACGCCCAGACCTTAGAATGCATGGGCTTTGCGCAATTTTGAAATGGGGCAAAAATAAGTTTTTTTGGGAATCTGGAAGTTTTTAACCCTGCCTTACTTCCTAAATGAACACCCTACCACTGCCGTGACTGATACGGATACCGGATGTGGTATTGTTCTTTCACCATTTTCAACACCTTTTCGCGCAGCTCATTGATTCCCTCCTTACTCAAAGCAGAGACCAACACGTTATCGTGTGCAAAGAGGTGTTTGAGGTTGCCTCGGATGCTCATTTCAATCTCTTCTTTGGCGTCTTCTTCCAAAAAAGGATCGTAGTGTTGTTCGCGGTAGCGGTCAATTTTATTGAAGATGAAGAGAGTTGGCTTTTGCAGGGCCTTCAATTCGTCCAGGGTCTCATTGACCGTACGAATTTGATCTTCATGTTGGGGGTGCGAAACATCGACTACGTGCAGCAAAATATCGCTTTCAAGCACTTCATCCAATGTCGATTTAAAACTTTCGATGAGGTGGTGGGGCAATTTGCGGATGAATCCGACGGTGTCCGACAAGAGGAAGGGGACGCTATCCCAGGCTACTTTGCGCACGGTAGTATCCAGGGTAGCGAAGAGTTTGTTTTCAGCAAAAACATCCGATTTGCTGAGCAAATTCATCAAAGTCGATTTGCCCACATTGGTATATCCCACCAGCGATACCCGAATCAATTCGCCCCGGTTCTTGCGTTGGGTGACCGCCTGGCGATCGATGACCTTGAGTTTTTCTTTCAACAAGGCAATCTTATCGCGAATGATCCGGCGGTCGGTTTCAATTTCTTTTTCCCCGGGGCCACGCATCCCGATACCCCCACGTTGGCGTTCAAGGTGCGTCCAGAGGCCACGCAAGCGCGGCAGGAGGTATTGCATTTGCGCCAGCTCCACCTGGGTTTTGGCTTGAGCCGTTTGAGCTCGGGTCGCAAAAATATCCAGGATCAGGCTACTGCGGTCGATGATTTTTACCTTCAGCGCTTCTTCCAGGGCGTTGGTTTGTTTGCCCGTGAGGTCATCGTCAAAAATGACCATAGTGATCTCTTCATGGCGCTCAATGTAATCGGCTATTTCTTCCAATTTTCCTTTGCCGATGTAGGTGCGCGGATCTGGCGCAACCAATTTTTGGGTATACCGTTTTACCGTAACTGCTCCGGCAGTAAGGGCCAAAAACTCCAGTTCATCCAGGTACTCTTCTACGAGCTCTTCCGTTTGAGTTTTGTGGATAACTCCTACCAGTAAGGCAAATTCTGCTTCTTGTGCAATGCCTTTCTTCCGCTGTTCACCAATGTTCCACTCGTTTGCCATAAGCTTATCTTCTTTCTAACCAAGTTGCGGGATTGAGTTTTTGTTTGTCCCGCCAAACTTCAAAGTGCATTTCTGGTCTTTCAGTTCCCACGCGGCCAATTTCTTGTCCAGCGCTTACTGAATCGCCCCGCTTAATGCTTACTGAGGCGATATTGGAGTACACCGTGTAATACGTGCCATGCTGAATGATCACGGTATATTGATAGCCATTGATGAATTGTGCACCTACTACTTTTCCTTCAAAAACGGCAAGTACTTTACCTGAGGGCGAGGTACCAATGTCCAGGCCACTGTTGGAGACTTTGACATCTTTGTATTTGGGGTGTTGAAAGGTCCCAAATCCTTGTACAATCCTTCCCTGTTCTACTGGCCAGGTCAATCGACCTTTGCGCGAGGTAAAGGTCCCCGTTGCAGCGACTTCTTCGCTGGAAGGAGCAGCATTCACGGGAGCAGTAGTGGCAATTTTTGTATTTCGTTCTGGTTTGATGTTGCTGGTCAAAGGAGGGCTGGGGTTGTTGGCATTGGCTAAAACCTCGGCACTGCGGGCTTTTTTCCGTTGCGCCAGCATCTCCTGCTGAATCACGTTTTCAATAACCCGGTTGAGGTTATTGTGGATTTTCTGCCGATCCGTCAATGCTTTTAGCAACACTCTCTCATCGGCCTTTAAAGTTTTTAGAGCCTGGTTTTTGTCTTGTAACTCCACATCAAGGGTTTGTTTTTGCTGCGCTACCCCATTCAAGAGATTTTCCTTTTCACGGATGCGCTTCTTCATCTGGACCGTCTTTTCCCTCAGGGTAGATTGGGTTTCAACAATCAAACGGGCCTGCCGCTTGCGGTAGCGTTGGTATTGCCGAATGTACTGCCATCGGCGGATGGCATTGTTGAGGTTATCGGCAGAGAGCAAAAACAAGAGGTAATTTTGGTTGAGTTTTTGGCGCAGCGCCATGCGCAGGGTTTGGGTATATTCTTGTTTCAAACGCAAGACATCATCCTGCAGTGCAATCAGCACTTCATTGGTACGAACGATGCTGCTTTCATTGAACTCAATTTCTTGTTGAAGGGTTCCAATGAGTTGTTCGCGTTTTTTGACTTGAGCCTGGAGGGTTAAAAAAACCTGGAGTGTTGCATTTTTATCTTTGCGCGTAGCCGACAAACGGGTATTGGTCTGATCAATTTCTTCGATCAGTTTTCGGCGTTTGTCTTCAAGATCTTTGCGTGTTTGCGCATTGGCGTACTGTACCGACCAGCAAAACACCAGTAGCAAGAGCACTCGGCCAATGATTTTTTTATTTGACCCGTTTAAAGCGCTGCGGAACATCAAATGGCATTGATATTGGGACATTGAGCTCTACCTGTGTGAATTGAATGTTTACTTCTACTTTTCCTGTTTCACGGCTGTCCACCACGAATTTACGAAGATACGAAAAATCTTGTTTGTCGTTGGCGGCATTGTATTCTTCCAAATCCAAAGTCAAGGATCGTGCTGCACTGGGCTCCAAATATTGGAAGTTGCGCAAGCGCAATGCATTTGTTTCGATCGACATTTTTATTTCTTTGCCCGACCCAGAATCGTTCAATAAATAACGATCGCCAGCAGAAGTACTGGTGAAATTGCGGGAAAGGAAAAACGGGTTGCCTAAAATGACCTGCTGGATCAGCAATAAATTTCCCGGCAATTGGTATTCTTTGCTGAGGTAATCTAGTGCGTAGACAGCGTATTCGTTATTGATGCGATCGAGGATGTGTACCGAATCGCTGGTGATGAGCGCTCGCCCCACCTCGAAGCCCAATTTACTCAGGGTAACCCAAATAGAACTGTCTTTTTGCATGCGAATCCTGATCGTGGCCGAGGCCGACATATCGGTACTGCGGAAATCGATTTTGGCCCTGCCATCAAAGGTTTTGGCTTTGATTTGTTTGGTTTCGAGCCGGCGCACCAAAAGTTCAGTAGAACTGAGGTTGCTGTCTTTTCCTAGTTTTTTTGACGTGCCGCAAGAGAAAACAAATCCAAGAAGTAGTAAAAACAGCAAACTTGGTGTGGATAAGCTATTTGACCACAAATTGATCTTGTTCATCGTAAAAGTCAATTTTTGCCCCTTATTCATGCAATTGTTTTTCATTGAATTTTTTCTTCAAAGACGATGAAACACTACCTTTTGTTACGGCAAGTCCCCATTGTTGTACCGCTCCTGCGGTATCTCCACTTTTAAACAACACATCGCCATACTGTTCCAAATACAATGGATTGGCACTGGGCAATAAAGATTCTATTTTGTTTTTGGCTTCGGCTAAATTGCTGTTACGGAATTGTGCCCTTGCCAAAGCATAGATGGCCAAACGGGATTGTGGTTCAGTTTGTAAAGCTTTTTGGGCCAATTGTAAGGATTGCGCAGCACCTGTAGGGCGCGACGAAAAACTTAAAGATTGCCAGGCCAATGTTGTAGCTGAATTGGCATTCAGTTTAAGGGCTTCCGCAAAGTTTTGATCGGCCCCACTTGGGTTATTCTGTTGGGTTTGTACCATCGCCAAAAGGCTCAACAAATGTTGACGAACCACCGGAAATTTTGCTGCGATAGGCAAAGCCTGGTTGATCAGGTCCTGGGCATTGCTCAAGTTGTGCATCGCCAATTCTGCCGTAGCCGCATATACATAAATTTCGGGTTTGTTGGGAAATACATCCAGCGCGTTTTCACAAGCCTTGAGTAAAGCCGGCATATCTCCCAGCGTTTCCAGCCCCAAAAACAAGGTCTCCCATTGCGCAAAATCGGTATCATCGATCTTGAGTGCGAGGCGTGCTTTTTCGAGGGCTTCGGATTTTTTGCCCTGTTTGTTCAGGATGGAAGAACTGATGGCAAAAGGTTTGGCTTCTTTGGGATACAATTGTTCCAGAATTTCGGAAAGCTGTAGGAGTTCTTTGCCTAAACCAGGGTCTCCTGAGCTCAGGTATTTGTTGAGCAAAGGCTCAATTTTTCCAAGTTTCACTTCAATACTCACATCCCGACTCTCGAAACTTTGTCGTAGCGAGGAAAGGTATTGTGCGTCATTTTGTTTGTTTACATCTCCACCAGCCAGAGCCAGATTGGCTTTGGCATCGTTGGTATCCAGGGCCAAAATTTTTCGATACGTTGCGCGAGCCTGCTCTTTATCTCCAATTTCGGTGTAAAATTCAGCCAAATTGTGTTTGTAATCGATATTGTTCGGATGAGCATCGGCTAAACGCTGCAATTCACGTGCGGCTTTTTTATCATCGCCCTGAGCATGATAGAGACCGTGTTTCAATCTCACCAAGGTTTCATTCATTCCAATCCGACGCTCCAAGTCGTCGTATACCCTAAGCGCAGGATTCAATTCGTTGGCTTTTACGAGGTAAAAAGCCCATTTGTAAAAATAGTTCGATTGGGTAGGGAATTGGCGAGTAAGTTGTTCATATACGCCTGCTGCATCTTTGTATTGCCCCATGGCTTGCATTGCATCGGCCTTTAGAATGGCGTACCAGACGTTGGAAGGGTTTAGGGCAGCAGCCTTGTTCGCCCAAATGATTGCTTCTTCTGGCTGATTTTGCACCATCAGAATCCGCGCCAGTTCGTAGGCAGCCAATTCATTATTGGGGTATTCCTTCAGGAGTTGTTTGTACAATTCTTTGGCCTTGTCCAGGCGACCCAACATCTTTTCTTTGCCCGCCTCAATGATAAGGGCCTCGCGGGTCACTTCTTTATTGGCTACCGTTTCATTCTGCGCACCAAGGGTCACAACTGCACAGAGCAGCGCGGCCAATATTGAACTCCTCATAAACAACTTTTTTTGAGGCAATTACTCTTTAAAGGTAGTAAAATCGCCCATATTTAACACTTTTGGACTCCCTGCATACTCACTGTGGTTGCCAAGCATAGAATGTTGCAAAGAAACATGCCTCACCATGGCTTCATTCTGAATAATGCTATTTTCAATAACAGCATTTTCAATGATACAGTTGCTTCCAATAGAAACGAAAGGACCAATGATTGCATTGCGAATCTGGGTATTGGCTCCAATATAACAAGGAGGAATCACCCGGGTATTGTGTAAAGAAGCGGAAGAATTGATTAAATGTTCGGTATTTTCTTTCAATTCGAGGATGCGGCGATGGGTTCCCAATACACTTTCCATATTGCCACAATCCAACCATTCTTCGATGGGTGCTTTGCGAAATTGAGTTCCCCGATTTTTCATCAGTTCGAGGACCGAAGTAATCTGAAATTCTCCTTTGTCCTTTATGCCATTGTTGATGAGGTGTTCAACCTGGTTGCGAAAGTCGAGTCCGTCCCGAAAGTAGTAGATTCCTACAATGGCCTGATCAGAAATAAAAATCGGAGATTTTTCTACAAAATCAGTAATGACATCATCGGCATCGGTTTTTACTACGCCAAAGGAAGCAGGGTTTTCTACTTGTTTGACCCAAACCAGTCCATCATTCGACAAATCAAAATGAAAATCGGCTTTAAAAAGAGTATCCGCAAATGCGACCAAACAAGGGCCATCCAAACTTTCTCGGGCACAATAAATGGCGTGTGCAGGTCCCAATGGTAAATCCTGATAATAAATCGAGCACTTGGCCCCAACTAATTCGGCAATGCTTTGGAGTTCAAGTTCTACTGCTTTACCAAAATCTCCAATCACAAATGCCACTTCCTCAATGGCCCCTGAAAATGATGCGCTGAACCCCTCAACGATGCGTTGCACAATTGGTTTTCCCGCAATGGGCAGCAATGGTTTTGGAATGGTTAGGGTATGTGGACGTAGGCGTGAGCCCCGACCAGCCATTGGGATAATAATTTTCATGCATAAAATTTTGAAGTCTACAGACTAATAGTTTTCAGGTGAATAAATCTCCCAATTTATTTTAACAAATTTAAACACATGAAAGTTACAATCTGTAGACTCTTTTGCTCTTACGATGAGCCCTATTAACGTAGGAGTTGGATTTATTCGATCACCGTCACTTTTAACATGTTGGTGCGGTGCCGTCGGTGCAATGGCATGGTAGCCGTATTGACAATGATGTCCCCTTCATGGACTACCCCGTCATTTTTCAAAATTGCAGTAACGTCATTGATCGTTTCATCGGTCGTTGTGAATTGATCATAGTAGTAGCAGCGCACGCCCCAAACCAGGTTCAAGGTAGCCAACATGTGCATTCGATCAGAAAAAATGTAAATTTCGATGGTGTTCTTGGGGCGATAACTCGATACTTTAAACGCCGTATATCCCGAGCTGGTCATTCCAACAATCGCCTTGGCGTGGATGTCTTCGGCGGTTTTGGCGGCGTTCAGACAAACCGCATCGGAAAGGAAAGTACGCGATTTATGCGAAGGAATCGGACGGCGAGCACCAATGGCAAAATATTTTTCTGCCTCAACGATAATCTTCGTCATGTACTCTACAACTTTCACCGGGTGTTTGCCCGATGCCGTTTCACCACTCAGCATCACCGCATCAGCGCCATCCAGTACCGCATTGGCTACGTCGGTAGCTTCGGCGCGGGTAGGAGAAGGATTGGTCATCATACTTTCCATCATCTGGGTAGCCACAATGACCGGGCGAGCCCGCTGAAGGCATTTTTGGATGATCATCTTCTGGATGTTGGGTACTTGCTCAATCGGCAATTCGATACCCAAGTCGCCCCGCGCCACCATCACGGCATTCGATGCTTTGATGATTTTATCAATGCGTTCGATTGCTTCCGGCTTTTCGATCTTCGAGATGATCTTTGCAGGGTGTTTTTTTTCATTGAGGATTTCACGCAGTTGCTTCACATCAGCAGAACGGCGTACAAAGGAAAGTGCAATCCAGTTGACGGGCTGGGTCAAGATAAAATCGAGGTCAGCCAGGTCTTTTTCTGTCAGAGAAGGCAAGGATACCTTGGTATTCGGCAAGTTGACTCCTTTGCGAGAAGAAAGAATCCCCCCGTAAATGGTTTTCAGCTTAACGGTGTCTGTTTGGTTGGTTTCTACCACTTCAAAGACCAGTTTGCCATCGTCTACCAAAACGGTCTCCCCTACTTTTACATCTTTAGGGAAATCCTGGTAGCTCATGTAGATTCTTTCCATATTGCCAACACACTTCTCATTGACAAAAGTGACGACATCACCCGGATTGAGTTGAAGTGCGTTGTTTTCGATTTCGCCAACCCGAAGCTTCGGGCCTTGTAAATCGGCCAAAAGACCGAGGTACATTCCGTATTTCTCGTTGATATACGTGATGTGGTTGATTACCTGCAAGTGGTCATCATGAGTGCCATGAGAAAAGTTGAGGCGAAAAACATTCACCCCTGCCTTGGCAAGTTCGAGCAGAGCTTCGTAGGTGTTAGATGCCGGACCTACCGTAGCTACGATTTTTGTGTTTTTGATTGGGTGCGCAGTAGCTTCCATCTTTGTGTTGAGGATGTTGGATGAAAATAAAAGGTGGTTGTTATTCATAAAGCACGAAGAAAATTATCTCCTGCAAACTAAGTGTAAATTTTACAATAAACTTTGGTGTAAAAGTACGTTTATATTGGAGAAAACAAAAACACTTATGCCTTCCATTTTGCTGACGGGCGCACGTGCCCCGGTTACGCTTGAACTTTGCAGGGCTTTTGCTCAGCAGGGGCATCGCGTTTTTTTAGCCGATGTTACACTGTTTCCTTTGGCTCGTTGGAGTTCGTTCGCTGTTGACTATTTCCGTATTCCGGCACCTGCCCAGCACTTTTCAGCGTTTAGCGCAGCCTTGTCTGCATTGATAAAATTGCACCACATCGAACACCTCATTCCTACTTGTGAAGAGGCATTTTACGTCAGCAAAATCAAAGACCAACTTCCCTGTCGGGTTTGGACCAGCGATTTTGATGTAATGGTGCAATTGCATCACAAACATCGGTTTTTGGACTTAGCGAAAGGGTTTTTCCAGCTTCCAGCCACACAGTCTTGTACCACATTCAAGGACTGGGAAAACGCCGAAGCGTATGTCTTCAAACCGGTTTTTTCGCGTTTTGGAAGCCAGGTCATCATTGGACAAAAGCAGCAGAAATGCCAAGAACCGCAGCAACACCCAGAGGATTGGATTGCGCAAAAAAGATTATTTGGGGAGGAGGTTTGTGTATACTCCATCTGGCGAAGCGGGCAATTGGGTGGTTTTGCATCCTATCGACCTGTGCATCGGGTAGGTAAAGGTTCCAGCATTTATTTTGAGCGCTATTTTCATCATGGTATTTTTGAGGCTGTCTTAAAATTTGGACAACACCTCAAATTTGAGGGACAATTGAGTTTCGATCTGATGTTGTGCAAGGATGAGGTGTATGTGCTCGAATGCAATCCGCGCAGCACCAGCGGGGCACATTTATTGGGAGATGATCTGGCGCAATGTTTTTTTTCGGAGCAAACCATCATCCATCATTCCACAAAAGCCAAAGCGATCAAAATGGCCTGGTTGATTACCCAACCCTGGCAAGGGTTTTCTCCTGCTTACTACGCGGCTCAAGATGTCGTATGGCACCCTCGGGATATTGCTCCTTTTATGTTACAAGGTTTGAGCATGCTTGAACTGATGTACTTGGCAATACGCCACGGCCAAAGCATGATCGCTGTTTCTACCCGTGATATCGAATTCAATGGCCATAAAATTTAAGGTGTAGATAAAAATCGACGATATTTTTTCCATTACTCACCTTCTCTGCTGAGCTTTTCTTAATTTTAGCCCGATAAAAACAAAACAACATGTCATTCGAAGTAGAAGGGAAACTACACAAGATATTTCCAGCCGAAAACAAGTCGGGAAGTTTTCAAGCGCGGGAGTTTGTGATTGAAGTAGAAAGTGGTCAATATCCACAAATGGTCAAGTTCCAATTGGTGCAAGACCGTTGCGGCCTGATTGATGATTATTCAGAAGGAGATATGATCAAAGTTCATTTTGACCTGCGTGGTCGGGAATGGCAAGGAAAGTATTTCACCAATTTGAATGCCTGGCGTTTGGATCGCCCATCCAAGGCGGAAAAATCTGCTGCACCCAGTACCGCTGCTGACGATGATGGATCTTTTCCAACAACCAGCGATGAACGCACAACTGCGGCGAGCAGCAAAGACATGGATGATTTGCCGTTCTAAAATAAGCAGCACAAGGAACAGTATAAATTTGTGTTCCTTGTGCTCATCTATTTTATTCTCCATCCAATATTTGCTGCGCGTGGGCTTTGGTCACGACCTTGTCAATGACCCGCTCGATGATTCCCTCTTCATTGATGATAAAGGTACTGCGCAGCACCCCATCATAGGTTTTGCCATACATTTGCTTTTCGCCCCAAGCGCCAAAAAGTTTAATGACTTGGTTGTCTGTGTCGGCAATTAAAGAAAAAGGCAGATTCTGTTTCTGGATAAAATTGTGCTGCTTTTTGACCGAGTCGGGGCTTACGCCCAGCAAAGCATAACCTTTTGCTTTCAACTCAGCATAACCATCGCGCAAACTGCAATTTTCCACCGTACAACTGGGTGTGCCCGATGCCGGATAGATGAACAAAATCAATTTTTGACCGCGGTAATCCTGTAAGGATACCGTTTCTCCCGTTTGAATAGTGGCGCTGAAATCAGGTGCCTTATCTCCAACTTTTAACATGCTCTTTTTTTTGGTGGTGTGTCGTTACCGAAACAACTGAACCACCAGAGGGTTCAATAGACTTGTTGCGACGGGAGCGCTTGAGATCAAAAATCAGGGATTTTTTTCCTGATTGAGGCTTATTTTCGAGTGCGTACCCCGATGAATCGGGACAGGACAGCGCTACGGACGAAAAAATAAACGAAAAGCAGGGAAAAAAGACCATTTTTGAGCCAAGCAGTCTCCCGTCGCAACAAGTCTAATTCATCAACGGGTGAAATTTTTATCCCAAACCCGTTTGTTGCCCATTCCGTCCCATACTTCCAGGTGGAATGCATGGGGACCTGGAACCACCCGCGGGGTGAAGCGGTAAGTAATGCGGTCGTATTTTTGATCGTAATCCATCAGCACCCATTGTCCGTCGATTTCCGCCCGATAATTTAACCCCGCCACGGTGCCGGCAGCGCCAAAATTATCGCGAATTCTAAACGAAACCGAACTTACCTTACTCAACACGGGGCTAAAACGCTCCGGTGTAATGGTGGGCGGCACAGTATCTACTTTGATGCAGAACTCTCCCAGGGTGCGCACCTCGGCTTTGAGCATGCCATCTGGTTGCCATTTGCCTCCGTAGTTGGTCACCTTGCCATTGCTGCTACAATATGCCACAAATGCTTTTCCCCGCAAGGAATCAGGTAAATTAACGGGTTTGAGGGCCATGTTGTAAAAGCGGTGCACAGGTACGCGGGTATGGTGCAGGGTATGTACTTTTGAAAAAACATTGGCGGAACGCTCCGGAACAACCGAGTACTGCATGTAGCAATCTTCGTAAAAAGTACCCTCCGGAAAATGGAGCTTGATGTCATTGCTGTTGATAACACTGGGCTGATTATAAGGCAATAGGTAGTTGTACTGTCGTGCGGCCGCGGTGACCAAGGCGGCATCCAATTTGAGCCAAAATTGAGTCCGTGCCGTATTGCCCGCAACATCCTTGATGGCAATATTGATTTTGCGCACTTGTTTATCGGCAATGACTATTTTTCCACTTTCCTGGACTTGTTCATACATGGACAAAGCGTTTCCGGGAAGCAAAAAACAACGGTGAAAATAGGAATTGCGCGATACCCGCTCCTCATAATCCACGTGGGCATTGATGTAGCGCGTTTCGGTAAAGTCCAGTTTTTCGGTCGCAAATTGATACACCCGCCGATCATCCACAAAAAGTTCGATGGTGTAAATCCCGTTCCAGTTGTTGACCCCATCCATGTGGTCATAGGCTTTGATCGCCAAACCCACCTGTTTGGTTTTTACTTTGAGGGTATCGCCAGTAACGCTGTACTGTCCATTTTTGATCAACAATGGCACCCGACGGGTTTCGGCGAGTTGCTGGTTTTCACCCAACTGATACAATTTTAGCTCGTGCACTCGGGGAGGCGTATTGTCAACGACCTGTAAGCCAAACAACAGTGGATTAATCGAACGGTCGGTAGCCGTTTCCCGGATTTCAAAATGCAAGTGGGGTCCAAAAGAATGGCCGGTATTGCCCATTTTGGCTACCAGTTGGCCTTTTTTGACCGGAAAGCGACCTGGTTCTGGATATAATTCTACTGCAAACAACTGCGCGGTATACTGTTTGTCTTCAATGAACCGTGCCAATTCGGGGGAAAACCCACTTAAATGCGCGTACAACGTGGTGTATCCATTGGGATGCCGGATGTACATGACACTACCATAGCCGCCCGGGTTGATCTTGATGCAATACACTTCTCCATCACCGGCAGCATAAATGGGAACCCCCAGGCCACCTTTAATGTCAATGCCCGAATGAAAGTGGTCGGGGCGAAGTTCGCCAAATGTACCCGACAAGCGAAGTTGCCCACTAACCGGTGCAGCAAAAAAGTCTTTTGGGTAACGGTTTTCATCATTTGGCAATACAAAGGCCAAAAGCAATACCGATAGTGAAATCGAGAGCAGTCGAAGTAGCATAGCAGTTCGTGGTTGTTTCAAAAACTATTGCATCATTTGGGCATGGGGAGCGGAATCTACCCGTTTATTTTAAACAGGTAGCAGAGTTGATGGCCCTAAAATAATTCATTCTGCGAGAAGTTGTGCCCAAGATCCTGTTAAAGTCTCTATATTTTTATTGGCTTCCAGGTAGTCCAGAAATATTTTACGGCCGATTGCTCTGGCACCTAAACTGCCAAGGTGCTGCGTTTGTTGTTGACAATCAATCAAAACAAAGCCTTTTTCTCTTAATTTTTGTACCAGCGTGATGAAACCAAATTTAGAGGCATTGCTAACCTGGGCAAACATGGATTCCCCAAAAAACACTTTACCCAGAGATATTCCGTACAAACCGCCGACCAATTCTTCATTTTGCCATACTTCTACCGAGTGGGCGTAGCCCAACTTGTGAATGGCCACATAAGCCGCTATCATATCTTCGGTGATCCAGGTTTCTCCAGACTGCCCGGTACGATTGGACTGTTGACAATTGCGCATGGTGCCTTCAAAATCATGATCAAAGGTCACCGTAAATTTCTTTTGGTTGAAATAAGGACGCATACTTTTGGCCACAATCAATTCCGAGGGAAAAAGCACAAAACGAGGATCGGGCGACCACCATAAAATGGGATCCCCTTCATTGAACCAGGGAAAAATACCCGATGCGTAAGCCAACAGCAATCGTTCAGGAGAAAGATCTCCCCCTACTGCCAGGATACCTTCAGGGTTAGCAAGTTCAGGTGAAGGAAACAGTAAAGTCTGGTCATCCAACCAAAAAACGGGCATAGTCACAAATAATTAACAATGAAAAAAGTTATCCACAAAGTTATTAACATTTTCACTTTATCGGCTTTCTGAGCAGTAGATAGTTGAGGTAGAGTACAATGGAAAGTAACAATAAAGCCCCTGCTTGGTGAAAAACGCCCAAGCCTACCGGGATTGTTCCTTTGCTCCCCAAGAGGGTGAAAATACCTAACAAAACCTGTATAAAAATCATCACCGGAAGCAAAGGTAGCGCCCGGCGAAAAGGCCCTTTGGACTCACTTGTCATACCTTTGTAAAAATACCATAAAACAATGATAGTGAGGATATAAGCTAGGGATCTGTGCATGAGTTGGACCAGGGCCGACATGAAGGGTCCACGGTCGTAATGGATGAAATTGAGCGAGTTCCATTCACTGCCTTGCAACACCACAGAGGGTATCCATTCCCCGTTCAATTGGGGCCAGCTGGGGTAAAAAAGTCCTGCTTTCATACCCGACATAATGCCTCCTAATACAATTTGTACAGCGAGCAAGATGGCGATCCAAAAGCCCCACTTTTTTAACAAGGGACTGTGGATAACTTGTGGATAAGGTGCAAAAGTTGTCAACCAAGTCCAGAATAAGGTGCCGTAAACGGCCAATGCGATGGACAAATGTAAAGTTAACTTGTAGGCATTTACCCAGGGTCGATTGACTAATCCACTGGCTACCATGATCCAACCAAAGGATGCCGCTAAAGCGGCCAGGAGCACAACTACGCCTAAGCGGCGCAAAAGTGGCTGGTCGATCCAACCTTTGACATAAAAAAACAAAAAGGGGATCAAAAAAACAAAACCCATGGAGCGAGCCCAGAGCCGGTGGAAATATTCCCAGAAGTAGATGAACTTGAACTCCGCCATGCTCATCCCTTCGTTAATTTTTTGGTATTGGGGGGTGGCTTTGTACGCGTCAAATTCCTCATTCCATTGTGCAGCATTGAGCGGCGGCAGGGTACCTGTCACGATTTCCCATTTGGTGATCGACAACCCTGACCCCGTCAAGCGGGTTACGCCGCCAATAACAACTTGCATAAACACCATAAAAACCCCAATGAACAGCCAGATTTGAATGGCCTTGGGATAAGTAGAACCAGCAGATGTAGGCAAAGCGTTTGCAGTTGGCATGGCATTTTGTCTTTTAACTGGAACAAATATAGTCGCTTTTTTTCGGCAAATTTTTTCAGCCGAGGTTTGCTATGATTAATTAAAATGAATTTAAATTAAATAATAAATCAAGTTCATCATCAGCAGTGTTGGTATGTGGAGAAAAATATTCGTTAACTCAGGGTGAAATAATTGTTAACGATACTTGTTCTAGTTATACACTGTAAACCAACAGCCGGAATCCAGAGAAATCAACCATCTCCCGTTTTTATACACATCTGCCTTTATCCTCATTAACGGAATAACTTTATTTTTGGGCACTGTGCATTGGACGTTGGTATAGGTTCCTTTTTTAGGGGAAAGCCATCGCAAAACACTGTAGAGAATGGGGATAACTTTATTCCTTCCCTCCTCGTGTTAACCTGTGTTGGTAAGTACGTGTTAAACTACTGCTTTTCCACTAAATCGGGGTGGATAACTCTTTGCGCTAAAAGGATTGTAATCAGCCCATTAGTGCAAAATAAAAATACGGCATTGTGGATAACTTTTTTGTGTTTATTTTTCCACTGCACAAATTCACCAAAGTAACTTTTATGTGTGGACGGTATTCTTTTTCCAAATCCAAGGTCCAAATTGAGGCAGAATTGGGGTTGCCACTTGAATCTGAAGGCGAATTGATCCACAACTACAACATTGCACCCACCCAACAGGCTTATGTGATCAGCAACCAGGCGCCAGGCATTTTGCAACTTTTCCAGTGGGGCTTGATTCCATCCTGGTCCAAAGACCCCAAGATGGGAGGTAAATTGATCAATGCCCGCGCAGAAACGGTGATGGATAAACCTTCGTTTCGTACTTCCATTCGTCAACGGCGCTGCCTGGTGTTGGCGGATAGTTTTTATGAATGGAAAAAAGAGGGCAAAGAAAAGACACCTTTTCGCATCTTCCCACGCAACGGCGAACTGTTGGTCATGGGGGGAATTTGGGATACCTGGAAAGGCGAGGACAAAGTTATCCACAGTTTTTCGATCATTACGACCGGACCGAATCAGGAAATGGTGCCGATCCATGATCGGATGCCGTTGGTGTTACCCGGTCGGGAAGCGCAAAAATTGTGGTTGGAAGCAAAGGATCCGGCGGCGATTGCGGAGATGCTGCACACGCCGGGAGACTGGATATTGGACATGTATCCGGTTTCGGATCGGGTGAATTCGGTGCGGAATAATGGGGCGGAGTTGCAGGAGCCTATTATTTAACGCACATTGCATATTTTTTTACCGCAGGAAACTCTGCGGTAAAAAAGTGCGTAATATGAGTTACCTAAAACGAAAACCCCTGAAACAATCAATGCTTCAGGGGTTGCGCCAAGAAAATATATCGTTGAAAGCCAATTACCGCATATCCGCAATTGCCTCCAATTTTTGTACGTAAGCTCCCGCCTCCAATTTCTCCTTGATGTCTTTGAATGCCGCCAAGGTGAGGTCTACGTCCTCATCTGTATGCGCCGCAGTAGGAATCAAACGCAGCAGGATCATGCCCTTGGGAATCATCGGGAACATCACTACGGAGCAGAAGATACCGTGGTTTTCGCGCAGGTCTTTTACCAGGTTACCGGTTTCATCTACCGAGCACTTGAGGTACACGGGCGTTACACAGCTGTTGGTCGTACCCAAGTCGTGACCCATGGCGCGCAGACCACCTTGTATGCGGTTGACGATGTGCCAGAGTTTTTCACGCAGTTCAGGTTTGGTGCGCAGCAGCTCCAAACGTTTCAATGCACCAATGACCAAAGGCATGGGCAGCGATTTGGCAAAAATCTGCGAACGCATGTTGTACCGCAGGTAATCGATGATGTCGCGTTCGCCGGCCACAAAACCACCGATGGAAGCCATCGATTTGGCGAAAGTACTGAAGTATAAATCTACGGCGTCGGTTACCCCTTGTGCTTCAACGGCGCCAGCGCCAGTTTTGCCCAGCATCCCGAAACCGTGTGCGTCGTCAACAAAGAAGCGAAAGTTGTATTCTGCTTTCATCGAAGCAATTTCTTTCAGGATGCCTTGGTTGCCACGCATGCCAAATACCCCTTCGGAAATCACCAGGATACCCCCACCGGTTTCTTTTACATGTTCGTTGGCACGTTCGAGTTGTTTTTTGAAACTTTCGAAATCGTTGTGTTCGAAAGGAAACCGTTTGCCGATGTGTAGGCGAACGCCATCATAAATACAACCGTGGCTGTCTTTGTCGTACACGACGGCATCGTGACGGCTCAGCACAGAGTCGATGATGGAGACTACGGCCTGGTAGCCAAAGTTGATCAACAAACCCCGCTCTTTACCTACAAAGGTGGCCAGCTCTTGCTCCAACTGTTCGTGGTAAACTGATTCACCCGACATGATCCGGGCACCCATAGGGTAAGCCATGCCCCATTCCGCTGCGGCTTTAGCATCCGTTTCGCGTACTTCAGGGTGATTCGCCAAACCAAGGTAATTGTTCAAGCTCCATACGATTCGCTCTTTACCCTGGAACATCATGCGGCTGCCGATTTCTCCCGTCAGTTTTGGGAATGCGTAGTAGCCATGCGCCAATGCGGCATATTGTCCTAATGGACCGCGGTTGTCTAGTATTTTCTGAAAAAGATCCGCCATTACAAGTTTGTTTTTAATTTGGCTTGAACGCTAATGGCGCGTTCAAAAGGCAAAGATATATACTTTATCGCTTTTTGCTAACATTCCGACAAAAGTCATTCGTTATCAAATAACGAGCTAAAAACGAAATCCAAACCTTAAAATTTTACAGGCCCAGTACCCACTCGATCGGCAATGTATTTGCCTTCTTCACAAAGCGGGAGCAATTCGCCCTGGATGAAGGGCGCAACTTGCCCGGCAATTTCAGTGGGATACAACAAGTGAAGGTTGGGGCCGGCATCGAGGGTGAAATACAAGGGGTGTTGGGTCTCCAGACGATATTGGCGAATTTTTTCGATCATCGACAGGGAGTTGGGTTTCATCAAGAGATAAGGGGGCTGTGAACTCATCATGAGTGCGTGCAAGGTGAGCGCTTCGAGTTCCGCAATTTGACCGAAGGCATGGACATCACCCGATTGGAGGATACCAACCAATTGATCCAGATTGTTGGTAGCCTGTTGGTAACGTGCATTGGCGTAGGGATTGCCTTCCATCAGCTGATGGCCGGCTCGGCTGGAGACACTTTTTTCACCTTTGCTCACAATCAAAATATCGTCGTGAAAAGAGTGAAAAACAGGATGTACCCAATCTGCACAAGGACTACCCCAAAGCTCACTGCTTTCGGCCTGTTTTTCGATGCTGCCCCATGAGCCCATCACGGGATACAGTGATCGGCAAGCACTACCCGAACCCAGGCGAGCCAGGAAAGAAGCTTTGCGGTAAAACTCGACAGGATCGGTCAATGTGCCAAAGAGTTCCTGTTCCATAGAACACAGGCACAATGCCAATGCACTCATGCTTGAAGCCGAAGATGCAATCCCAGCAGAATGGGGAAAGGAGTTGGAAGAGTGAATAGTCAACTGAAACTGGGTCAAAAAAGGTAGAATTTCTTCAGCTGCCAACGCGCTGAGAAACTTGACAATCTTTTGGGCAAAAGCGGGTTGAGCCTGGCCTTCGAAAAAAAAGTCCAGCGATATTTCCTCCCCTGCAGTTTCACGCGGAACATACGTGAATTCCGTTTCGGTATACGCCGCTTGCAAGGTAAAACTGATCGAGGGGTTGCGGGGCAATTGTTGACCGTATTTGCCCCAATATTTGACAATGGCAATGTTGGATGGACTTTGCCAGTGGATGTCGCCCGAAAAAGCATAGCCTGGGGCCATGCGCAATAGTGGATTGCGGTAAATGCTTTGCATCGTTGAAAGTTGAGGAAAATAGAACAGCCTTTTTTCAAGCATGTTCGCAACATGCTTGAAATTTCTGCAATAAAGGTACGGAAATTGTTTGGCCCCTTCTATGTACTACACTTAAGTAAAGGTTGGTGGTGGTGGAGCAGGCACATCGCTTTCACCACGTACCCTGCGCAATTCCAGTTTCAGGCTTTCCAGTCCTTTACGCATGGCCCAATGGTGATTGGCGGAGAAGATGGGTTTGAAAAGGAAAGATAAATATTTGAGCAGGGGCTTTTCGGCTTCAATTTTCCAATCGTAGACAATTTTGCATATTGGCCCTTCTTGAGTAAAAGTCCAGATGCCCCGACCTACAAAATCCCCCAGCGCTTCGAGCGAGAAACCAGAATGATCGTTGGGGTGTACTTCGGTGACGCGGAACTGCCAGCGCAGGGTGTAGGGCAACCAACCTTTGGTATAGAGGTCGACCAATTTTCCGAGGCCATCGGCATCTCCTTTTTCGAGGGTTTCAACTTTGAGGTACACACTGGGCCACCAGCGTGGCAGGTCATTGGCTTCTTTGAGAATTTTGTACGCTTCGGCACAGCTGGCCTCAAGCTCCCAATTGGTGATGAAGTGATAACTTTTCATGGTTTGTGAATTAGGTGTTTTTGCTGTATAAAAATCCCACCACGATTTATAACAATTAAAACCCGGGAAACATATTCTGCCCCCGGGTTTTAACCTTGAAAGTTAAGGTTAGAAAATCAATTCGACCCATTCCCTTTCGCCTGGATCTTCTTCGCTTTTTGCATTGGATTATCCCCTGTTTCGATAACCTGTCGAGGACCAGTTGCGGCTCCTTTGAACAACTCAAAGCGACTCATTTGTGGTTTGGGTGGAAAGTAGTTGTTTTCCATATCCACATCGGCGGTTTCGAGGTATGGGTCGAGGGTAATTTGTACGGCCTCTTTTTCGGTGAGGAATACCTTGTTTACCTCTTCATTGTTGAGGCGCCAGATTTCGGCGGGAATGCGAAATTCCTTGTACGTACCATCGGCAAAATCAAACCGCAGGATCAGAGGCATCACCAGGCCTCCCTTGTTTTTGAATTTGATTTCGTAATAGTTCTTATTGGCGGCCAGGGTTTTCTTTTCCTCTTCACCCAGGCTGTTCATGTATTTTTGGTAATCTTCCTTATCCAGGATGGTTACTTGCAGTGGGTCATAGCTGTAGTAAAAATCCCGAATGCTGGGATCCAGATCTTCCTGGGTTTTGGCAATGTCTTTTTCATTGCGGATGCTGCTGATGTTGCGGGGTTGTTTTTCTTGCTCTTTGCGCGCCAAGGTTTTTTCTATCTCCGGATTTTTGCTGTCTGGACGGAACCATTTTACCTCTTCAAGAGCGATGTCTACATTGTCGCAAGAATAAAACCAGCCGTTCCAGAACCAATCTAAATCAATACCACTCGCGTCTTCCATCGTCCGGAAAAAATCAGAAGGAGCGGGGTGTTTGAACTTCCAGCGGTTGGCGTACATTTTGAACGCATGATCAAACAACTCGCGTCCCATCACCGTTTCGCGCAAAATATTCAGCGCAGCGGCGGGTTTGCCGTAGGCGTTATTGCCCAATTGAGATACTTGTTCAGAGTTGGTCATGATGGGTTCCAGCATCTTTTTGTCCATTTTCATATAGGGCACGATGCTATGGGCGAAACCACGCCGAGATGGGTAATCCCGTTCCCATTGTTGTTCGGCGAGGAATTGCAGGAAAGAGTTCAAACCTTCGTCCATCCAGGTCCATTGGCGCTCATCGGAGTTGACAATCATTGGGAAGTAGTTGTGGCCAACCTCATGGATGATTACCCCAATCGTGCCATACTTGGTTCTTTCGGAATAAGTGCCATCTTTTTCCACTCGTCCATTGTTGAAACAGATCATCGGATATTCCATACCATTGGCCGCTTCAACCGAAATAGCTACGGGGTAAGGATAATCAAAGGTATAATGAGAATACCATTTCAAAGTATGGGCGATTGCTTTGGTAGAGAATTGACCCCACAGTGGATTGGCTTCTTTGGGATAAGCGGACATGGCGAGCACATTGCTGCCATTGGATTGTTTGACCGACATGGCGTCCCAGATGAATTTTCGCGAAGTGGCAAAGGCAAAGTCGCGTACATTATCGGCTTTAAAACGCCAGGTCTTCTCTCCTTTCCCTTTTTCTTTTTCGTTCTCCCGCGCTTCGTCTTCGGTTACAATGACTACGGGCGTGGTGTATTCGGTTTTGGCTTTTTCAAAACGCGCCAATTGTTCTTTGCTCAAAATGTCTTTGGTGTTCTGGAGTGTACCGGTGGCTACGACGATATGGTCATCGGGTACGGTTAAGCTTACGTCGTAGTTGCCAAAAACGAGGGTAAATTCTCCAGCGCCCAGGAACTGTTTGTTCTGCCAGCCTTCGATGTCATCGTAAACACACATGCGGGGGAAGAACTGGGCAATGGAATAGAGGTAGTTTTTGTCTTCGGGGAAGTATTCACATCCCGAACGTCCACCCAGTTTTAGTCTGTCTACAATATTGAACGACCATTTGATTTTGAAGGAAAACTTTGCTCCCGGCATAACGGGTGTGGCGGGGTCAATGCGCATCATGGTTTTGACCACGGTGTGTTTGAGGTCTTTCCCCAGCGCGTCTTTCACAAAATCGACCTTGAATCCACCGTCAAAAGTAGGGGTAAATCCATCCAGTTGGCGCAGTGTCATTCGCTCATTCATGGTGCTTTGTCGGGTGGAATAGGTGTCGGATTCGTCGTCAAAATGGTTCTGATCCATTTGTAGCCACAAGTATTCCAACACATCCGGGGAGTTATTGGTGTACGTGATGGTCTCTTCGCCGAAGATTTGTTGCTTGTTGTCATCCAACTTGATGTTCATGACATAGTCCGCTTGTTGTTGGTAGTAGCGGTGCCCAGGTCCACCAGCCCCGTTGCGGTACATATTGGGGGTTGGCAACTCCTCGTGGAGCTGTTTGAATTTGTCCTTCTTGTCGGGTGTTACTTGCCCAGATATTGGAGTAAAACACCAGGCCAAAGCCAAAAACAGTAGTGAGATTTTGATGGTATTTGGTTTCATCGAGTGTATGGATTTTTTGATAAAACGAGAGATTGATTGATAATTAAAGGTACAAAATCTACAGGTTAAAAAAAAGGGATGTCGCTGAAGGGGTGGGGTGGGTAGATGGATAACAGAAGAGTGTGTGTGATGGCGGATGTTCCACGTGGAACATTTGCGGTGGATTTTTCTTCCTATACCTCTTTCTTTCCATGAATAAATTCATGGGTTGGGGCGATGGGTGGCCTCCCACGACTGAAGTCGTGGGTTGGCGACATGTAAAAATTAAGAAGCTAGTTGCATGATAAGTGGAAGTTTTATAAATTTAGATAATCATTTTAGCCTTTCAAAGCAATAGAAATTACACATCCTTTCGTACGGAATTTATTCTTTCACTTTAAGTATGTTGTTTTATGGCTCATTCAAAAGTACGAATTTGGGTGCATGTAGTCTTTTGTACAAAGTATCGAAAGCAATGGATTAGCCCGGAAATCAAGCCGAGGTTGTATGAATTACTCTGTAAGGAGCTTTTGAAAAAGCGTTGTGGGGTAGAGGTGATCAACGGAATGCCGGATCATGTACACCTCCTCTTGCAGTTGGATTCCACTAAGTGTATTGCCGAGTTGATCAAACAATGTAGGGGCGGTAGCGCACACACCATCAACGAAGAAAAATGGTTTGATCACGAATTCAAGTGGTCGGTAGGATATGGCGCTTTTTCAGTAAGCCAATCTTTAGTAGGTAAAGTAAGGAACTATATTCTTAACCAGGAAAGGCATCACACGAAGATAAAATTCAAGGAAGAATACAAAAGACTTCTCGAACTTCACGGCCTTGAGCCCGAAAAGGATTAACCTTTTTAACTATCCTGCTGAGTTTCGATGCCAACCCACGACTTCAGTCGTGGGAGGCCATCCACAGCACCAACCCACGAATTTATTCGTGGGAGTAGAAGTATAGAGATAAAAAAGGGCGATGTTCCACGTGGAACATCGCCCTTTTTTATCTCCGCTCCGCTTTTCCTAACTATGCTCAAGCAACCACCCCTTCAACGCCCCATACTCCGCCTCCAAATAGTCCGCCTTTTTCTCCCGATCTGCTAATTCTGCCAACCGTTCCGGAATCTCAATTTTATGTCCCAGTATCTCTTCCACATCATCAATGAACTTAGCTGGGTGTGCGGTTTCCAAAATAATCCCACGCGTATTCGGATGCATTTTTTGGTATTCATCCAAGGCTAAATAACCCACTGCCCCATGCGGATCCAAAGTATAATGGTACTTTTGATCTACCAATCGCATGGCTTTAGCTGTTTCTGTATCATCAAAAGCATAGCCACTCACCGTGTTTTTGATATTGTTCCACGTGGAACGTTCATCTGAGCCCAGGTAAAGATCGAGCATGCGGGCAAAATTGGAGGGGTTTCCCACATCCATGGCATTGGAAAGTGTACGCACGGAAGGACGCGACTGATAAGTTCCATCAGAAATATAAACAGGCACTACATCATTGGCATTGGTTGCAGCGATAAAACGGTGTACAGGTAAACCCATTTTAGCTACCAAAAGCCCCGCAGTTAAATTCCCAAAATTACCGCTCGGGACACAAAAAACAATTGGGTCTCCAGTATGAGGCAATTGTTTAAAAGCCTCGAAATAGTAAAAAGATTGGGGAATCAATCGAGCAATGTTGATGGAGTTTGCGGAACTAAGCCGGATTTTCTGGTTGAGTTCTGAGTCTAAAAATGCCTGTTTGACCATGGCCTGGCAATCGTCAAAAGTACCGTTGATCTCCAGCGCACTGATGTTGTGCCCTAGGGTGGTCAATTGTTTTTCTTGCAGCATGCTGACTTTACCACTAGGGTAGAGGATGATCACCCGAATACCAGGGGTTTTGTAAAATCCCGCAGCAACTGCGCCACCCGTATCTCCCGAAGTAGCCACCAATATGGTGAGTTCTTTTGTTTCACCACGATTAAAATAACTCATCAATTGAGCCATAAACCGGGCACCAAAATCTTTGAACGCTAAAGAAGGGCCATGGAAAAGTTCCAGAATATACTTCTGGTCATCGAGTTTAACTACTGGCGCGGGGAAATCCATGGAGTTTTCCAGAATGATCCGTAGATCATCTTCAGGAATGGTGCTTCCAAACAAAGTGGTGCAAACCTGTTGGGCAATGTCCAAAAAGCTATAATTGGCCAGATTTTGAATAAATTCAGGATCTAGTTGAGGGATGTATTCGGGCATGTACAAACCATTGTCATCCGGCAATCCTTTCATGACTGCCTCTTGCAAGCTGGCCTGGTTGTGTTTATTTTTGGTGCTGTACAAAAGCATGGGTAGCATTTTTAAACTAAAGAATAGTTATAACCGAATGGCGCCTTGTTGATTGATGGGGGAGACAAACAACTGACAATTGATGTTTTCTTCGAGGTAAATTTTCTCCATGGCCATACCGACATTTTCAGCAGTAGTGCGACTAGAACTCAGGGCAAAAATCGAGGGCCCTGCTCCCGAGATACTACATCCCAATGCACCTGCATTG
>Ga0209717_1001480_pt1 | contig 25245 bp, 17 predicted proteins | sample AD_UKC048_MetaG_FD_184418 | JGI IMG/M metagenome (GOLD analysis project Ga0209717, IMG submission 184418) | Active sludge microbial communities of municipal wastewater-treating anaerobic digesters from USA - AD_UKC048_MetaG (SPAdes) (version 2) | ecosystem: Engineered > Bioreactor > Anaerobic >... | reverse complement strand
TATTGTTTTTTACTTCCCAAAAATGCACTCCCCTTTAGGGGTCGGGGGTTTTTAAGCTAAGTAAAGTGCTCAATATCAACCTCAAACCTAAATTGGAGGATTTGTGGGTAATCGACAGACTTTAGACACCTTAGAGGCACCCTAGAAGTTATATACCTTTAGATGTAATCCTTAAATAACCGAATTGACATCAACATGGTCCAATCCAAAAGCGTCGGCAACGCCTTGATATACTACCTTTCCATTGACGACATTCAAACCTTTGCGCAGGGGCAAATTGTCCTGGCAGGCCTTTTGCCAGCCCTTATTGGCCAACTGTAGTGCATAAGGCAAGGTAGCGTTGGTCAACGCCAGCGTCGAAGTGGCAGGCACTGCGCCGGGCATGTTGGCCACACAATAATGTACCACATGATCGATGATGTAAGTTGGATTGTCGTGGGTAGTCGGGTGAGTGGTTTCAAAGCATCCACCCTGATCTACGGCTACATCCACCAAAACGGTACCCGGGCGCATGGTTTTGAGCATATCGGCAGTGATCAACTTGGGCGCTTTGGCCCCCGGAATCAAGATTGCACCGATGATCAGGTCATGATCCCGAATCATCTTGCGGATGGTATATTCATTGGAAAAAATGGTATTCACATTCGGTGGCATGACCTCAGAGAGGTAGCGCAAACGGGGTAAGTTGATGTCGAGAATAGAAACTTCAGCACCTAAGCCTGCAGCCATTCTTGCCGCTTGGGTACCAACAATGCCACCGCCCAGTACCAAAACTTTGCCTGGAGCCACGCCTGGTACGCCGCCCAACAGTACACCACGCCCTTTTACGGGCTTCTCAAGGTATTTGGCCCCTTCCTGAATGGCCATTCGGCCGGCTACTTCCGACATGGGTACCAACAATGGCAGAGAACCATCTGGCAATTCCACCGTTTCATAAGCCAAACAAACCGCTTTGCTTTTGATCATGGCCTCGGTGAGTGGTTCGTATGAAGCAAAGTGAAAATAAGTAAACAACAGCTGATCTGGCTTGATCAAAGGCCATTCGGATGCAATGGGTTCTTTGACCTTGATGATCATGTCGGCAATGGCGTATACTTCTTCAATACTTGACAAAATTTTCGCCCCCGCTGCCTCATACTCATCATCGTCAAATCCACTTCCTTCCCCGGCGCTGGACTGTACGTATACGGTGTGTTTCTTTTTGCTAAATTCCAAGGCTCCTGCCGGGGTTAAGGCTACCCGGTTCTCGTTGGTTTTGATTTCCTTAGGTACTCCAATGATCATTTGGACTAAGTTTTATTTGGTCTGGAATAAAAAGGCTGCATGATGTTCTTGTGGAGCAGCCCAATGACAGGGCAAAAATAGAACTATTTCTTTTTAAAAGACCAGGTAAACTTCATTTTGGCGACCACGGTTCCATTGTCTTCCTGTATACCGGTAGAACTCACGGTGATGGCTTGAGGCTCGCCAGTTGCAATGGCTTTTTGTACAGCAGTTTGAATAGCATTCCCATCCTCACAGGTGAAGGTAACCCAATTGGTGGCTTTTTTGAGAAACTCCGCCTCCATGCCTACAATCAACATAGAACAAGGAACCTGGTCTACCAATGCGAGCAAACCCAACATACCTGTAGATAATTCCGCGGCCCCACATTGTGCCGCAAAATAAGTAGAACGAAAGGGGTTTTGAGTGCGCCAACCAAAAGGGATACGGGTTTGGCCACGTTCGGGGCTGGCAGATTTTATTTGTACCCCCCAAAAAAACAAACTGGGCAATTTTTGGAGGAAGTAAAGCTTCATCTTCAAGGAGCTACGCAGATTTTTGAGGTATTGCTGGCTTTTAGTAGACATAACAAAAAATGATTTTAGCGAATTTTCGCTAAAATTAAAATGTTTTTGGAAAAAATACCTGGAGAAGTTTGTTTTGCTTTTTATTTTTAAAGATGTTTGTCGGAAATAACCAGTTGAAAGTTATTTCTGTTTCGTTTAAGTCGGTTCAAACCGAACATTTGTCGCAGTTTAGGCTTAGATTACATCAACCAGGAAAGATACCAATATGCTTTTGGGTAGTAAATTTTTTGCTTTTTTATCCATTCTGCTTTGGATCAGCACTCCACAAGCCTCCAATCGGCTGGAATTAGGCCGTTACGAATATGCGGGCATCGACAATAAAACCTTCCGCTTCTTTCGCGTTGAAAAAGAAGGCATTTATCGAGAAATACAGGCAAACCCAACGGGAATAGGGGAAATCCAGGCGATGCCATTTTGTGATAAAGATTTTTTTGGCACCACGTTTTATGATTGTGGGCAATACCCTGATTTGGAAAAGCCCTACATCGAATTCAGTGCCAATGGTGTCGAACTCGCGCTGTTTTATGGCCCGGCTGAAGAAATTCAGGTCGTCAGTGGTGAGTATACCATCAACGGAGACACCCTCGCTATCGGTGAAGCGCCGGTTGGCCTTAAAGTTGCTTGTCCAAAGGGTAGTAAAAACCGCGAGATTGGACTGCCTTATCGGATTTATCAGACGTCAAAATCAATGGTTTCTTCCGTCGATTTGTACGTAGAATTTTTGAACGAAAAAGAACATTTGGATCAAATTCGGGCACAAAGCAAGTTGAGCGTCGGGGATACGATTGCTTTGTGTTTGTTGAAAGAAAGGTTTGTCAAAAAATAAGCTTCAATTTTTTTCCCCTTTGCCTTTCCGCTTTCCACTTTAGATGTGTAGCTTTATGCCGCTTTTGAGCACAAGTGTCTGCCGGGATTGTTCATTCCAACAAACACTGGCTCAACATCCTCCAAAACACATATCGATTTTGTTATGAATCTTCACGAATATCAAGGTAAAGAAATCCTGCAGCGCTACGGTGTAGCCATCCAAACGGGTATTGTAGCCCAATCGGTTGCAGAGGCAGAAGCGGCTTGGACGCAACTCGGCAGTGGCGTGGTAGTGATTAAAGCCCAAATCCATGCAGGAGGACGCGGCAAAGGTGGTGGCGTTAAGTTGGCCAAAAATCTGGACGACGTCAAAACCCACGCGGGCAACATCATTGGCATGATGCTCAGAACGCCTCAAACCCCTGGTGGAATGGAAGGCCCAGGCAAATTGGTACGCAAAGTGCTGATTGCTGAAGATTCTTATGCTCCTGACTTCAACGCATGTAAAGAATACTACGTTTCGATTCTGATGGATCGGGAGAAAAAATGCAACGTGATCATCTATTCTACTGAAGGAGGGATGGACATCGAAGCTGTTGCTGAGCATACCCCTGAAAAGGTGCAAAAAGAATGGGTGGATCCGATTTCGGGTTTCCAGGGTTTTCAGGCGCGCAAAATTGCCTTCAATTTGGGTTTGAGTGGCAAAGCTTTTAAAGAGTTTACGACCTTCATTACCAAGTTGTACACTGCTTTTGTAGCTTCCGATGCGTCCCTGTTCGAAATCAACCCTTGTTTGCGCACCGGAGACGATCGCATCCTGGCTGTAGATGCCAAGGTTACCATCGACGACAACGCGTTGTACCGCCATCCAGATCTGGAGGCGATGCGCGACAAGGATGAAGAAGATCCCACTGACGTTGAGGCGCAAGAATTTGAACTCAACTACGTCAAACTGGATGGCAACGTAGGCTGTATGGTCAATGGCGCAGGTTTGGCAATGGCCACCATGGACATCATCAAATTGTCGGGTGGTGAACCCGCCAACTTCCTGGATGTGGGTGGTACTGCCGATGCTGCACGGGTTGAAAATGCCTTCAAAATCATCTTGAAAGACCCTGCGGTAAAAGCTATTTTGATCAATATTTTCGGGGGTATCGTACGCTGTGACCGCGTGGCCCAAGGGGTGATTGACGCCTACAAAAACATGGGCAACATCAGTGTTCCCATCATTGTACGTTTGCAGGGAACCAACGCCGATTTGGCCAAAAAAATGATCGATGAGTCGGGCTTGAAGGTCTACTCGGCGATTCAGTTGGCTGAAGCTGCTGCCCTGGTCACCAAAGTACTGACGGAAGCATAAGTAACAAATATAAACATACTGCAAAAATACCCTGGGTGAATTTTACTTTCACTCGGGGTATTTTTTTACATTAGGTGTTCAAAAGCAATTCTATTTCTTGATGAATAATAAACATCCGTTGGTTATAAATTTCACCCCCACAGGTATGGTGCCTACCAAAGCCATGAATCCAAATGTGCCCATTACGGTGGCAGAGATTGTGGAACAAGTACACGAGGCCTACGAGATCGGCATTACCCTGGCACATTTGCACGCCCGGGATGAAATAGATGGAGCACCTTCTTGGAAAGCAGTGGTATACGCACGTATTTTTGAAGGCATTCGGCAACATTGCCCCGATTTGGTACTCTGCGCGTCATTGAGTGGTCGAAATTTCAACGTTTTTGAAAAACGTGCCGAGGTGTTGTCCCTACGTCCAGACATGGGCAGCCTCACCTTAAGTTCCCTGAACTTTCATTCCCAGGCCAGCACCAACTCGCCCGAGATGATTCAGCAACTGGCCTTAAAGATGTTGGAGCAAGGGGTGCACCCGGAATGGGAGGTTTTTGACCTGGGTATGTTGCATTATGGCCATTATTTGGTACGTAAAAACATCCTCAAACCACCTTTCTATGTAAACATCATTACGGGCAATGTAGCGGGCATGCAGACCAATCTTGCCGAATTGGGCATCTTATTGGCTCAATTGCCTCCCGGTGCGGTCTGGGCTTTGGGTGGTATTGGACAACAACAACTTGCGGCAAACACCTTAGCCATCGCCACCGGAGGCGGTGTTCGCATTGGTTTAGAGGACAACCTTCATTACGATGCTGGGCGAAAAATCCAGGCTACCAATACCAGTTTACTCAAACGCATTCACGAGTTGGCGTCCATTTTTGAACGTCCGATTATGTCGCCTAGCGCCTTTGGGGCACTTGGTTTTTACAATAATTATCGATGACATTGTTATGAATGAAACCTACCCAACCCTGCGCTACTATATCCTCGGCCAAGGCAATTATGCCGTTTCGATGCTATTGGACAGCCTCCAGGCTTGTTTTCCCAATCGGGACATTGAAGTTGAAATCATTGCCAATTTATTGGAAGCAGACAACGATTCGCTGGTTTATCCTTACGCAACTCCGGGCATTGCTTGTGTAGAAAAATTCCACACGGATTGGATACCGGATGTAAACGTTCCCTGTTTTGCAGGTTCATTTGGCAGAGGCCGCAAGGCCATTGTGGAGTTCTTTGCGGCAAATTACGGGATCAATCCTGAGCGCTACGCGACTTCCACCCATCCGACTTCCACTTGTTCGCCAACTTTGCAACACGGGCATGGTTTGTACATCGGGCCACTCTCGGTGGTTGGCCCCCAAACCCATTTTGGCGATTTTGTAGCCATCAACCGTAAAGTTAGCGTTGGGCACCACACCGTATTGGAAGATTATGTTGGACTGAATCCAGGGGTAGACGTAGCAGGCGTTTGCCACCTGGGCAAAGGAGTCATCATTGGTGCGGGAGCGGTTGTGCTGGACAAGGTAAAAATAGGAGAGGGGAGTATGATTGGAGCCGGTTCTGTAGTAACCAAGGATATTCCAGCGGGAGTGGTGGCCTATGGGGTGCCCGCGAAGGTAATTCGATCGATTTAAATAACTGACATTCCGCAGTCTTGATAAGGCCGAGCCTAATACGTTCATAAACACAACGATTTTCTTGATTCGGCTTCGCCAAATCTTTTTTAACACGACGGCGCGACGAAACGACGACGCGACGTTCTCAGCGCTTCGCGCTTCGTGGTCCCAACGCCTGACGTTGGGTTGTAGCGGTAGCTATCGTCGCGTCGTCGTTTCGTCGCGCCGTCGTGTTAAAAATCAAGCAGCGCAGCTGCTTCTAAAAATTGATACACATCCTCGACGTTACAGGGACTGCGTAATGTGTGTTAAAAAAAAAGGCTGCCTCATTCACTGAATGAGACAGCCTTTTTTTGATAAAGGTTACCTTGATTATTAATTGAAGATCAGCTTCTTCGCCACTACCCCCTTGTCAAATCGTATTTGCAAGACGTAAGTGCCCATGGGCAAACTCCCTCGCTGCAACTCAAAGTCATTTTCATCCACATTGGCGTAACCGCGCACCATTTTGCCGTCGAGACTGTACAGGGCGATGTCGCGCATTTTGTGTTCAAGCGCAGATTGGATGTACACCCGGTCGGCGACAGGGTTAGGCCCTATTTTCAGCTTAACTACATCTTCAGCAATGACTTGTTCAGTTGATGTCGCTAAGTTCAATTCGAGGTAAGCCCGTGGCGTAAATACTGCCATCATGGTATCAATGTAGGCCATTGCTTTGGCTTTGCTCATGTTGAGGTTGGTCTGCAAACCACTTGCATGCAATACTTTCGCGTCGTAGCTAGAACCTAAAGCAGCATTGGTACCCGCAACCACCAGTTTCAAAGTAGTCGTATCCCACCATTCCCATGGGCCAGCTTCGAAGCGGTTGCCTGGGGTAATAAAAGGATACATGTTGTCGGTAGAAAGGGTAGTGGCTGCACCTTTGTAGCTAAAGGCCGGGAAAGGAATTGGTACAGCACTCAGCGCTTTGTTCTTCAGATTGATGAAATCTTGCACGTTGTTGGCTGCGGCCATTTTGGTATTCAAATTGACTTCATTCGCCCGTTGTACCACAGAGCGTGTACCCGATACATTCACTACAAACTGACGAGTGGTAGGCACAATTACAGCGCCGTCTGCAAAGGGTGCAAAAGGATCAGAAAAAACATGAAAACCAATCGTAGCTGGTTCTCCAGCTTTACCCTCAATCCAACTAATATCACCCAAAGCTCCACCCATATTCACTGCCAGATTAAAGTCGTTGCTGTAACCAGCATGGTTGACTAAGTTCAATGGTTTTGCTGTAGATCCAAAAGGATTACTCAACAGGTTGGTATCAACGAAAGCAGTAAGGGTTACTGTATTGATGAATTTTTCAATTTGGATCTCTTCTTTGAAGCGATCAAGATACGCGGTTCCCAGAGAAATGTAGCCACCTGTACCTTGCCCCCATAGTACGATACGAGAAGGATCAATTCCATAAGGGTTACTTTGCTCAGCTACCGACTTGCGCAGGTAACGAATGGCTGTACGGGAATCCTGAATACCCCGATAAACCGCATTGAGCAGGGTGCCGGTACGTTCGTTTTGGTCAGGAGATACAGGGTTCCAGCCCAAGCGGTAAGAAGTGATACACACCACATACCCCAGTCGAGTAAGGCGACGAGCAAACTCTACACAGCTTGAATCACTCCGAGAGCCGGTAATTCCACCATTGATCAAGGGCGGTAAAAAGCTACCGGTATGGAAATAAATGACTACCGGGCGATTTGTTTCACTATCTCCTGCAGGTTGATAAATGTCCATTTTTAGATCTTCAGGAACAATCATCGGATTGCGCAATACGGTAATATTGCTTCCATAGGTAATGTTTTTTTGCACTGTAAATCCTGAAAATACATCAGAACGGTATCGGCCACTCTGAGCTGAGAGACTCAGGGTGCCCATTAAAATAATCAACAGCAGCAATAGTGTGTTGAGTTGTTTCATTTGAAAAAGTTTTTGAGTGAATTAAAATGAAATGACCACAAAATTCCAAAAGTTTATCGGCAAAATGCCGATAAACCTCTGAATATACAGCGTTTTATTTTTTGTTCCAATCGTATACCATCGATAAGTAGGCCAAGCGACCGATTCTTGGGCCGCCATAAGTTTGAAACGTCATATTGTTCAACAAGTTAGATGCGCCCAATTTAAAAGTTGTATTGATGGTTTTTACTTGCCAGTTTATTTGTGCATCCAGCATATTGTAACTGGGGATGATTCCCGTAAATTGTGGGGAACCTTCAAATATAAAACCATCGATCCATTTGTAATTGACATTGAATCCAAAATCCGGGAACTTCAACCCCAGAAAATTCACTGCCAAATCGCGCCCGGAAATCCCGATGTTGTACTTGTGTTTGGGTGTATTGAACGCAGGAATGATCGGATCATTGCTAATGGAGTTGAGTTGATTAAACGAATAGTTGCCGTTCAATACATAGTTTTGGCCAAAATAGTAGCTACTTCCTATGGAAAAGCCCTGAGTAGTGACTTGGTCAACCGCGTTGGCGGCGACGCGATAAGCTTGTACTCGCGTTGGTGATCCTGTCAAGGTCTCAAAGGCAGCATCTACCCCAATATTGTAGCCAATAAAGTCTTGATAAAAACTATAATAATAGGTAGCATCCACGTACAATTTGTCAAAGAAGGTATTCCGATATCCGGCTTCAAGGGTCCGTACTTTTTCCGGGCGAATTGGAGCGACATCAAAATACTCCAAATCATTTCTATTCCGAGTGGTTAAATAAGTGCGCAGGGATTCAATGGTCAATAAATCCGAAAATCCATTGAGGTTGCCAATCAAAATAGCTCGACCTACATTGTAAAACAGGTATTGATCAGCTAAAGTTGGATTGCGAATGGCTGATGAGAAAGAGAAACGCAACACCTGGTCGCGATTGGGCGTATAGACCAAAGAAGCAGCCGGAGAAACCAAATAATTGAAGTTTTTATTTTTGTCCAAACGCACCGATCCGCTGATCTTTAGTCGTTTATCCAATTCAAGCGTGCCACCGCCATAAATGCCATATTCGTAGGTATTGATGTTCAAATCACCCGTGTCTAAAAGGATAGATCCCTTAGAATTGGGGGTATACAATCGGTAGTTAGCCCCTACCTGTATATCGAGATCCGTAATCGAACTACCTTGATCGGGTTTCACCAAATCATTAAACATGTATTCTCCATGGGCATGATACAAGGCTGAACGATCAAAAAAACGTGTACCTCCTTCACTGTAGCCTAGTCGGCTAATAATGTCGTTAAATTCTTGCTTAAACCGTTCCGTACCGGGTTCAAAAAAGTCTACGGATTCGAATAGAGGATTCCCCTTGGCAACTTGAACTTGAGCAAGAGAATGGTACACTTGCAACGAATCTTGTACCCGCGGATTGGCCAGAAATAAGCCTTGAGCTGCTTGAAATTCGGCTGGCCTACCAATGTAATCGATAGGGTTGGGATAACCTTCGATGCGCCGAACTCTTGGGTTGATGGTAGTTTGCCAGAAGTTGATGTAATCCGAAGCCCACTTAACATCATCTTTCGCATTTTGCTGCAGCAACAAAGAGGTGAAGTAAGGATCGTAAGAATTTCCAGCATCTTCGTGGGTTACATAAAAACGCAGGAAGTACTTGTCGGCTTGTTTCAATTCAACTTTATGCTGAAAAAACTGAATGCCGCGTAAGCTGTAGCGGTTGTCACCTTGATAAACCGTCGTTCCGGTGCTGTAATTGCTGCCTAAAACGAGTTCTGGTGAATTATAATCTTTGGCCGGATTCAAACGAAAATGTAGTGCTCCAGCAACCTTGAGGTTTTCAGAATCGTAATCGACAACGTCTCTTTCACGATAACCCTGACGGTGAATAATCCCCAAGCCAGGCAAAGAAAAAGTATTGCTTAAGTCATTGTAAACGAGATATTCATCCCCATAGATGTTCACCGCATCAAATCCACCAGGATTGTTAACGCTACTAGGCGTATCGTATACCTGGTCATAATTGTCCGCAATCCAGTCGTTGGCTTTGAAACCCGAGATGTTGAACTTATAGGCAACCGCTTCTTTGCCCGCCTTGTTTTTAAAAGCATCGGCCCAGCGAATACCCGCTTCGAACAAATTTCGCTCGCCACCTTTGAGCATTACTTTTAAACCCTTGTGCAAAAACGGGCTTTTGGTTTGCATGCTCACCACGCCATTGAAGGCATTGGGGCCATAAAAAGCGGAAGAGGCACCCACGATCAAGGTTACACTGTTGACATCAAGCTCAGATGCACCCAGGAAGTTGCCCAAAGAGAAGTTCAAACCAGGAGACTGGTTGTCGACCCCGTCAATAATTTGCAACGAACGCACCGGGCTGGTACTGTTGAATCCCCGGGTATTGATGATTTTGAAGCCCAAACTAGCTGCCGTAAGGTCTACTTCTTTCAGCGACCCCAAGCCATCGTAAAAGTTGGCCGCCGGGGTTTCGGTGATGGCAATGGCATCCAGGGTTTCCATGGTTAGGGGAGACTGGACTTTCTTTTCAGAAATACGTCGCCCCTTCACTTCAACCTGGTCGATGGTAACAGCGTCTTCAGAAAGTTCGATCAGTATTTTTTGATTGGCCGCAGTGACGATGAGTTCTTTATCGGTATACCCCACATAGGAAACCAAGAGGGTAAAAGGGAATTTTTGCGCGGTGGACAATTCAAATTTACCCTCCAAGTCGGCAACTGTTCCTTCCGTAGTACCCTTTATAATCACCGTGGCATTGGCCAGACCTTCTTTATTGGTGGCATCTCTGATTTCCCCTCGAATCGTCGTTTGTGCATGAATAATGCCAGAACAAGAGAAAATCAGAATGATGCTAAGCATCAAAGACTTAGATAGATATTTCATGCTGAAAACCGAAATAGTGAGCGAATAATATTCTAAATGGAGGCAAATTAGTGAAAATTCGCTAACAAGTTAATTTTTTACAAACCGAATTTTATCCAAGATTGAAGATAAGGACGAATTTTTATTCCGAACTTTTTACAGATTAAAAAATTTATTTATGTAAGACTCAAATTTTTTAACCCTCGCTCAACTACATGCTCAATGAAAATGGATCGCTGATAAACCAAAACCCAAGGCCAGCGCTAACCACTTTGCTGCGGAAAAACGATGTGAGGTATGGGCGTCGTTTTCAAAAAGAATGGTAGAGCCAATTTGCAATAAATTTCCAGTGACCATAGACAACAAGATCACCAAAACCTGAGGATCCTGTAGAAAAAACTGCGCAGAAAAAGCCGCAATGGGTGCCATCAATGCAAAAACCAACAAAAGGATTAACGTCGGCCATTTTTTTATCCCACTCATCAGCAAAAAAGAAGTGAGCGCGAACGCGGCGGGGATGTTGTGAATGGTGATGCTCAACAAGAGGTGGTAAAACTGATTGTCGCCACTTGTATCGCTGAAAGTTTCCATAAAGGTTCGATATCCACCCAAAGGCAATCCTTCAATCAAAGCGTGTAAACACAGCCCCAACATGATCGATAGCGCCAACCAGCTGGTTTTTTGGCCATGCGTATGCACATGCCCATGTTCTACTCCTCCCGACCATTCTTCCAGCAACATTTGTAAGGCAAAACCCAGCAACATCCACAAACCAGTGTAATGATCTCCTTTGGAAAACAAATCGGGAAGCAATTGTACCAATACCACGCCCAAAATGAATGCCCCATTGAACAGCATGATGTAACGCACCAATTTGGGCTTTTTACTGCCCAGAAAAAAAGCGGGTATACCCCCAATAAATGGAGTTAGAAAAAGGAGTAAGTATTCCCAGATGTGCATTCGGATTTATTCTTTTTCAAAAAGTTGAGGAGGTTGAGGAGGTTGAGAAGGTTGAGGCTGCCGCAAGTCGCTCGCGGCAGCCTCAACCTTCTCAACCTCCTCAACTACGCAGCTTTTTCCTGTTGCTTGTAAAATGGGGTGTCGAAGAGGCGAAGGTACGTTTTTGCAACAATGTTGCCAATAATTAATCCTAAAATTGCACCAATAAAAATATCCAGTGGATAATGTACACCTACATAAACTTGTCCTAGGGCGATACTGGCTGCCCAGAGATAAAGCGGTAGGCGAATGCGGCGGTAATGCAAGCCCAAGGTTAGGCTCAAAAATGCGGCAACCGCAAAATGATTGGAGGCGTGTGAAGAGGTAAAACTGTAGCCACTGCCACAGTGCACGAGTAATTGCACTTCGTCTTTGATTGCTGGATCGTTGCAAGGGCGTAGGCGCTGTACCGATGGTTTGATGACTTTGCTGCTGATGGTATCGGCCAGACCTACTGCTACGGCCAAAGCCAGGATAAAATACAGGCTGGCTTTGTGGTATTTGTACCCTACAAATCCGGCGAGGGCTATATATAAAGGTATCCAGGTTGATTTTTCGCGCCAGATCGGCATGATCCAGTCCAGCACAGCGTTGTGGCCCTGCCCGTTGATGAGTTCAAATAGGTATTGGTCTATAGCGATGAGTTGTTCCATGGATATCGAATAAAATCAGGCGTGGACTTTTCGTTTTGTTGGACGCCGCAAATATAGCAACATTTTCATAGCACTTAGTTTCCGAATAAAAGCGCGAATACCCGCAACAAATTTTAATTTTGCACCCAAATTAAGTCAATGGCATTAATCAAATCTATTTCCGGAATCCGGGGCACCATCGGCGGATTGCCCGGTCAAAACTTAACCCCTCAAGACATTGTAGAATGTACTGCCGCCTTCGGCACCTGGCTCTTGCAAAAAGGAAACCCACCTAAAGTTGTGCTGGGTCGTGATGCGCGGATCTCTGGTGCGATGGTTAAGGATTTGGTGGTCAGTACCTTGCTTGCATTGGGGATCGATGTGCTCGATCTGGGGCTATCTACTACGCCAACCGTTGAAATGGCGGTAACTTTTGAAAAAGCGGGTGCAGGAATCATCATTACGGCGAGTCACAACCCCAAAGAGTGGAATGCGCTGAAGTTTCTCAACGAAAAAGGGGAATTTATTTCCGCTGCCGATGGGGAAGCTGTTTTGAAATTGATTGCCGACGGGGGGATTTCCTATGCCCCCGTAGATGCATTGGGAAAAGTACATGAACGCACTGATTTTTTACCAAAACACCTTCAATCCATCATCGATTTGCCGGAAGTAGAAGTTGATTTGGTACGGGCGCGTGGCTTCAAAGTAGTGTTGGATCCCGTCAATTCATCTGGCGCTTTGGCAGTACCTCCCTTGTTGGAATACCTGGGTTGTAAAGTCATCGTCATCAATGCTGAACCCAATGGCCAGTTTGCACACAACCCCGAACCCTTGCCCGAGCACCTGATTGAGCTTTCGAAGGCGATCGTGGAGCACCAGGCCGATTTGGGTATCGCTGTCGATCCCGATGTTGACCGCCTCGCCCTGGTTTGTGAAAATGGCGAAGCATTCGGTGAAGAATACACCCTGGTGGCCGTTGCGGATTATCTGTTGCAACAAACCCCGGGCAACTCCGTTTCCAATCTCTCTTCTTCCCGAGCGCTGAAGGATGTGACGTTGAAACATGGTGGTCAGTATTTTGCCGCAGCAGTAGGGGAGGTGAATGTGGTGGAAAAAATGAAAGCCGTCAATGCGGTGATTGGCGGCGAAGGCAATGGAGGCATCATCGTACCGCAATTGCATTATGGCCGCGACGCCCTGGTAGGTATTGCCTTGTTTTTGTCCTGGCTGGCCAAATCTGAAGGGACTGCCTCGGCGTTGCGGGCGACTTACCCCGATTACCAGATGGTGAAAGACAAAATTGCGCTGCCAGCAGGACTGGATTTGGAAGGTATTCTCCAAAAACTGGAGCAAAAATACCAACACGAGGAGCACAGCACGATTGATGGACTGAAAATTGATTTTCCCAACAGTTGGCTACATTTGCGTAAGTCGAATACCGAGCCGATCATCCGGATTTATTCGGAAGCACCTACGTTGACTGAAGCAAAGGCCTTGGTAGAACAGATCAAAGCGGAGGTATTGGAATTGATAGCTTAGACAAGCATTTGAATTTGAACTAAAGCGACATAAATGGGAACGCGGATGACGCGGATTGAACGGATTAACGCGGATTCTCTTTTGCCTGCGGCAAAAGTTTTTAGCCACAAATCACGCCGCAGGCGGGATAAAAATCCGCGTTAATCCGTTCAATCCGCGTCATCCGTGTTCCTATTTATGTCGAGAGCACACGAAGCGCGAAGCGCTGAAGGGGCACTAGTTGAAAAAGCAGCGAAGCTGCACAAAACCAAATAAACCATGCAAAGCCAAACAATGGTTGCTTCTTTGGAAGCCTATTTTGAAACCTTTCGCCAAAAGGTGATTGGCGCCAATCAGCAATTTACCAGCCCTTATGGTGAACAAACCATTGTATACGCCGACTGGACGGCCAGCGGTCGCCAGTACCAGCCCATTGAAGACATTCTCACGCAGGACATTGCCCCTTTTGTAGGCAATACCCATACCGAAACGACCATTACGGGCAGCGCGATGACCCTGGCTTATCACCGCGCCAAGTCGATCGTGAAGTCTTACGTTGGTGCACTGCCCTCCGATGTATTGATTTCTTCCAACTCCGGCATGACCGGGGTGGTCAATAAATTCCAGCGCATTCTGGGTTTAAAAGTGCACGAACGTCACCAGCATTTGGTGAAATTGCCAGAACACCAACGCCCCATTGTATTCATCAGCCATATGGAGCACCACTCCAATCAAACCAGTTGGTTGGAAACTCTGGTGGACGTGGAAGTGATTTCCCCAACCCCGGATGGCTTGGTCGATCTGGAAAACCTGGAAGCGATGCTGCGGCGTTACGCCAATCGGGAAACCAAAATTGCGGCGGTAACTTCTTGTTCAAATGTAACCGGATTGTTTACGCCGTATCATGAAATTGCTGAAATCATGCACCGCCATGGCGGCTTGTGTTTTGTCGATTTTGCCTGTTCGGCACCGTACATCGACATCAACATGCGCCCGGAAAATCCACTACAACACCTGGACGCCATCTATTTTTCTCCCCATAAATTTTTGGGTGGCCCCGGGTCAACCGGGATTTTGATTTTTGACGCAAAATTGTACAAAAACCGCATCCCCGACAATCCCGGCGGCGGCACGGTAGATTGGACCAACCCCTGGGGTGGACACAAATACATCGAAGAGATTGAAGCCCGCGAAGACGGAGGTACGCCCGCTTTTTTACAAACGATGAAGGTGGCGCTGTGTATGCAACTGAAAGCCCAAATGGGGGTCGAGAATATCCTGCAACGAGAGCATGAATTGTTGGACCTGATCTGGGACCGGATGGAAGCCATTCCCAATTTGCACATTCTGGCGCACGGGCACCGCGATCGACTAGGGGTCATCTCTTTTTACATCGATGGATTGCACTACAATCTGGGGGTACGCATCCTCAACGACCGCTTTGGCATCCAGGTGCGCGGCGGTTGTTCTTGTGCCGGCACCTATGGCCACTACCTGCTTGAAGTTTCCCGCGAACATTCCAATTCGATTACCACCAAAATCAACTTTGGCGACCTGTCTGAAAAACCCGGCTGGATTCGGATGTCCATTCACCCCGTAATGACCGACGCCGAAGTGACCTACCTGATGGATGCCATTACTGAGCTGGCGCAAAAACATGAAACCTGGGCGAAGGACTATGTATATAATGTACACACGAATGAGTTTCACCACCACTCCAATCAACATTTGGAGGATGAATTGGTGGAGGAATGGTATAGAAAGTTGAGGAAAGTTGAGGAGGTTTAGGAGGTTTAGGCTACCGCGAGCAACAAACGCGAGACTCTCATTTGTCGCTCGCGGTAGCCTCAACCTTCTCAACCTTCTCAACTTTTAAACTAAACAAATGCGCATCTACCTAGACAACGCCGCCACCACCCCCATTGATGAACGGGTCATTGAAACGATGCTGGATGCCTTGCGGCGTACCAATGGCAATCCTTCTTCCATTCATCAAGAGGGGCGAACAGCCAGAGCGGCCATTGAGCAGGCTCGACGCCAGATTGCGCGGGTGCTCAATGCTTCCATTGGCGAAATATTTTTTACTTCGGGGGGAACGGAGTCCAGCAATATGGCGCTCAAACGCGCGGTGCAGGATTTGGGGGTGCAGCGCATCATCAGCGCCCGCACCGAGCACCATTGTGTGTGGCATTCTTTGGAAACCCTGGAAAAGGAACAAGGGGTCGAGATCGTTTTTGTCGAACAGGAAAGCAATGGGCACATCCGCCTGGAACACCTCGAAACCCTGCTGCAACAAAATGAAAGCAAGACCCTGGTTTCGTTGATGCACGCCAACAACGAGATTGGTACTTTGCTGGATTTGGACAGCGTTTCGGCGCTTTGTACCCAATACAATGCCCTGTTTCATACGGATACCGTACAAACCATTGGTTATTATCCCATCGACTTGTCCAAAACCAAAGTGGCTTTTTTAACGGGTTCAGCGCACAAGTTCCACGGCCCCAAAGGCATTGGTTTCATTTACATCAACACCGACAACATGATCCACCCCTTTATCGACGGTGGCTCACAAGAACGCAACATGCGGGGTGGAACCGAAAACATCCCCGGCATCCTGGGGATGGCCAAAGCGTTGGAATTGGCTGGTGTGGAGATGGAGCAGCGGCGACTGCATATTCAGGGTTTGCGAGATTATTTTGCCCAGGAATTACAGACGCAATTTGTTGGTCTGGAATTCAATGGCGATCCTTTTGGCCAGGGGCATTACAAAATCCTGAGTGTAGGTTTTCCTCCTGGGCCGCGTACGGATCTTTTGTTGCTCAATCTCGATATCGCCGGGGTAGCGGTGTCGGGTGGGAGTGCGTGTAGTTCTGGCGTAGATGTGGGCTCACACGTCATGAATGCCCTGAGGCCAGGTTCTTTACAACAGACCTTGCGGTTTTCTTTTTCACATTTGAATACGCGGGAGGAGGTGGATAAGGTGTTGCACAAATTGAAGGAGATTTTGGGGTGATCAAGATTATTATTTTGGCTGGGAAAGCTAACGAAACCTTGATTTTTTGCATAAATGATTTTGTATATTTACCGTATTAAAAAATAACTCCAAGCACTCAACCTCAACACCATGGCCAAGAAAAAATTGTATGCCCTTTTGGTCGGCATTGATGCCTATGCTCCCCCGGTGCGTCCCTTGCGGGGATGTCTCAATGACATGCATGCTTTTCGGGATTATTTAAAAAAACAAGCTAGTCCAGATTTTGAGGTCCTCCTCAAAGTCATAGAAAATGAAAAAGCCACCAAAGCTAAAGTCATTTCCGGTTTTGATCATTTTAAAAAAGCCACCAAAGACGACATCTGCGTGTTTTACTTTAGTGGGCACGGTACCCGAATTCCCTCCCAGGATTTTTGGGAAGCCATTGATGGCATGAATGAAGCCATCGTCTGCCACGATGTTTGTTTGGCGGACAAAGAATTGGCCTGCTTGATTGCTAGAGCCACCCAAAACAAAGAAGTACACTTTTTGGCGGTCATGGATTGTTGTCATGCCGGCGGCAATACCCGTGATGACGAGGATGTTACCAGTAGAACCTCCAAACCGAATCGTTATCCTGTAAGCATTCAAGAATACTACGGTTTTAAAGAAAACCTTTACCAAAAAAACAGCAGCGGTTTATACAGCGCCCCACAGGGGAAACACCTCAATTTTGCGGCTTGCCGGAATTATCAGACCGCCAAAGAAACCATGATCGGCAACAAAACGAGAGGAGCATTCACCAGTAGTTTGATTGAGGCCCTGGATACCACCCAAATTCCGCTTACTTATGCGGATTTGGAAAGCAGGGTTGGGCGCAAGATTGACAACATCGTAGCCAATCAACGTCCTCAATTGATTGCCACTGCCGAAGCCAACCTTGACCTCGCTTTTTTAGGTGGTGCCGTAGTGCCCAAAAATCGTTTTTTTGCTTATTGGAACAATGAACGCAATAGCTGGGAAGTTAATGCGGGTTCCTATCAGGGAATCACCAATGACCAATACCCTTCGAAAATTAATGGTGTGGAAAATGGTCAGGAACTGCTGGTCAAAGAAATTTTTACTGAGCGTACCCGAGTCGTTTGGAAAAACCCGGCTTTTAGACCTGACCAAAACCTGCAATATGATGTCCAGGTGAAAATTGGTGGTGGTGCCAAAAGGATGGTCGCATTTGCTTCAAAAAGTAATACTCGTGCCAAAGCCTTACTGATGGTGGGCTTTGAGGAGGCCAATACCACTTACCTCCAGTTGTCCAACAAAATTGGTGAAGCCAACTGGTTGATACATGCCAGTACGGAGTCGGTTTACCTCACCCAATTGGGAAATGCAGAACCCGTTTTTTTGCCTGTCGTTTACAATAAAGAGCCTTCTCCAATAGAAACGCTCGAATTTTGGAAAAAAGTAGACAATGTGATGCAATGGTATCATCTGCTCCACCTCGATAACCCCCGCAGTAGCATCAAACTCAAAGATATTCGCCTTGATTTATTCCGCAGCACAGGAAAAAAGAATTGGTGGGCAGTGGCTCCAGAGGAAATGGACTCGATTGCAGACTGGTCTCAACCGGTTGTATACGATTACCAGGCGGATCAAAACGGAGAAATGGTACCCGCTTCATTTGCTCTGCGCATTACCAATCTGAGCCAGACTGAATTGTTTGTTTCTGCCTTGTTCCTGAGTGGCCGTTTTGGTATCAATAACCGCCATTTGCCCAACGCTCGGTTACAACCTGGTCAAGAGGTGTGGATGACCACCGCAATGAGAAAAAATGCTGCGGGGGAAGTTACTGAAACTACCCGTTCGATTGGCTTGAGTATTGATCAAGCGTATTATGACGCGGGCATCAGTGAACAAATTGATTACATCAAATTGATCGTGGCCAAGCAGGATTTTGATACCACTGGCTTCAATCAAGAACCCTTGCTCATTCGGGGCGTAAGAGCCCGAACCCGCGATTCAGGTGAATTGCCGATCATTGAAGAAGAGGACTGGACCACGCAGCGGATTCCGATCCGGATCGTTCGGCCACAACTCAAAAGTAACCTTATTCGATAAATTGAATGTGATAGTCGCGTTTGATTTTATCCAGCTTAGCAGAGATCGTGGGTTCTTGATTTTGTAACAAAACCATTGCTGCCTCAGGCGTCGGGCATTCCAACAGCGTCTTGTTGTCATTGGAAGCAGCGATGATTTTTTTGCCATCTGGTGAAAAGGTAGCGGCAATAGGAACCGTTGTACTGCCCAACTTCACTTCCAACAACAGGTTCCCCTGAAGATCCCAAAGCCGAACCGTCCCGTCTTTGGCGGTGCTCAAGAGATTTTTGCCATTGGTTGAAAACTCCAGTCCAACGATCTCGGCTTGATGTCCGCGCAGAACCTGTGTTTCACGACGTGCAAAGTTGTACAAACGAATGCTGTGGTCTTTTACACCCATTGCCAAATGTTGTCCGAGGGGATCTATTCCACTGATACAGATTGGGGCAGTAGGGTCGTCAAATTTTGCCAATAATTCAGCCTCCGGACTCAGTAGCGCCAAGGTAGAATCTATACCTTCGGTTAAAATGTATTGCTGATTGGGAGATAAGCTCAATTGACGGATTGGGCCGCGGTGTAAGGCCAAAGCGAGGAGGGCATTCCCCTGGCTGTTCCAGCGGTATAATTTTCCATCATGGCCTGCGGCCAAAATTTTACTTCCAGAAACAGAAAACAGCACATCATAACTGTACAAGGGAGGATTGGGGAGTAGGGTAGGGCTTCCAGAACTTACGTTCCAAAGCCGCAAACTACCATCGGAAGATCTGGTCAACATGTTTTGGCCATCGGGACTAAAAATCGCCCCATATACGTTGCCCGTATGCCCTTCAAATGTGCGCAACAGGCTGCCTTCGGCACTCCACAAGCGGGTATTGTTGTCGCGGGATGCCGTTAACCAGTACTTGCCGTCAGGAGAAGCGCTGGTTGCCAATATCGCTTCAGGGTGGGCGTTTACGGGAACGGCAGCATTGGCCCCGGGTACCCACAACCAGGCCTTTCCAGAGGTAGTACCTGCGAGCAACTTGCCACCTGAACTGGCCATTGCGCCATCAAATACAGCCTGCTCAGAACCGGTATTGAACGGCAGCATTTTTCCATCGCGGAGCAAAACCAGGCTCTGATCGGCTAATAACCCGAGCCATTCCTGGCCATCCGCAACTGGAAATATCGCTTTGAGTGGCAAGTTTGTAGCCGCGATGGGTTGTTTGAGTGTATCCCAAACTGCCTGGGCAAATGAGCGGATCAAACCGGGCGTACTGCGGTCTCCGGCCAGTTTTATCGACAGATAGGCCAACAGCAGCGCATCGGTAGGGTTGTTGCTGATTCTTTGGTTATCCGCCAGTAACGCCAGGCGTAGCATTTCGGCCTGAATGCCTTTTTCTCGGGCTACCTGGGCATTGTTTTCTGCTTCTGCACGGGCCACTGCTTCGGCTTTTTGGGCTTTTTCGGCAAGCGCTAAGGATTTACGGGCTTCTTTTTCGGCAGCTATGGCATCGTCTCGTTTTTCGGTGAGTTCGCTTTCAATGGCCTTTTGGGCTTTTTTGATCAGGTCAATAATATCGTTTTCCAAAGGACAATCTTCACAGGCCAGGGCAGCAAAAAAATTGTTGATGGCACTGTTGTATCTTTTTTCATTGTGGTCTTTAATGCCATCATTGCGCTGACCGATGTAGCAATTTCTGGTTTGTGCAACTGAAAGATGAGCCAGGCACAAAGTAAAACAAAGTCCAAGATAGAACTTGTAAAAGGGCTGCCGATACTGCATAATCTTGTAATTGGACATGATCGATTATTTAAGGGTAAAGGCAAATTTGAGCTGCAAATTGTTCGTCCCATCGCCAAGGCGTACAGGCTCCAGGCGCAAGGACAACGCATCATCCTGACAGTATTTGTCGTACTGTTTTTGACGCGCTTTGGTATTGAACACGCGATAGAGGTAAACCGCTGCATCCAACCCTAAGACAGCCCAACCCGTGTAGGTAAATAACCTGGCGTCTTTTTCATAAGCTTTTGCTTTGTCGTAAAAAGGCTTAGCCAAAACAAGTGATTCCCCGGTGGTATGGTAAGTTTTGTAGGTGTTGTAAGCATCCACTTTTTTACTTTTTTGGAATTGGCCAATTCCCGTGAGGAGGATGGCTCCTGCTGCAATGCCCAGGTGAGGAACTTGTTGCTGGAGGGTAAACGTGGGCCGTTTTTCTGCGCAGGCAACCGGCCCCCACATTTCCGCGCTCAATACCAGACGGTAGGTTTGCCCAAAAATGAGTACATCTTCCAGAGCATCCTCCCAACTGATGCTGCGCTGTCCAAAAAGTCCATCATTTAATTTTCCAAGATCACCTTTTGCTTTGAAAGGAGGAGGGGCAATGACCTGCTTGGCTGGATTGAGTATCAACATACTGGTGATGTAGTTGAAGTTTGCTTCAATTTCGGCTACCTGGTAATTTAACACCAGATCAGCATCCACCAATTGTAGCCCGGTAATGGACATGAAGTGTTTTTTGGTAAAAGCACTGGTTTTTAATTCGGCGTAATCGAGCGCCAATTTGCCTTGTTTTTCCGTGAGCTGAAAACTCAAAGTATCCCTTTCGGTGTAAATCAGCGACTTTTTTTGTGCTTGCAATACCCAGGGGAAAACCAGTAAGAAGAGTAAGATGATTCGTTGCATGGCTTAGTTGGTTTCAGGGGTGTACATCCAGAAGTCGCGGAAGATCAAGAACTCCAGATTGTTGTTTTTGATAAAAATACTCCTTCCCCCGCCGATGTAAGCACGATTTCCCAAAGTAAAAACCGCAGCATTGGAACGCCCTCCGCCCAATAAAGGGGTGCGACTTCGCCATTGTTTCCCTGGAGCTGCGAGTGGATTAAATTCCCAAAGATCGGCAAGGTAGGTACTGTTTCCTGCCAGGTATCCCATTCCCACGTACCCTTTGTTGAGGAGGCTAAAACTTAAGGCATCCCGACGAGGGTCACCAGGGAGAAAATCAACTTCGGCCCAGGTGTTATTGTTTGGATCAAACGCCCAAAAATCATGCAAATCACCATTGCTGGACAAACCGGTGCCTACGTAGCCAACATTATTGCTGGAAAAAGCGACTGCATTTTTGCGACCGAGTAGCATTTTTACTTCTTTGGGTCCAGCTTTGAGGGGCATATTTGCCAAAGCACGCCATCTGCTTCCGCGAGGAGCACTGGGATTGTATTCATAAAAATCATTGTAAAATACTTCATTCCCGTTTTGATCTTTTATGCCACCAGTACCCATGTAGGCTTTTCCGTTGATGACAAAGACCACCGCTCCTTCGCGTGCCTGGGCGGGAAAAGTATCAACCAATTGCCAATCCCCCGTATTGCCATTTAGGCTGGGGTCAAACGCCCAAATATCGCTGGAGTACCGACCGTTGCTTTTATCCCCCAAACCGGCATAGAGTTTGTTGTTGATGGTAAAGGAAATGGCACCGATGGTCGGAATGCCATTGTAGTCCTGAACTTCAGTCCATTGTCCGAGGGTGTCCATCAAAGGGTCAAATCGGAAAGTAGTCCGCATGGATCCAAAGCGGGTAAGTAAACAGTCTTCATCGGCACAACCCAGACTTACGTAGCCGCTGTTGCTGAGGTTGCCACCAATTAAATGAGCACGGCCCGCGGGAAGATTGCTTACCCGCAACCAACCATCGGCCATTTTTAGGGGTAAAATTTTGTCGCTGTACACAATGCGTTTATCCTGGGTTTGCACGTAGGCTTTGGTATAATAAAGGGTATTGAACGCCAAATTTTTAAAAGTGCTGTAAAAGACTCCGTCATCGTTGGAGCTTTTTAGGCTGGTTTTTTTGAAGTACGGCTTGTCCAAATACAAATTACCCGTATCTCTTGCCAGGATGTGCCCCCGATCAATGATGGTATCTTTGAGCGCTTTCAAACCAAAAAGAATGGCCGACAGGGTTGCTTCATTGTTGAATTTACTGACAATGGTATCGGTTTGCACCGAAAAGTTAAAGGCAAAACTTTCTACACTGCCATAACTCATCCTGCTCTCGGTCAAGGCATAAGCCCGAACATAGTATACCTTTTTGCCCGGATCCAGGTTACTGAGGGTATCACTAAAATCGCCCTGGTCAAAATTGCCCAAGCTGATGGTTTTTATCCCCGGGTTGTCTTTGACAAAATCTTTGACTTGACCCGTCCAGTTTTCCGCCCAAATAAAACCATGATCACTCATCGGTTCTTCTTCGCTCAAAGATCGGTTGATGCTGCCCTCAACAATCAATCGGCCCACCCCAGCGGGATGGGGTGTTTTGGTGGTGACTTCAAAGAAGTCGAGTTGATCGAGTTTTGGACCGATGCAGCTGGAAAGGAGCAAAGCGAAACAAAAACACACATACCAGCAGAAAGTAGGGAAGGGGTTGGTCGTTTTCATTGGCGGATTACTTTTTTGTAAAATGCACCGGAATCAGTTTTGAACTGTATCCAATACATCCCGGGAGCATGGGCAGACAAATCAATGGCGAGATCTTCGCGAAAAAAAGCGCGTCGTTCCTGATACCAGGTTCTTCTTCCGAGGGCATCCAATACATTTATTTCCAAAGGGGTGTTTTGTTCCAATTGGAATTGCAGATTGAGTAGGCCGTCGGTAGGGTTGGGGGAGATGCGGATGTTTTTTTCCAGAGTGATGTCGATGGCGTTGGTTACGATAACGGCTTGTGGACCAAAGATAGCCGTACAGCCATTGGCATCCGTGACAATGAGTTTGTGGATGCCTGATCTTAAGCCAAACAAGTCTTCTTGGGTGGAAATGAGGGTGTCGTTTCTGAACCATTGGAACTTGTAGTCGGGGGTGCCCCCACTTACTTTTACCTGAATGATGCCAAATGAACCAGACATTGTGCGGATCGATTCAAGCTCTATTCTTGGTTTTGGAATAACGGTGATACTCACTTCATCTACTGATTCACAGCCGTCCTTGGTAACCGTAACGGTATACGTGGCAGATTGGCTGGGAATAAAAGCAAGCTGTGCCGTTGTGGAATTATTGTTCCAACGATAGGTACCCCCACCTGTTGCGCTTAATGAAACAGGCGTCCCGAAGCAAATGACCCTATCAGGTCCAGCATTGACATTAGGTTTGGGTCTTACAACTACATTAATCTGGTCAACAGCAGTACAGCCATTGAGGGTAGCATAAGCGGTAAAAACCTGGGTTTGTTTGGCTTCGAATTGATAAGTTTGTACAGAGGCGGTAGTTGATGGATTTTGCCAATTGATGGTTCCTATTCCTGTTGCGTTCAACTTGACCGTTTGACCACTACAGATGTTTAGATCTACCCCCGCATTGACTGTGGGGCCGACACAGCCTGGCTGAGAAATAATGATGGACTTATAAAAACCATCTGCATTCACCAGAAAAAGGGTATCCGTTCTCGTATCAGTAAGGTTATTTGCATCAATAATGAAAGAAATATCAGCGATTCCAGTGCCAGAGGTGGGTGAATAATTAATCCAAGGATTGGATTTGGTATTTGCTCGTTCAATTCTCCAATCAGAATTGCTGTTGACCTCAGCAATAAATTTTTTTGATGCAGACGAGATACTGGGAAAAGTACTGATACCTAAATTCTTTACATTTAAACTTGCAATGAACCCGATGATTAGTGATCTACCTCCACGTTTAAACTTATTGCTTGCATTAACCTCAGTTCCATCTTCAGGTTGGTAAATTGGAGTTGCGGAATACACTTTGTCTCCCCTGATAATGGTGAATTGAATGTCTTCATTTTCGACATACCCACATGCTTTACTGTCTCCAAAATTATCGGCGAATAGTTTGAATTGCACTTCACTTCCATTCCAATTAAATGCATTTGATTCCCTAGTATTTTTGTTGCGATTATTGGTTAAGTATATTCGGTCTTGCAGTGTCAATGGATCGCTATTGAGCAAAAGAGGATTGCCCCTAATACTTATCATGTGAAACTGATCGGTTAATACTGGACAGGTTTCCTTTTCTTGTTTCAATGCGCTTAGTGCTTGGGTTGTAGAAAAAAATAAGCTGTAAACGGCATTAAGATTCGGTTTGAGTTGATCAATAGATACATGGTATACTCCTTCTTCGAGGAATTTTACAATACTTGCAGATCCACCATTATCTCCTGTAGATGTAAAAGCGTATAAATTTTGATCGCAAATGCTTCCTGAAAGATACATTGCAAATCCTTCATTTGGAGAATCTATAGTCAAATTGATAATACCTGGATTGTCAATTTTAATTTGATATATTTTTTCTCCGCCTAAAAATTCTTTTGGGATTTCATTGAATAAACTTGTTGCATAAGATATTTCATTTACCTTTTGATTTTGAAGTGGCTTGTTCTCCATCAAGTTCTTTTCAATGACTTCACAAGGACAGACTGGGTCACATATTAATATTGTTTTACTTGTTGATATTTCTACATTAAATTGAATATCGGTTTTAGAAACAATAATAATATTGTATTCTTTATCTACGTCTCCTTTGAAAAAAAATGAGGCACG
>Ga0209717_1001476_pt1 | contig 25263 bp, 22 predicted proteins | sample AD_UKC048_MetaG_FD_184418 | JGI IMG/M metagenome (GOLD analysis project Ga0209717, IMG submission 184418) | Active sludge microbial communities of municipal wastewater-treating anaerobic digesters from USA - AD_UKC048_MetaG (SPAdes) (version 2) | ecosystem: Engineered > Bioreactor > Anaerobic >... | reverse complement strand
CGCCGCATCATCGAGGAATCGATCAACCAGCCAATGGACTGGTCGCGCGATACGATGGAGACGGGCCTTGCGAAAATGGCCGCGATGCACCGCGAGAAATACCCGTGGCTCTCGCCCGGCGCGCGCAGCGCGCTCGCCTTCATCTTCACCTTCACCTGGAAATAGCGATGACCGGCCCGATCATTTTTGACGACTTCATGAAGGTCGATATCCGCGTAGGCGTCATTGTCGCCGCCGAGCCTTTCCCGGAGGCGCGCAAGCCTGCGATCAAGCTGCGCATCGATTTCGGGGCGGAGATTGGCGAGAAGAAATCATCCGCCCAGATCACGAAACACTACGCGCCGGAAAAACTCGTCGGCAGACGCATCCTCGCGGTCGTGAATTTCCCGCCGCGCCAGATCGGCAAGTTCATGTCGGAAGTGCTGACGCTCGGCGTGCCGGACGAGGAGGGGGCTGTGGTGCTGATCGTGCCGGATATCGAAACGCCCATCGGCGGCCGGCTGTTCTAGTCGTCCGACCGGCGGGTGGAGCAGCTGGTGGCCGCCTTGCGCACGGTGCGAAGTTCGCCCATCAGCGAGACCCAGCGGCTGGCGCCGATGGCTTCAACCAGTTCGGCCTGCACCCGCGTCCACGCAGGCGTCGCCTTCTCCAGCCTGGAACGACCCATCGGCGTAAGGCTCAGCACACGCTGCCGCCGGTCTTCTCCGCGTTCGACCGAGATGAAGCCTTCATCCGCAAGCGGACGAATGGCGCGCGGCACGCCCGAAGCATCCATGCCCAGGGTTTCGGCGAGCGCCCCGACCGTCATCGGGCCCATTTTGCCCAGCGTCATCATCAGGTTGAACTGATGACCTGTCAGGCCGAACGGAGCGAGGGCGGGATCGTAAGCCGCCACAACGGCGCGCGATACGCGGGCGACATGGCGAAGAATGCAGGCATCCGCGGACATCGCAGAAACAGTGGTCGCGCCGGCTGACGCGGCCGCAGTCACGGCCTCAACCGTGCCGCCTTTTCGCGAAGCGAACTGGTCCGGCATACTTAACTGTCCGACATTGCCTTGCGGCAATCCTGATCCCGATTGAAGGCGTAACGGGGCCGGGCTTGCCCGTCAACGCCGCCCTGCAAGCCACACGCCGCACAGAACCAGCGCGCATCCTGCCAATTGCACGAGCGTCAGGCTTTCCCCGAACAGCGGCCAGGCGATAATGGCTCCCGTTACAGGCTGGATCAGAAGCAGCAGTCCCGCCAGCGCGGCCGGCGTCCGGCCTACGCCGGCCACGATCAGTCCCTGTCCGATCACATGCGCCACAACGGCCAGCGCCAGCGGCCACAGGAACCAGCTCGGCTCGGGCGGGATCAGCGCTTCGTGGCGAACGCCTGAAGCGACCGCCGAGACGGCCAGCGTTGCGGCGGTTGACCAGAACAGCACCTGCATCGCCGTTTCGGTGCGCCGGGCCAGCTTGGCGAAAAACAGGTAGAGGCCGACCATGACGGCGGCGAGCAAGGCAAGAAGATCGCCAGTCAGCGCCCCGGCAGGTCCCGCCGCCGCGCCCTGCGACAGGAAGAAGGCGCCGAGCAGGGCGACAGCTAGCGCCAGCAGCCAAACATTCGTCGGTCGCTCGCGCAGCACGACCCAGGCCACCAGCCCCACTGCCGCATTACCCAGATTGACGAGGAAGGTCGCGTTCGCCACCGACGTCATCACCAGCGAGGCGTGCCAGAACGTGATGTCGAGACCAAAGAACGTGCCCGCCACCAGCGCCATGACTGAGGGCCGGCCCAGCTTGCCGCCGTTGGCGTAGATGACGGCCGCGATCATCGGCAGCGCAAACAGGAAGCGCCAGAACGCCGTCGCCTGCGGTTCGAACTCCGAAAGCCGCAATCCAATCGGCGCGAAGCCGATGGCCACAGCGCCGCCGATCATCATGGCAGGGCCGACCCAGGTGGCGGTCGGCGTGGCGGCTGGCGCTGTCAAACAGGCAATCCGATGCGGGAGCGAATATCGGCGGCAGATACGCCCGCCTCGCGCAGGGCTGCAAGCGTCAGTGATCGATCGCGCTTGGCATAACGCTTTCCGTCGGAGCCGGTCAGCAGGCGGTGATGCCGGTAAACCGGCGTCGGCAGGCCGAGCAGCCTCTGCAGCAGCACGTGCACATGCGTCGAGGCGCGAAGATCAACGCCACGAATGACATGCGTGACGCCTTGCAGCGCATCATCATGCACGACTGAGAGGTGATAGCTGGTGGGCGTATCCTTGCGCCCGAGGATCACATCGCCAAGCAGTTCAGGGTGAGCCCTGACTGCGTGTTCCGTGTTCGATCCCTCGTCACGCTCGATGAAAACCAGTGGCGCGAAATCTTCGCCTAGCAGGTCCTGTGAGTATTTTATCGAGAGGCGCCACGCGAAAGATTCGCCGTTTGCAATGCGCGCCGCTTCCTCGTCGGTGCTCATCGGATGTTGCGGGCCTGTGTATATTATTCCCTCAGGTCCTTCGCCCGGCTCATGCGGCGCCGACATGGACGAGGCGGCTATTTCCTTGCGCGTCAGAAAGCAGCGATAGACCACGCCAAGACGGCGCAGCTTTTCGAGGGCTTCGGCGTAATCGGGAAGATGATCGGACTGGCGCCGCACAGGATCAGGCCAGCGAAGGCCCAGCCAGGCGAGATCCTCGTAGATGGCGGCCTCGAACTCCGGCCGGCAGCGCGTTGCGTCGATATCCTCGATGCGCAGCAGGAACTGGCCGCCAGCCGCCTGCGCCGCATCGTGCGCGAGGATCGCGGAATAGGCGTGCCCGAGATGGAGAAAGCCGGTCGGGCTGGGCGCAAATCGCGTTGTGAAGCTCATTGCGCCCAGCCGGGCCAGACTATTTCGAGTGTTCGACCTTGAGGCCGAGTTCCTTGATCGCCTGGCTCGGGTCCATCGCTCCAGACATGCCCGCGCTCATCATGCGCTCGCCGATCTGCATGAAGGTCATCGGCTTGGCCGGCTGAACGAGGAAGCGCAGCTTGCCGCCACCCAGCAGGAAGTCCGAGATCGGCGTCAGCATCTTCGGGATTTCCGGCATTTGCGGACCGGCCTGGATCGCCAGCATCTGGATGCCCTGGGCCGCCATCTGGCGCATCTGATCGCCATTCATCGGTCCCATGCCCATATCCATGCCGCCGTTCATGAGTGTCGCCATTTCAGCCGACAGGTTGAACATCTTGGCGATGCCGCCCTCGTCGGTGATTTTCACGTCGACAAGCTTCAGCGTCGATTTTTCATCGAACACCTGGGCGATGGCGGCCTCGTTGGTCTGCATCGGATCGTCGGGGATCAGGTCCGAGACAGCCTTGAAGCTGGGGAACGCGCCTTCATACTTCGTGTCGATCTGCAGCAGCTTTTCGCCACCCATCGCGAAGGCGACCTTGGTGTCGCCCGACGTCTCGTTCCAGTCCCAGCCGAAGTTGAAGTTAAGGTTGGGCTTGGCGAAGCCGTTTTTCTCGAGCGCAGCCTTGATCGCGGCAAAGTCCTGGGCGGTCGGCCCGGCCGGCATCGCATCCGGATCGGACGGATCGACCGGGAATTCCGCGGCCGAGAAGGATTCCGCCATCTCCATCATCGCGCCCACGTCGAACATGGCGTTCTTCGCGGAGGCCTTGATGCTGGTCGGGATGAACCAATGGAATTTGCGGGCATCCAGCGTCGACTCGCCGACGGTCATGATGTCCTTGCCGCCGATCGTCAGCTTCTGGTTCTCGAACAGATAGCTGCCGAAGCTCAGCAGGTTCGTCTCGGTGCGCGGCGGCGTGAGGCCTTTGGCCATGTAGCCGTAGAGCTTGTCGAAGTGCAGGTCTTCCATGCCGAGATAGCCGATGCTGTAGGCAACATTCACAGCCGGAATTCCGGAGCCTTCGCTCACATTGAACTGGTAGGACATGTCGCGGGCGTAGCTGGCGTCGAAGTCGCCGCCGCGCCAGCCGCGCGTGCCCATCGTCTTGGCGAGGAACGAAGCGCCGACCGTCTGGCCCGACTGCTTCATCGCGAAATCGGCTTTCATGTCGTAGGCGGCGAAGGTGTCGACGCCGAACGAACGCATGACGTTGATGTAGTTCCGGAACATCACGCCGGCTTCGCCATCCATGCCATAGGGATCAGCGGCCGCGTTGGCGGCCGGGGCGGGAACAGCTTCGATCGAACGCAGCACGATGTCATTCAGGATGACGCGGCCGAATGTGAAGTCGTAGCGGTCGAACACCGGCGTCATGCCATCGAAATCAAGGGCAGGCTCAGCACCCGGCGGCAAAGCGGCCAAAGGGTCGGACGGATCGACCGGCGCCGTCGGATCTTCCGGCGTCACGCTGATTTCGGCTGGTTGCCCGTTGACCATCGAGTTCATCATGGAAGCCATGCCGAACATCGAGAGGCCCTTGGCGTCGATGCGGCTGGCGAGCGATGCCGTTTCCGTCAGGCGCTGGCCCGAGAGGCGGGCCTTGGCGAAGTCGGCGTTGAAGTCGAACAGGCGGAGTTCCTGGATGCCGAGGCCAACCTGCGGCATGTCCTTCGGCGTCAGTTTGACGTCGGTGAGCACGGTGGCGTTGGTGGCGCTGTCGAATGTGAGGTTGCCCCAGGTCAGCGAGACCTCTTTCGGGAGCGCGGCCTGAACGCCGGCCAGATCGGCTGCTGCGGTTGCCTTGCCCTTGAAGGACTCGCCCGCGAGCTTCGTGACGAAACCTTCAACCGACTTGGCGTCGATATCGAGCGCGCCCAGCGCACCCGAGCCTTGTTGGCTGCACCCGGCGGCGAACGCCGCTCCGAATGCGATAGCTGCAAAACCCGCTTTGAAAGCGCGCATCAGTCCCTCCATGCCTTGGGGCCACGCATATCCGAGACCGCGCGCACTGGCGAGCCGTCACGTGCGCAGAAACGCCCGCATTAATTTACTTTAGGGCGCATCCGCTTGGACGCATTCCGCCGCTTGGGATCAGTTCTGCGTCCCGCGCAGGGCTTCCCATTTGCGGGAAGGGTTCAGCATCGCGCGGAAGTATTCCCGGTTGGACTCCATCAGAGCCTTGGGCATGTCGGGGCCGGCGATCTTCTCGGCTTCCTCGAACTTGCCCTGGATGCCGAGGACAACGACGAGGTTCTGGGTTACGCGACTGTCGGCGCCGGGCAGGGCGATTGCCTGCCGCAGCGTCTGCTCGGCCAGGCCCGGCTTGCCGTCCAGAGCATACGAGAGCCCGAGATTGGCGAGGATTTTCGGGTTGTCTGGCGAAAGCGCGATTGCTTTCTGATAGTAGCCCTGCGCGCCGGAATGCTGGTCGAGCGAGTCCATGGTCACGCCGATGATCGACAGCATGCGCCAGTCGGACTGGCCTTCGGCCTCGGCGCGGGCCAGCGCCATGGCGGCGTCGGCGGCCTTGCCCTGGTCGAGCGCGGACTGGGCGAAGATCAGGGTGAGCTCGACGTCGCCGGGCTTCATCGTAAGCGCCTGCGACGACACTTCGGTTGCCCGGGCGGACGAGCCGATGGCGCGAAGGACGCGGGCGTATTTCAGGGCTGCCACATACTCGTTCGGGTTCTTTTCGTATTCGGCGCCCCAGAACTTGGCCTGGGTCAGCAGGTCCTGCTTTTCGGCCATGTCGCGATCGGCCTGGGTGGCCGGCAGGATCGGGCTGGTGGCCGCGTCGACGAGGGCGAGTTCCTGTGCGTTCGGCGGGGCAGCCGTGATGCAGCCGGAAAGGGCCAGCGCGGCAAGGCTCACGGTCGCGGCAATACGGATGGCGGACATTGAGGTGGCGGACATGGGCAATCCTCGAATATTACCGGAATGTTGACGCGCGCCGTCTCAAGGAATCGTTAAGGCGGCTGTTCGCCCAGATTTGCCGCCGGGGCTTCGAGGAAAACCATGCATCCTGCCTTTGTCTCTCGTTCCGCTGCCGCCATTCCGCTCCAGCTGGTCACGGCAAAAGGGCTCGGGCCGTGGACGAAGGCGCAGCCGGCGCGGATCAAGGTGATGGTCGACGCCGCCGGATTTCGTGGCGACTTGGGCAAGGCGCTGCTGGTGCATGGCGCAGGTGGCGAACTCGAGAGCGTGCTGGTCGGACTGGGCGAGGGGGCGGACGGGTTCGCGCTGGCCAGCCTGCCGGGATCATTGCCTGCGGGAGACTATGCGCTCACCGAAATTCCCGACGGGCTGAATGGCGAGACGCTGGCGATCGGATGGGCAGACGGCGCCTATCGGTTCACCCGGTACAAGGCGGGAGAGAAGCCGCGCCGCCTGCTGCTTCCGAAGTCGGTCGATGCTGCGGAGGTGAGCCGGCAGGCCGAGGCGATCGACTGGCTGCGCGACATGGTCAACACGCCGCCTTGCGATCTGGGGCCGACAGAGATCGCCGCCGAAGCGCAGGCGCTGGCGAAGGAGTTCGGCGCCGAGATCGAGATCACAAGCGGCAAGGCGCTCGAGGCCGGCTATCCGATGGTCCATGCGGTCGGAAAGGGAGCGGCGCAGGCGCCGCGCTATATCGAGATCAGCTGGGGCAAGGCGAAGGCGCCGGTGATCGCGCTCGTCGGCAAGGGCGTCGCGTTCGATACGGGCGGGCTCAATATCAAGACAGCCGGCATGGCCCTTATGAAGAAGGACATGGGCGGGGCGGCGCACGCCCTGGCGCTGGCGCGGCTTATCATGAGTGCGGAACTGCCCGTGCGTCTCTATTGCTGCGTGCCGGCGGTGGAAAATGCGATCGGGCCGAACGCGTTTCGGCCGAGCGACATTCTGAAATCGCGCAAGGGCCTCACGGTCGAGATCGATGACACGGATGCGGAAGGACGGCTGATCCTTGCCGATGCGCTGACGCGCGCGAGTGAGCTGAAGCCGGAACTGCTGATCGATTTTGCGACACTCACGGGCGCTGCCCGCGTCGCGCTGGGGCCGGATCTTGCTCCTCTTTATACAGACGATGAAAAGCTGGCGGCCGATATCGCATCGGCATCGAAACAAGTCGGCGATCCCGTGTGGCGTATGCCGCTGTGGCCCGGATACGAGGCCGGATTGAAGTCGCCGATTGCCGACATGAAGAACCTCGGCGATGGGCCGATGGGCGGATCGATCACTGCGGCCTTGTTCCTCAAGGCGTTTGTGAACGTATCTTCATGGGCGCACTTCGATATCTGGGCGTGGCGACCTGCGCGTTATGGACGCTCTGCGGGCGCTGCTGCGTGCGGATTGCGGGCTGTTTGGGCCATGTTGAAGGCTCGCTACGCGCGCTAGGAAAAAACACCGAAGGGAGCAACACTTTTATTTGGGTCGTGTTCCCATTTTTATTCGTCGCGTTCTGCTTGAACAGCAGTCGAAATCGCGCGAGTCTATCTCCCAAGGGGCCGGCCAAACGGAGCTGTCATGGACCGCGCATCAGCGCTTGCCCTCCTTAAAGATGTACTGGCGGAAACTGTTCGGGCGGACGGCCCGGATCTGAATGTTCGCCAGGCTGCAATCCTCCTTCGTGTTTCGCTTGAACCCGGACCCCACACGGTGCGCGGACTTGCGGAAGCTCTCACGCTCGGCAAGCCGGCGGTGAGCCGTGCGCTTGATGCGCTTTCGGGTCTCGGCCTCGCAACGCGGGTTCCCGACGAGTCCGACCGCCGCAGCGTGCTGGTTCAGACAACGGCGCGGGGGCTGGCGGTTCTCGCTGGTCTCGGTGATCGCGTGATCGAGTGCGAGCGCGCGAATATCGCCGCCGCTCAGAAAGCGGCGCAGAAACCGGCAGAGATGAAGCCGACTGCCTCGTCGCAACCGCCGGCGCCCAAGCCTGCGGTTCAACCTTCGGCGCCACGCGACGGCGCCGGCTCAAGCTCGCATGCAGCCTGACCGCTGGTCGAGCGAACCACGCCTCACACCTAAGGGGGGCCAGACCGGCGGCGAAGCCATGCGCATCGCAGCCGGTTCGGCAGCTCTTCGCAAAATTCCGGATGGGTCCGCCGAACAGGTCAATCAGGCCTTGTTCGGCGAGCCCGTTCGCGTTTTCGAACGGATCACCGACGCGGCGGGAAGCGAGTGGGCTTACGTCCAACTCGGCCTTGATCGCTATGTCGGGTGGATACGGATGGCGAGCCTTGGCCCGGCCGGGGCGGAGCCGACGCACCGGGTGAGGGTGCTGCGGTCTTTCATCTATGAGCGGGCCGACATGAAATCGCGGCCATCGCGCGCGGTTTCGATGAATGCGCGGATGGCGCTGGGCGAGACAGTGGGGAATTTCGCGGAGGTTGTTGGCTCGGGCTGGATTTTCGCCCGGCACATCGCACCGCTGGGAGAAACCGAAACCGATTTCGTCGGCGTGGCGCAGCGCTTTGTCGGGTCGCCCTATCTGTGGGGCGGGCGGGAGAGCGCGGGGATTGATTGTTCGGGGCTGGTGCAGGTCTCGCTGCAGGCGACGGGGATTTATCCGCTGCGGGATTCCGACATGCAGGAGCAGACGCTGGGGATCGACTTCAAGCCGGCGGCGGATTTCTCCGATATGGAGCGCGGCGACCTGGTTTTCTGGCGCGGGCATGTGGGGATCATGTGTTCGCCGACCATGCTGCTGCATTCGAGCGCGCGGGACATGCATTGCGAGATCGAGCCGTTCGGGCAGGCGGTGGACCGGATACGGCCGATCGCCGGCGACGTGCGGAGCGTGCGGCGCTTCGGGTAAGCGTGCGCGTTCTCGCTTGTGGCGAGTTGGGGTGGGTTTTGATTTTGAGCGCGGCTGCCTAGGCGGCCGCGTTTTTGTTTGTGGTGGTGAGTGATTCACCGCTCATCCCGGCGCAAGCCGGGATCCAGGGCTGCGTGAGCAGGCCTGTTACGCGCATCACCCTTGATGCTCTGGGTCCCGACTTTCGTCGGGATGAGCGGAGTGAGGGTGGTGCGGGATTGTGAGGGCGTGCGGGTTGCACGTTTTCGATTGCTCCAATGGTTGTCATCCCGGCCGCAGCGTAGCGGAGAGCCGGGAACCATTGCGAGGTGCGTCCCACCGGATGAATGGGTCCCGGATAGCGCTTCGCGCTTCCGGGATGACAAGCCGGGGTGGGGTGCATGATGGGCGTATCGCTTGCGGCGACTGATTGGAGTTCCTTGATGGTGTCGCTCGTCACTCTGGGCAGGGCGTTCGGCATCGTCCGTGTGCCAATCACGGGGAGACGGCGGGCGCGCATCTGGAGCGTTGAGGCGACGCTGGACACGAGCATCGCAAATGCGCGCAGCACAGCTGTCAGCCATTGCTGAGGAAGCTGCGGGGTTCCTAGTCCAGTTTGCGCGTGTTTGTGCCGTGTCATGGGCGAGAGAATAACCCTCGTCCAAGGCCCGGTTGAATCTGGAGGGCGCTATCCCCCATCTTTGTTGGCTAGAGCGCTGAATTCGGGGCCGAAGATTTTTGGCCGTCCTACGAACTCGATACCGCTCGATCCCCCATTCTCGATATCGCGCCTGAATGGTGGGGTGGGTTCGCTCAAGTTTGCGGCGCAGCTGCCAAAATCACTCGCGTGTGGGTGGAGTTGGGTGGGAGTGGTGTCGCGTGAGGAATATGGTTACCGGGCTGGGTTAAGAGCTGGCCTGAGGGGTGCATGGGTGCGCCAAAGGCTTGCAAGGGAATTGGCAAATGGACGGCGGATCAATCGATCGCATTGAACGCGAGCGCCAGTTTCATGACGCCCGTTTCGCGGGCGGCGAGGACGATCGCTCGGCCCAGATGAAGTATTATGACGCGATCAAAGGGTGTTTTGACCGTTATGCCAAACGCCGGCTGGAGCTGGCGAAGGGCGCCGTGGTGCTCGAATACGGGTGCGCGCATGGTTACAACGCCATCGCGCTGGCAGGCGTTGCGAAACGGGTCGAAGGCATCGACATTTCGAAACAGGCCGTGGACGCCGGTAACCAGGAAATCCGCGAGCGCGGCATCGGCAATGTGAACCTTTCCGTCCAGAACGCCGAGGCGATGGACTTCGCCGATGGCACGTTCGACTTCGTGTTCGGCTCGGGCATCCTGCACCACCTCGACTACGACAAGGCGATGGCGGAACTTCGCCGCGTGCTGAAGCCGGGTGGCGTGGTGCTGTTTACCGAACCGCTGGGGCATAACCCGGCGATCGAATATTACCGCAAGAAGACGCCCGAAGCCCGCACGCCGGATGAGCATCCGCTGCTGGTTCCGGACTTTCACAAGTTCAGCGCGACCTTCGAGAAAACCGACGTTCGGCTGTATGGCCTGACGACGCTCGGCTCGGTGCTGTTCCGCAGGACGCCGCTTCAGGCGCCGGTGCGGGCGATCGGGCAGGCGGTGGATGCCGTGCTGCTGCGTATCCCCGGCCTGAAATGGTGGGCGTGGTACGCTCTCATGGAAGGCAAGCGGGCCTAGGCGTTTTCGCCGACCCAGATTTTCCAGCGCGCCATGAACTCTGTCTCGGTCAGGCCGAGGCGGTTGAGGATCTGTGCGTTGGTGACATCGCCCAGCAGTTCGATCAGCTTTGCGCGGCCGAAGCTGGCGTCGATGAAGGCGACCATTGATCCGCTGACGCCATAGCGGAACTTTCCGCTCCATGCGTCGGCCAGATGGGCGGGCGCGGCGCCTGAGGCGATGGCCTGCGCTGCGGTTGGCCGGTTCACGCTGGTGAGCTGGCCGGCGACGAGGACGGCCAGGCCCTCCACGAACCAGCCCGCATCGTCCATGCCGATGAAGTCTCCGGTCGGGTTGTGCTGGCCGTGATAGACGTGGGTGAGCTCGTGCGTGACGACTTCCTGGATGTGGCCGGTGTCGTTGCCGTCGTGCTCGCAGGCGTCCGTGCTCCAGGCCGAGGGGGAGAGGAGCGCGAACAGGTTGCCGCCGCCGACGCCGACCATCCAGCATTGCGTCGGCGTGAGTTCCCATTTCGCGGGCAGGGAGGCATCGAACGTTGCGCGCGTTGGCGAGATGCTCACCCGCACGGGCGCGGCGAAGGGCTTGCCGAAGAAGCTCTCGACCTTTGCGCGGCCGGTTTCGAGCAGCGGGGACAGGCTGGCGCCGCCGGGGAGTTGTTGCGGGCCTTCGATGGTAAAGTCCTGTGCGGCGGGCGCGGAAGCGCAGGCCGTCAGCAAGGCGATACAAAGCAGGGCGGCGTGGGTGCGCATGCAGCGTCTCCTTCGTGACGGACAAATCTACAGGCGGCGGGAGAAAGCGCCCATGCCGGCGACGGGGCTGATGAATCCAGAAATATCAGGGCTTTAACAGCGGGCTGCTTGAATCGGTCCGAATCACGCACAACTCCCTGTATAATCGTCCACAGGATCGGCCAGCTTGTTGCTGGCGTCACCGGCGCGCTGCGGCTAGCGCCGGAGTTGGTTTGGATTTCTAGAGCGGCATGCGGTTCCCGGAGGAATTTCTCAACGAGCTGAAGTCGCGTGTGCGGCTCTCGGACGTCGTGGGGAAAAAGGTCTCGCTGAAGAAGCGCGGCAAGGACTGGGTGGGGCTGTCGCCTTTCTCGAGCGAGAAGACGCCGTCTTTCTATGTCCATGACGATCGCGGCTTCTACAAATGCTTCTCAACGCAGAAGTCCGGCGACGCCATCACGTTTCTTACCGAGACGGAGCGGCTGACGTTTGCCGAGGCCGTCGAGAAGCTGGCGCGGGATGTCGGGCTGGAGCTGCCGACGCAGTCGGCGGGCGAGGCGCAGCAGTACCGCAAGCGGGCGACGCTGATCGACTGGGTCGAGAAGGCGTGCGTGTTCTTCGAAGACCAGCTGCGCAAGCCGGCGGGCACGGAAGCGCGGGAATACCTGCAGAAGCGCGGCTTTGGGCCCGAGGCGTGGTCGCGGCACCGCATGGGCTTTGCGCCCGATGGCTGGCGGGCGCTGTCGGATTTCCTGACCAAGCAGGGCGCGTCGATCGAGGAGCTGATCGAGGCGGGACTGCTGGTGCAGCCGGATGATGGCAAGCAGCCGTGGGATCGCTTCCGCAATCGCGTGATCTTCCCGATTACCGATCACTCCAACCGTCCGATCGCGTTCGGCGCGCGGACGCTGGAGCCGGACGGGAAGCCGAAATACCTGAATTCGTCGGACTCGCCGCTCTTCCACAAGGGGCGGACGCTCTATCGCTACATGGATGCGCGCGAGGCGCTGGCGCCGCTCAAGGAAGGTCCGCTGTCGCGCGGGCTGATCGTGACCGAGGGCTATGTCGATGCGATCGCGCTGGCGGAGGCCGGGATCGGAACGGCGGTTGCGCCGCTGGGGACCGCGCTGACGGAGGAACAGCTCGACCTGCTGTGGCGGGCAGGGCCCGAGCCGATCCTGTGCTTTGACGGGGATGCGGCGGGTATCCGGGCGGCCTGGCGTGCGTGCGACCGGGCGCTGCCGCTGATCGAGCCGGGCAAGACGCTGTTTTTCGTGCTGCTGCCGAACGGCATGGACCCGGACGATGTCGTGCGCGTCAGGGGCGCGCAGGAAATGCGGGACATGCTGGGGTCCGCGCGGCCGCTGGTGGACCTGTTGTGGTCGCGCGAACTGGAAGCCGAGCCGCTGGATACGCCCGAGCGGAAGGCCGGATTCGAGGCGCGGCTTATGGCCGCTGTGAACCTGATCAAGCATCCGGGCGTCAAGAAAGCCTATGAAAGGGAGCTGAAAGACCGGCTCTACTGGCATTTCCGTCCGGGGAAGGGTGGTCCCAACGGGGCGACGGGCAAGGCCTGGGAAGGCAAGCCGGGGGAGGCCCCTCACAAGGGGCAGAACCCCGGGAAAAAGGGATTCTCGCCCGGTCCGACCGGCATGGCGGGGCTGGGATTGCTGGTCCGGGCGATCGAGACCCCCGAATTGTTCGAGTCAGCCCGGGAGGCTCTGGCCAAATCCGAGTATGACGACCCGGATATCGGAGCGATCCGGGATACAGCCTTTGACGTCTATCAAAGCTCCGAAAAGCTTGACCTGCCTACTGTTGCAGCCCATTTACGTATCCTTGACCGCAAGCGGGCAGTCGAACTTCTGGAACCGTTCCTGAGACGGCAACCGGGTAACAACCCGGATGGCGCGGGCCAAGATTGGCTCGATGCAATGGAAAGGTTTCCCGTCGCAAGAACGCTTGTGGCTGAAGTGCAGGCGACGAAATGGGCTGAGGAGGAGGGCGTCGAGATCATGGGCGCCGTTCACCAGGCTCGTATCATGCAGAAAGTGATCGCGCGGCGCAGCGCCAGCCGGTCAGTGGTGGATGAAGCGGTGACCTCTCCAGCCTCAGAAGGCGCTCAGGAACTGAGGAACGCTTTAGGGGGGATGGGCGCTGCCATGGAGTCGAAACGCTCTGAAGAGTGACGTGAAGAACAAGGCAAAACACCCGCCGGCCAAGGGAGGCAAAGCCTCCGCCAAGGCCGAAGTCAGACGGGACAAGCCTGCTGCAAAGCCGGGCTCCGCCAAGGCGGAGACGAAGAAGGATTCTAAAAAGCCAGAGCCCAAGCCCGTACTCAAGGGTGGAGCAAAGGCGGCTGTTGCGGCGAAACCCGCGCCAGCCAAGACCCAGCCGGTGAAAGCGCCAGTTGCCCAGGCTCCGGCCAAGGCTCAGGCCAAGCCGGTTGCGAGCAAGGAGCCCCCGCCCAAAGGCGGGAGTGAAAAGACCGGCACGGCGAAAGCCCAGCCGGCGAAGGTCGTGCCGGCGAAAGATGTCCGGCCTGACAAAACGGGTCTGCGGAGAGACGGAATGGCGAAAGCAGAAGCAGCAGCGAAACGGAAGTCGGCCCCAGAGGCGACTGACGGACCGCTGCTCGACATGAACGACGCCACGGTGAAGAAATTCATCAAGTCCGCGAAGGCGCGTGGATTCGTGACTTACGACGAGCTGAACAAGGTTCTGCCGTCGGACCAGAATTCGTCCGAACAGATCGAAGATATCATGTCCCAGCTCTCGGAGATGGGCATCAACGTGGTCGAGTCCGAGGACGACGTTGAAGACAGCGAGCGCGAGCAGGAAGCCAACGAAGAAAGCGAAGACGGCGAAGAGGGCAGCGCTCCGGCGCGCTCCAAGTCGACCGCGCTGGCCACCACGACGAAGGATCGCTACGACCGCACGGACGATCCGGTGCGGATGTACCTGCGCGAGATGGGCTCGGTCGAGCTTCTGTCCCGCGAGGGCGAGATTGCGATCGCCAAGCGTATCGAAGCCGGCCGCGACGCGATGATCCGTGGCCTGTGCGAGAGCCCGCTGACGTTCGAAGCCATCATGGTATGGCGCCAGGAATTGACCGAAGAGCGCGTGCTGCTGCGCGACATCATCGATCTGGAAGCGACCTATGCGGCCGCCCATGGCGGCATCGTCGACAACTCGCAGATCGTGCTGAACGGCGGCGCGCCGCCGCCCTCGACCGCGCCGATCACCGCCCGGAAACTCGCCGAAGCCGAGAAGGCCAAGGAGAAGCCCAAGCCCGTCAAGCGCGTGCGCGACGAGGACGTGGATGAAGTCGAACTCGAGCGTCAGAAGCAGGCGGAAGCCGAAGCTGCCGAAGCCGAGGACGAATTCGATGATGGCGGCGCCATGTCGATGTCGGCGATGGAAGCCGAGCTTCGTGAAGGCGTGACCAAGACGCTCGACGCCGTGGCCGAGAACTTCCAGCGCTATCGCAAGCTGCAGGAGCGGCTGGTCGCCCGGAAGATCGAGGGCAAGGCGCTCACGCCGAAGGACTACAAGGAATACGACGAGCTGGTTTCGGCGATCACCGAGAACCTCAAGACGCTGCACCTCAACAATGCGCGTATCGAAACGCTGGTCGAACAGCTGTACGAGATCAACAAGCGCCTCATCCAGCATGAGGGCAAGCTGATGCGCCTGGCCGACCTGCATGGCGTCGGCCGTCAGGACTTCCTCGACAACTATTTCGGCAACGAGCTGAAGCCCGACTGGCTCGACAAGGTCTCGCTGCTGTCGAAGCAGTGGAAGAAGTTCGTCACGTCGGAGACGCGCAAGATCGGCGCGCTGCGCGATGACGTATCGACGCTCGCCCAGGAAATGGGCGTTCCGATCGACGACTTCCGCCGCATCGTTCAGACGGTTCAAAAAGGCGAGCGCGAAGCCCGTCAGGCGAAGAAGGAGATGGTGGAAGCCAACCTCCGTCTCGTGATCTCGATCGCCAAGAAATACACGAACCGCGGCCTGCAATTCCTGGATCTCATCCAGGAAGGCAATATCGGCCTGATGAAAGCGGTCGATAAGTTCGAATACCGCCGCGGCTACAAGTTCTCGACGTATGCGACGTGGTGGATCCGTCAGGCGATCACACGCTCGATTGCTGACCAGGCGCGCACGATCCGTATCCCGGTGCACATGATCGAGACGATCAACAAGATCGTCCGCACGCAGCGCCAGATGCTCCACGAGATCGGCCGCGAGCCGACGCCGGAAGAGCTGGCTGAAAAGCTCGGCCTGCCGCTCGAGAAGATCCGCAAGGTTCTGAAGATCGCGAAAGAGCCGATCTCGCTTGAGACGCCGATTGGCGACGACGAGGATTCAAACCTCGGCGACTTCATCGAGGACAAATCGGCCCTGCTGCCGGTCGACGCCGCGATCCAGTCGAACCTGCGCGAGACGACGACCCGCGTTCTGGCCTCGCTCACGCCGCGTGAAGAGCGCGTGTTGCGCATGCGCTTCGGCATCGGCATGAACACCGACCACACGCTCGAAGAAGTCGGCCAGCAGTTCTCGGTCACCCGCGAACGTATCCGCCAGATCGAAGCAAAGGCGCTGCGCAAGCTGAAGCACCCCAGCCGCTCACGGAAGCTGCGCTCGTTCCTCGATACCTGAGGCGAGCGACATTGATATATTTGCGAAGGGAGGCGGCGACGCCTCCCTTTTGCTTTTCCGGCGCCGGTGTTTTGAATTGGCGACAGGTGGTTCTTGCGTACCCTGACCTTGTGCTGACTGGAAAATTCACCAGCTCAGGCTAGGTGGGGGACGAATGATCAGGTTGAAGGCGATTATCATGGCTGGCACGGTTTTGATGTCGGGGTGCGCGAGCGGCACGATGATGGCGCCGCCGGAGGGGTCGGGCGGGGCGGTTTCGCCGGGCGCGCAGACGGCGCGCTATCAGTGGGACCTGGCTGATCTTTATGCGTCCGACGCGGCGTGGGAGGCGGCGTTCGTCGCTGCGCAGAAGCGGATTGAGGAGCTGGCTAGCCACAAGGGTACGCTGGGGCGCGATGCGGCGACCATGCTGGCGGCGTATCGCGATATCTCCGACACGATGAAGGACGCTTATCGCGTCTATCAGTTTGCCGCGCTGAAGCGCGATGAGGATCAGCGCGTGCCTGAGGCACAAGCGCGGTTCGGGCGTGTGCAGGCCTTGCTGGCGGGGCTGGGCGAGAACACGTCGTGGATCAGCCCTGAGCTGCTGGCGATCGGGCCGGAGAAGATCGAGAGCTTCCTCAAGGCCGAGAAGAGGCTTGAGCCGTTCAGCTATCAGCTGCGCGATGCCGTGCGCATGGCGCCGCATACGTTGGACGATCAGGGCGAGGCGATGCTGGCAGGTGCGGCGCTGGCGCTGGGACAACCGCAGCAGATCTACGCGCTCTACGCCAACGCCAGCATTCCGTGGCCGACGGTGAAGCTGTCGGACGGGACAGAGTTGAAGGTCGATCAGTCGGGCTATGCGCGCGGGCGGCAGGCGGCCAATCGCGCGGATCGCAAGCTGGTGTTCGACACGTTCTGGGGTGCGTGGAAGCAGTACGAGAACGGCATGGGCGCGACCCTCAATGCACAAGTGCAGGGCGCGGTCTTCAATGCGCGGGCGCGCAAGTATGACGGCGTGCTGGAGGCTGCCATGTTCTCCAACGCGCTGCCGCCGCAGGTCTATACGCAGCTGGTCGATCAGGTGAATGCAGGCCTGCCGACCTTCCATCGCTATCTGAAGTTGCGCGGGCGGATGCTGGGGCTGAGCGAGCTTCGCTATTACGATATCTATCCGCCGATCATTTCGGCGAACACCGGCGTGTTCGATCTGGCGCGGTCTTCGGAGATCACGTTCGCGGCGCTGGAGCCGTTCGGCGACGAGTATCTCGGCATGTTGCGTTCGGGGCTGGCGTCGAAGTGGATGCACTCGCATCCGCAGGAGGGCAAGCAGAGCGGGGCGTACATGGCAGGCTCCGCCTATGACGTGCACCCTTACCTGTTGCTGAACCACAATGACGATTACGAATCCATGTCGACATTCGCGCACGAGTGGGGGCATGCGGTGCACACGCTGCTGGCCAACAAGGCGCAGCCATTCGAGAAGGCCAGCTATTCGACCTTCATCGCGGAGATGGCGTCGATCAGCAGCGAGATCCTGCTGCAGGAATACATGATCGCCAATTCGAAGACGAAGGAAGAGAAGCTGTACTATCTCGGCGCCGCGCTTGAGCTGGCGCGTGGATCATTCTTCCGCCAGACGATGTTTGGCGAGTTCGAGCTGGCGATCCATCGCGCGGCGGAGAAGGGCGAGCCGCTGACCGGGCCGATGCTGACGCAGACCTATGGCGAGCTGCTGCGCCGCTATCACGGGCAGGATCAGGGCGTCATGCAGATCGATGATGTCTATGCGCAGGAATGGGCGTTCATTCCTCACTTCTACATGGGGTTCTACGTGTACCAGTACGCGACCGCGATTTCCGGCGCGACATGGTTTGCCGAGCAATTCCTGGCGGGCGACACGCAGGTGCGAGACAGCTTCCTGAATGTGCTGAAGGCGGGCGGATCGGATCATCCGCACGAAATCCTGATGACGCAGGCTGGGCTCGATATGACCAAGCCGGATGCGTATCAGGCGGTGGTGCGCCGCATGAACTCGATCATGGACCGGATGGAAACGCTGCTGGCCGAATAGTCAGCGATCAGGCCGCGGCGGCTTTCAGCTGCGCCTTCATGCGCGCGTAGTGGCCGAAGGAAACGAGACGCTGGCTGGCTTCGTCCCACAGGGTGAGGCCGGCGCAGCGGATGCTTTCCAGCAGGCTGAGACGGTTCACGTCCTTGAGCGCCGGGTTTTTCTTCAGCACGTCACGCAACCTGTAGAACGGGATGCGCGCCGAGACGTGGTGGATGTGATGGACGCCGATATTTCCGGTGAGCCAGCGCAGGACGGGCGGAAGGTCGTAGTGTGACGAGCCGCGCATGGCAGCTTCGACCATTTCCCAGGTGTCGTTGCGCGCCCAGTAGGTTTCCTCGAACTGGTGCTGTACGAAGAAGAGCCACACGCCGATCATCGCGGCGAGCAGTATGGTGGGCATCCAGACCAGCAGCAGGATGTTGAGCCCGCCCAGCCAGATCACGGCGCCGAGGGCGGCGAACAGCACGACGTTCGTACCCATGGCGGACACCCACGGGCGCCAGCCTTCCTTCATGATGCCATGCGGCAGGCGTTGCTGCAGGAAGAAGACGTAGAACGGCCCAAGCACGAACAGCACGATCGGGTTGCGATACAGGCGATAGCCGAAGCGCTGCTTCGGCGTCATCGCATCATATTCCTTGACCGAAACGGTGCGCACAGCGCCGAGCTCGCGACGATCCAGATTGCCGGATGTGGCGTGGTGGATGCTGTGGGTGCGGCGCCAGCAATCGTGCGGCGTCAGCGTGATGACGCCGATGACGCGGCCGACCCAGTCATTTGCCCAGGCCGCCTTGAAGAAGGAGCGATGGCCGCAATCGTGCTGGACCATGAACAGGCGCACGACGAAGGCGGCGGCGGGGATCGAGATCAGAAGGCCCAGCCACCAGAGTCCGAACGCAACGGCAAAGGCGCCAGCGGTCCAGAGGGCGGCAAGGGGAGCTGCGGTCAGCAGGAGTTCGACGATGGAGCGCCAAAGCGTTGGGCTTTGAAAAGGCTTGAGCATCTCACGGAGAGAGGCGGAAGCAGGGACGTGCGCCATCGACAGATGTTTCCCTTGGTGGTCGCGAGGCAGATCGTCCGGACACCAGCAGCGGCGCCATCACCCCTTCGCCAATCCACCAGCTTCTCCGGCGCGATCAGGGTCCCCGTGAATTAGGCGCAGGTTAAGGCGATAATCCTCGCCACTTCAAGCTGGGAACACAACTATGGCATTCAAGCCGCAGGGCGCAGGGTAGCTGCTGACGGCGCCTGCGGCGTTTTCGCTGCTAGAGGCCCTCGAACGTGCCGTCGCAGGCGCGGGGATCGCTGGTCTGATAGCCGGTCAGCAGCCATTGCTTGCGCTGGGCCGAAGTGCCGTGGGTGAAGCCTTCCGGCTGAACCTGGCCGCCGCCGCGCTTCTGCAGCGTGTCGTCGCCGATGGCGTTGGCCGTCTGCATGCCGCCCTCAAGGTCGCCAGCCTCCAGGGCAACCTCGCCATTGGAGACCTTGGCCGCATTCGCAGCATAAATCCCGGCATAGCAGTCCGCCTGCAGTTCCAGCGCGACGGAATAGCGGTTTCCATCCGCCTGGCTGCGGGCGCTCTGCTGGGCCTGCTGCACTTTCTGCGATGCGCCCGTCAGCGTCTGCACGTGATGGCCGTACTCATGCGCGATGACATAGGCCTTGGCGAAGTCGGCCGATGATGCGCCGAGCTTGTTCTGCATCTCCGCCCAGAAGGACAGGTCGAGATAGACGGTCTGGTCGTTCGGGCAATAGAACGGGCCCATGGCGGCCTGGCCGTAGCCGCAGCCCGTACCCGTGCCCTGCTCATAGAGCACGACTTTCGGCGGCGTGTAGTTCGGAAGCTGTTTGGCCCACACGTCGTTGATGTTCGTGCCGATGACATCGACGAACATGCCCGCGTCGTCGCGTGGCGTTCCGATCTCGCCACGTTCCTGGCCGAGGCCGCCAAACTGGCTGAGCACGGCCTGTGTAGTGGAGGGATTGATGCCGAGGACGAAGTAGCCGATCAGGCCGATGACGATCGCCCCGAGGCCGCCGCCAGCGGCAAGTCCGCCGCCGCTGAGGCCGCGCCGGTCTTCAACGCCGCCGCCGCGCCGCCCGCCTGTCCAACGCATGTGGTTCTCCAACATTCGACTGTCGCCAATAGGCCAGAACGCGCGGCTAAAGGGAAGGATGCAGCGTGCGAAAGCCGGCGGCGAGGGGTGCTCGCCCGAGGCAGTTTCGGTATGCTAGGAATGGCTCAAAGTAAGGGAGATCGGGGATGGCGCATCCCATTCGCGTGGGCGTCGGCGGGTGGAGCTTCGAAGCCTGGGACGACACATTCTATCCGCCCGGCCTCTCGAAGGCGAAGCAGCTGTCCTACATGAGCCGCAAGATGACGGCGATCGAGGTCAACGCGACCTATTATTCATCGTTCAAGCCCGAGACGTTTGCGAAGTGGGCTGAGGCCTCGCCCGACGGCTTCGTGTTCAGCCTGAAGGCGCATCGTTTCTCAACCGTGCGCAAGACGAAAGACGACATGAAGAAGTCTGTCGATCTGTTCCTCGGACAGGGCCTCACGGCATTGAAAGAGAAGCTCGGGCCGATCAACTGGCAGTTTCCCGGCACCCGGAAATTCGATGTTGAATACTTCAAGACTTTCCTTTCCGTGCTGCCGAAGGAGAAGGACAAGCTGCCATTGCGCCATGCGCTGGAAGTGCGCGGTTCAGGGTTCGACGTGCCGGAATTCTATGACCTCCTGACGAAGCATGGCGCCACTGTCGTCTATGCCGAGGATGATGAGTTTCCGAAGCTGCGCCACGAAGGAGCTGACTTTGCTGTCGCGCGGCTGATGCAATCACAGAGCGATGAGGTGGCCGGATATCCGTCTGCCGAGATCGGGCGGTTTGCCAAGCTTGTGTCCGGCTGGTCGAAGAAGCAGGACGTATTCGCTTTCTTCATCTCCGGCGCCAAGGAGCGCAATCCCGCCGCTGCAATGGCGTTGCAGGAGAAGCTGGGCATAGCGCCGTCGGATGAGCCGGAAGCCGTTGCTCCGAAGAAGGCCGCGAAGACAGCGGTAAAGACCGCAGCCAAGCCGGCGGCCGCGAAAAAGAAGAAGTGACGCAATGAGGCTCAATCAGGTCACTGTGCCGCTGACCGATTATGCGGAGAGCGTGGCTTTTTATCAGAAGCTTGGGCTGAAGCTGATTGTCGATGCGCCGCCACGTTATGCGCGTTTCGAGATGCCTGAAGGCGATGGCGGCGAGCCTTCGACTTTCTCGATCGAGAAGGTGGAAGGATGGGCGGGCGGCGACTGGCCTGAGATCTGGTTTGAAAGCGACCGGCTGGATGAACTGGTCGCGGAGCTGAAAGCCAAGGGCGTGGTCTTCGAAAGCGAGCCCGAGACGATGAGCTATCTCTGGCGCGTGGCGCATCTGCGCGACCCGGCTGGCAACCGCATCACGCTTTACCACGCAGGACAGAACAGGCGCTATCCGCCGTGGCGGGTGGACGCTTCAGCCTAGCTTCGCTTCAAGCCATTGCGAGAACATGGCGCGCCGCTGGGGCGTGACTTTCCTTGCGAGGTCGCCTGCGATGTCGGCGATGGATACGGATTTCAGTTCCGCGCGCCATGCGGTTTCCGCCTTGCTGAACGCCGCGTTGATGCCGCACGGCTTCCGGAAGTCTGCCTGCGGGCTGACGCATGGCCCCTGCTGGCGGATTTCCGAACAGCGGAAGGCAGGCTCTTCGCCCTCGATCGCTTCGAGAATATCCCAGAGTGAAATCTCTGCTGCGGGCCGCGCCAGCCTGTAGCCGCCGCCGGCGCCACGGATGGATTGCACAATTCCGGCGCGGGCCAGCGCCTGCATGTGCTTGGCCATGTAGGCGGGGGCAAGCTCATGGAATTCGGCCAGTGCATTTGCGGGCAGGCCGATGCCGGGCGGCAGGGCGGCGAGCAACACACACGCATGGGCCGTCCATTCGACGCCCTCGCTCATTCTCATTTGTCGCTCCGGCGATTCTCTATTGCGGATATATAGCATCCAATTTATATCGGACACAAGATATCCGAATAACGAAACGGGATGCCCCCTCATGACGCAGCATTCGGTGAACATCGTCGGCGGCGGAATTGCCGGATTGATTGCGGCAGTGGAGCTCGCGCGGTCCGGCGCGAAGGTGACACTGTTCGAATCGGCAGCGGACCTAGGCGGGCGGGCGCGCACGAAGCATGTGGATGGCTTCATGCTCAATCAGGGGCCGCATGCGCTTTACAGCGGCGGTGCGTTCAAGCGTGAACTGGACCGGCTTGGCATTCCGTATTCGGGTACGCGGGCGCTGGCCGGAACACGGCAGGCGATCTGGCAGGGCGGATTGAACGACCTGCCGGTGTCGGCCGGAACGCTGGCGACGACGCGCCTGTGCGGAGTTCGCGACAAGCTGAGGTTCGCGCGGGTGTTTCAGGCGGTGTCGCAGGGCGCCAGTGGGGAAGGTTCGTTTGCCGACTGGCTGGATGGGCAGAAGCTGACGCCGGTGGTGCGTGTTGCGATGGAGGCGCTAGGGCGGCTGTCTGGATACACGAACGGCTCCGCGCAGGTTTCTGCGAGTGCGATTCTGGATCAGATCAGGCTCGCGCTGAAGGGCACGCTCTATCTGGATGGCGGATGGTCGACGCTGGTGGCGGGGCTCGCCGATGCGGCGCGCGATGCGGGGGCTGATCTGAAAGCGGGTGCGGCCGTGGAGCGGCTGACGGTGGAGGGGCGCGAGTCGCGTCTTCTGCTGGCGGATGGTTCGCAAGCGGTTGCGGGTGCGACCATTCTTGCCCTGGGGCCGGAGCAGGCTTCGGCCATCGCGCCGAAGATCGGCTCGCTCCAGATTGAAGCGCGCGAGGCAATGCCGGTTCGCGCCAATGCGCTCGATCTGGCTTTGCGCGCGATGCCGGCGAAGGCGCATGATTTCGCGATCGGCATTGATGGTCCGTTCTATCTGTCGTTGCACTCGCGATCCGCGAAGCTAGGGCCGCAGGGGTCGGCTGTCATTCATGTGGCGAAGTATCTGCCGGTTGGCGAAGGGCCTGCACGCAACGCCATCGAGGAACTCGAAGGCGTTGCCGATCTGGTGATGCCGGGCTGGCGCGCGCTTGAAGTCCGGCGGCAGGAGTTGCGCGGCATGATCGTCGCGAATGGTCTGCCGCGCTGGGACAGGGCTCGGCCTGATGTTGCTCTGACCGATGCGCCGGGCGTCTTCATCGCGGGCGACTGGGTCGGCGGTGAAGGCATGATCGCGGATGCGGCGGCTTCGAGCGCGGTGAAGGCTGCGCGTGCGGCTGCGCAATGGGTGTCGGGGAAAACGTCAGAACGTTCGGCTGCCTAGAGCCGCCCCGACGAAGCGTCGTCTCCTCCACGACGCTGGCGACGCCGGGACCTGGATGAGACCCCGATGATGGGCCTCCGGGTCCCCGCGTGGCCGATCGATCAGCCTTGCGGCGCAGCGCTTGTTGCGATGCCTGCGATCGGCGCGGAGAAGGCTTTCGGCAAGAGAGTCCACCAGCGCGCGGGGCCGTTCATTTTTTCCGCGAAGGCGCCTGCTTGCGGGCCTGTGCCAGCGAAGACGTCGCCGCGATTGGGGCCGCGACGGATGGCGCCGCCGGTGTCCTGAGCGACGAACAGTTTCTGGAAGGCATAGCCATCATAGGTGCCGTCGACGAACACGACAGCGCCATAAGGGTGGTAGGCCGGGTCAATCGCGATCGAGCCCATGGGCGTGAGCGGCACGTTGGCTGCGCCTTTGGGGCCTGCCGTGTAGTCGGCGATCTGTTCTTCCTGGAAGAAGACGTAGGACGGATCGGCGTTGAGAGCGGTTTTCTGCTCGCCGGGGTTCGTGTCCAGCCACGAGCGGAAATTGGTCCAGGTCGGGCTGGGGAGCCTTCCGGAATTGCGCAGCGCGCCGAGGGCGGAGTTCCACTTGTAGCCGTTCTGCGCCGAGAACTGTGCGCGGGATTCCGAACCATCCTGGAAGTGCAGACGGCCTGAGCCCTGGACCTGCAGGTTATAGACATCGGCCGGGTGGGCGTAGCCGATGATCTGGCCGAGATAGGGCGTGATCGCTTCGCGCTTGGGATAGGGGACGATGCGGTCGCCATTCATCTTGCCGTTCAACGTGCGAGGCGCGCCGCGGAGAGTTTCGCTGTCATAGGCTTCGGCGAAGGCGCCGAGATCGACCGTCACCATGTCGGGCGGGCGTTTCAGCAGCGGCTCGGTGAAGGGTGCGGACCATTCGCGGCTCGCCTGGATGACGGGCTCGAAATAGGAGGTCAGCTTCGCTTCGCCGGGGCCGACGACGAACTGCGCATCGAAATAGCTTTCGAAGAACCAGCGTTCCTGACCGGGCTGGATGGTGGTGGCTGCATCGCAGGCGTTGAACCATGTGCTGACCGTTCCGCCATAGCGCCCGCCGGTGAGCGGAGCGTCGGGCGTGCGGGCTTTCCACGAACTGCACTGGCGTTTGAAGGCGGTGAGGGCTGGCGCCATGTCGGCAGTCGCCCAGCCGGGAATGTCGGCGAAGCGGGCGGGCGTCAGCAGGAAATCCGTGGCTGGCGGCGTGACCGGAATGGTCGGCGTCGTGACCGGCGGGCGGGGCGGGATCGGCGTGCGGCCGCCGGCGACGATGGGGGCGGGCCGCGTCGAGGCGCAGGCGGCGAGGGCGCCGGCGAGCGATACGGACAGGATGGCGCGGTACAGCATTCGCGTCTCCGAAACGAGATTCAGTGGCCCCTGGCCAGCCTTCATGGATGAAGAAAGGTTAGCGCGAAATTGTGGCAGGGCGAGCGGCGGCTGCTTAGCGCTGATTTGACTGGAAATCCGGGCGGGCCTGGGCCGCCGGAACGTTGGCGACGATGCCAGCCAGATTGCCTTCCTGGCCGGAGGGAACCAGCTCGTAGAAGCCCGTGAGTTTCACGCGGATGACCACGGGGGCGTCGCCGAAGTTGGAAAACTGCCAGCCCTGAATGCCATCGAAGGGGGCGGTGAGGGACCCCTTCTGTGAGAGGCCGCGCGAGGCCCTGTAGGAGGCGACCGTCATTTCCTGCCCCGGCTCCGGCGTGGTGTGGCCGTGGAAATCGAAGCCGATATCGTCGGGCTTCGCGGCGCCGACGGCTTCCCATTCGTAGATCAGGGTCGCGCCCTGTTTCATCGCCACCTTGTATTCGAGTTCGGATCCCTTTGCGCCGCCGAGGAAATCCGTGAGCGGGATTTCGATGACGTCTGTGCGGGGGGCGGTTTCATATTCGCGGGCGAGTGGGCCGCCGGCCGTATTGGTGTCGACCGTCTTTTCTTCCGGCGCCCATAGGCGGGCGACGCCGGAGAGTTTGCCGAGGCCGAGCGGATCGACATTGTATTCTGCAGGCATGATCGCGCCGAGCACGATCAGGGCGCCGGCGATGAGGCCGCCGCCGGTGATGAGGGCG
>Ga0209717_1001475_pt1 | contig 25271 bp, 19 predicted proteins | sample AD_UKC048_MetaG_FD_184418 | JGI IMG/M metagenome (GOLD analysis project Ga0209717, IMG submission 184418) | Active sludge microbial communities of municipal wastewater-treating anaerobic digesters from USA - AD_UKC048_MetaG (SPAdes) (version 2) | ecosystem: Engineered > Bioreactor > Anaerobic >... | reverse complement strand
GCTGGTGCAGGCGGTGGGCCTGCAGGTCACGGCCGAGGGCGTGCGCCACGCGGGCGACCTGGACGCGCTGTGGCGCCTGGGCTTCGATGCCGCCACTGGCCCGGCGCTGGTGGCCGAACCGGCGCCCGCGCCGGCGCCGGTCACCGTCAGCTGAGAGCCGGCCCGCTGGTCAGATGCTGCTGCAGTGCAGCGGATAGGCGCCCGCCTTGCGGCAGGCGAAGAAGTGCTGCAGCGTCTCTTTCACCGTGCGGAAGGCAATCTGGTCCCAGGGCACTTCATGCTCATGGAACAGCCTGGCCTCCAGCGTCTCGGGCCCGGGGTCGAGTGCGGTGTCGGTCATGCGGGCGCGGTAGAACAGGTGCACCTGGCCCACCCGCACCACGCTGATCATGGTGAACAGGTCCTGCAGCTCGATGTGGGCGCCGGCTTCTTCCACCGTCTCGCGGCGGGCACCGTCTTCCACCGTCTCACCCAGTTCCATGAAGCCGGCGGGCAGGGTCCAGAAGCCGTGGCGCGGCTCGATGGCGCGCTTGCACAGCAGCACCTGGTCGCCCCACACCGGCACCGTGCCCACCACGTTCAGCGGGTTCTCGTAGTGGATCAGCCCGCAGGCCGGGCACACGGCACGCTCGCGGTTGTCGTCGTCGGGCACCTGGTAGCCCACGGGGCTGCCACAGGCTCGGCAATGCTTGATGCGGCGCAACTCGATCATCGGCAAAGTGTAGCGGTGGGGCATGGCATCATCATCGGCACACCGTCCATCCACCCTTTGCCTGAAGCTGCCATGTCCTACGTGATCCCCGCTCCTGCCGTCCCGTCCGTGCCCGTGGTGGGCGGCGGGTTGTTTCCGGTGCACCGCATCTATTGCGTGGGCCGCAACTATGCCGAGCATGCGCAGGAGATGGGCTTCAGCGGCCGCGAGCCGCCGTTCTTCTTCCTGAAGCCGGCCGACGCGCTGGTGCCGGTGGCCGACGGCAGCGTGGGCGAGATCCCGTACCCGCCGCTCACCGCCAACCTGCACCATGAGATCGAGCTGGTGGTGGCCATCGGCACCGGCGGGCGCGACATCGCCGCGGCGGATGCGGCCAAGCACATCTGGGGCTATGCCATCGGCCTGGACATGACCCGCCGCGATCTGCAGAACGAGATGAAGAAGCAGGGCCGCCCCTGGTGCATCGGCAAGGCCTTCGACGCGTCGGCACCCATCGGCCCGCTGCACCCCATCGCCCGCACCGGTGCACTGACGACCGGCGCGATCACGCTGGCGGTCAACGGGGTGCAGCGGCAGAAGGGCGATCTGGCCGAGCTGATCTGGAACGTGGCCGAGACCATCGAGACGCTGTCCAGGGCCTGGACATTGCAGCCCGGCGACCTGATCTACACCGGCACGCCGGCCGGCGTGGGCGCGGTGGTGGCGGGTGACGTGATGGAAGGTGTCATCGCCGGGCTGGGCACGCTGCAGGTGCGTGTGCAGCAGGGTTGATCCAGGGGCTGGAGGCCGCATGCAGCTCTACAACTACTTCCGTTCGTCGGCCTCGTACCGGGTGCGCATCGCCCTGGCGCTGAAGGGCCTGGACTACGACTACCTGCCGGTGCACCTGGTCAGGCGCGAGCATCTGGACGACAGCTACACGGCCTTGTCCGCCTCGCGCCTGGTGCCCACGCTGCAGGACGGCGATGCGGTGCTGAGCCAGTCGCTGGCGATCATCGAGTACCTGGACGAAACCCACCCGCAGCCACCGCTGCTGCCGGCCGATGCGCGGGGCCGCGCGCGGGTGCGCGCCATCGCGCTGGACATTGCCTGCGAGATCCACCCGCTGAACAACCTGCGCGTGCTGCGCTACCTGACGCACGACCTCAAGCTGAGCGAGGACGACAAGGACCGCTGGTACCGCCACTGGGTGGAAAGCGGCCTGGAATCGGTCGATCGGCAGCTGGCCGCCCAGCCCGCGCGCTACTGCCACGGCGACACGCCCACGCTGGCCGACTTGACCCTGGTGCCGCAGATCTTCAACGCCCAGCGCTTCCACTGCCGCACCGACCACGTGCCGCAGGTGATGCGGGTGTTCGAGACCTGCATGCAGCTCGACGCCTTCAGCCAGACGCAGCCGTCAGCCTGCCCGGATGCCGGCTGATCCGCGTCTCGGCCTGCTGGCCGATGCCATCCGCCCCGACTGGCCGGCGCCGGCGGGCACCACCGCGCTGATGAGCACGCGGCTGGGCGGCATCAGCGCGGCGCCGTTCGACAGCCTGAACCTGCGGCCGCCTGCACTGGGCGGTGACGGAATCGACGCCCCGGCTGCGGTGCTGGAGAACCAGCGCCGCTTTGGCCAGGCGCTGGGCGCGCAGCCGGTCTGGCTGAACCAGGTGCATGGCGCCGACGTTCTGCGTCTGACGCCAGACCATCTGGCGCCCGGCGCGCCGCTGCCGCGTGCCGACGCCAGCATCTGCACCACGCCGGGCATTGCCTGCGCCGTGCTGGTGGCCGATTGCCTGCCGGTGCTGGTCTGCAGCGCCGATGGCCGGGCGGTGGGTGCGGCCCATGCCGGCTGGCGCGGCCTGGCGGGCGGCGTGCTCGACCACACCGTGGCCGCGCTGTGCGACGCCGCCGGCTGCCCGCCTGCCGACCTGCTGGCCTGGCTGGGCCCCTGCATCGGACCGGCCGCCTTCGAGGTGGGCCCCGATGTGCTGCTGGCCTTCGGCGCCGACCCGCAGGCGCCGGCGCTGGCGCCGGCCGATGCCGCGCTGTTCCGCTTCAGCCCGCGGGCCGACGGCAGTGCCCGCTGGCGCGCCGACCTGGCCGGCCTGGCGCGGCGCCGGCTGGCCGGGCTGGGCGTGCGCCAGGTGCACGGCGGCGGCTGGTGCACCGTGGCGCAGGGGTCACGGTTCTTCTCGTTCCGCCGTGAGCCCCGCACCGGGCGCATGGCCGCTGCCATCGCCCTGCGCGGCGGTTGAGGGCGCCGCCTCTGCGGCTTCGGCCCGGCGGCGGGCACGCCGGCGTCCAGGTGTGCCCAGCAGGTACATCACGATCGTGAGCGGCAGCACGCCGTACAGCAGCAAGGTGATGAAGGCACCCAGCACGGTGCCCTGCGTCGACGTGGCCTCGGCCACCGCCATCAGCAGCACCACGAACATCCAGGCAATGGGGACAATGTGCATTTCAGATTGCGATACGTAATATCGCGTATCGAAAAATAGCGTCATCATCGGGTAAGCTAGAACCCGTACAACGTGCGATGTGACGCAGCATCGCACAAGGGCACGCAGATTGCGGCGCCCGGCACAGGTGGAGACAACAATGACTCAGAAGCCGGTTCCCGCGGTCGACGCCCTCGGCCAGGCCGCCCAGGCCGCCCAGGCCACCCAGGCGCAAGTTCAGGCCAATGCCCAGGCCATCGGCAACGCCATGACCGACATGTGGAAGACCATGTCGGGCCTGAGCCTGCCGATGGACGCCATGGCCAAGCTGCAGGGCGACTACATCAGCCAGGCCACGGCGATGTGGAACAACACCCTCACTGCCTTCCAGAAAGAGGGCACGCCCGCCGCGCCCGTGGGCGACAAGCGCTTTTCGGCCGACGCCTGGGCCAAGAACCCAGCTGCCGCGATGGTGGCGCAGGCCTATCTGCTGAATGCACGCACCCTGCTGCAGATGGCCGAAAGCGTGCAGGGCGATGCCAAGACCAAGGCCAAGATCCGCTTCGCGGTGCAGCAGTGGGTGGATGCGGCCAGCCCGGCCAACTTCCTGGCCACCAACCCCGAGGCACTGGCCAAGGCCATCGAGACCAAGGGCGAAAGCATCACCCAGGGCATGCAGCTGCTGTGGAAGGACATCGAGCAGGGCCACATGTCGCAGACCGACGAAAGTGTCTTCGAGGTGGGCCGCAACGTGGCCACCAGCGAAGGCGCGGTGGTGTTCGAGAACGCGCTGTTCCAGCTGATCGAGTACAAGCCGCTCACTGCCAAGGTGCATGCGGTGCCGATGCTGTTCGTGCCGCCGTGCATCAACAAGTACTACATCCTGGACTTGCAGCCCGAGAACTCGGTGATCCGCTACACGGTGGAAAACGGCCACCGGGTGTTCGTCGTCAGCTGGCGCAACCCCGATGCCAGCCTGGCCGCCAAGACCTGGGACGACTACATCGAAGACGGCCCGATCGCTGCCATCGCCCAGGTGCAGGACATCACCGGCGCCGAGCAGATCAACACCCTGGGCTTCTGCGTCGGCGGCACCATCCTGGCCACCGCGCTGGCGGTGCTGGCCGCGCGTGGCGAGCAGCCGGCCGCGTCGATGACGTTGCTGACCACGCTGCTCGACTTCAGCGAGACCGGCATCCTCGATGTCTTCGTCGACGAAGCCAGCGTCAAGCTGCGCGAGGTGACCATCGGCACCCAGGCGCCCGGCGGCCCCGGGCTGCTCAAGGGCAAGGAACTGGCCACCACCTTCAGCTTCCTGCGGCCGAACGACCTGGTCTGGAACTACGTGGTCGGCAACTACCTGAAGGGCGAGGCGCCGCCGCCGTTCGACCTGCTGTACTGGAACGGCGACAGCACCAACCTGCCCGGGCCGATGTACTGCTGGTACCTGCGCCACACGTACCTGGACAACGCGCTGCGCCAGCCCGGTGCGCTCACTGTCTGCGGCGTGCCGCTGGACCTGACGAAGATCACCTGCCCGGTGTTCATCTACGGCTCGCGCGAAGACCACATCGTGCCCTGGCAGGCCGCGTACAAGAGCACCGGCGTGCTGGCCGGCAGCCAGGACAAGACCTTCGTGCTGGGTGCGTCGGGCCACATCGCCGGCGTGATCAACCCGGCCAACAAGAACAAGCGCAGCCACTGGGTCAACAGCAAGCTGCCGGCCGAGGCTGATGCCTGGTTCAAGACCGCCACCGAGACGCCGGGCAGCTGGTGGCCGGTGTGGTCGGGCTGGCTGGGCAAGCATGGCGGCAAGCAGGTGCCGGCGCCCAAGGCCTATGGCAACCGCAGCCACAAGGTCATCGAGGCGGCGCCGGGCCGCTACGTCAAGCAGAAGGCCTGAACCTCCGCCCCATTTCGGCATCCGACCGACTTCCTCCCATCCATCTGGAGACCCTACCCATGAGCACCGACATCGTCATCGTCGCCGCCGCCCGCACCGCGGTCGGCAAGTTCGGCGGCACCCTGGCCAAGACCCCGGCCCCCGAACTGGGCGCCACCGTGATCAAGGCCCTGCTCGAGCGCAGCGGCCTCACCGGCGCGCAGATCAGCGAAGTGATCCTGGGCCAGGTGCTCACTGCCGGCAGCGGCCAGAACGCCGCCCGCCAGGCGGTCGTCAAGTCGGGCCTGCCGCTGGAAGTGCCGGCCTTCACCATCAACAAGGTGTGCGGCTCGGGCCTGAAGGCGGTGATGCTGGGCGCCCAGGCCATCCGTGACGGCGACAGCGAGATCGTCATCGCCGGCGGGCAGGAGAACATGAGCGCCGCCCCGCACGTGCTGCTGAACAGCCGCGACGGCCAGCGCATGGGCGACTGGAAGATGGTCGACAGCATGATCACCGACGGCCTGTGGGACGTGTACAACCAGTACCACATGGGCATCACCGCCGAGAACGTGGCCAAGCAGTACGGCATCACCCGCGAGCAGCAGGATGCACTGGCTCTGGCCAGCCAGATGAAGGCCGCCGCCGCCCAGGAAGCCGGCCGCTTCAAGGACGAGATCACCGCCGTGTCCATCGCCCAGAAGAAGGGCGACCCGATCCTGTTCAATGCGGACGAATTCATCAACAAGAAGACCAGCGCCGACGCCCTGGCCGGCCTGCGCCCCGCCTTCGACAAGGCTGGCTCGGTCACCGCCGGCAATGCCAGTGGCCTGAACGACGGCGCCGCCGGCGTGGTGCTGATGACGGCCGCCAAGGCCGCCGCCCTGGGCCTGAAGCCGCTGGGCCGCATCGCCAGCTACGCCAGCGCCGGCCTCGACCCCAAGGTGATGGGCATGGGCCCGGTGCCTGCCGCCCGCAAGGCGCTGCAGCGCGCCGGCTGGAACCCGGCCGACCTGGACCTGCTGGAGATCAACGAGGCGTTTGCCGCCCAGGCCTGTGCCGTGCACAAGGAAATGGGCTGGGACACCAGCAAGGTCAACGTCAACGGTGGCGCCATCGCCATCGGCCACCCGATCGGCGCGTCTGGCTGCCGCATCCTGGTGACGCTGCTGCATGAAATGCAGAAGCGTGACGCGAAGAAGGGCATCGCCAGCCTCTGCATCGGCGGTGGCATGGGCGTGGCCCTGACCATCGAGCGCTGAACCCCGCGCAACCCGTTTCCCCACGCACACCCCAAGGAGAGAGAGACATGGCCAACAACAAGGTCGCATACGTCACCGGCGGCATGGGCGGCATCGGCACCGCCATCTGCCAGCGCCTGCACAAGGACGGTTTCAAGGTCATCGCCGGCTGCGGCCCCAGCCGCGACTTCACCAAGTGGCTCGACGAGCAGAAGGCGCTGGGCTACAGCTTCTACGCCTCGGTGGGCAACGTGGCCGACTGGGACAGCACGGTCGAGGCCTTCAGCAAGGCCGTGGCCGAGCACGGCACCATCGACGTGCTGGTCAACAACGCCGGCATCACCCGCGACCGCATGTTCCTGAAGATGACGCCCGAGGACTGGAAGGCCGTCATCGACACCAACCTGAACAGCATGTTCAACGTCACCAAGCAGGTGGTGCCGGGCATGGTGGAAAAGGGCTGGGGCCGCATCATCCAGATCAGCTCGGTCAACGGCGAGAAGGGCCAGGCCGGCCAGACCAACTACTCGGCCGCCAAGGCCGGCATGCACGGCTTCACCATGGCCCTGGCCCAGGAAATGGCCGCCAAGGGCGTGACGGTGAACACCGTCAGCCCGGGCTACATCGGCACCGACATGGTCCGCGCCATCAAGCCCGAAGTGCTGGAGAAGATCGTCGCCACCATCCCGGTCAAGCGCCTGGGCACGCCGGATGAAATCGGCTCGATCTGCGCCTGGCTGGCGGGCGAGGATTCCGGCTTCACCACCGGCGCCGACTTCAGCTGCAACGGCGGCCTGCACATGGGCTGACCGGCCTCGGCCCCGGCTCCGATCGACCTGCGGACGGTCGGCAACCGGACCGGGCGACAGCCCAGGCGGCCCCGGTGCGCTGCGCTTCCAGGCGCGGTGCACCGGGGCCGCCTTCTTTCTTTTTGGCGTTGCAAGGGGAACTTCTGCGCCCCACGGGGTCAGTGCGGCGGAGCCAACCACCGCTTCGGGAGCCACCACCCATGACCGCCACATCCGCCGTACTGCCCACCCACCGCCCTGTGCGCCGCTGGCGTGCCATCGCTGCCATCCTGGCCGGCGCCAGCCTGCTGGCCGCCGCATTGCCTGCACTGGCGCAGCAGGCGCCAGCCAAGCGGGTGTTGAACATCAACAACTGGGCCGACTACATCGGTCCCGGCGTGATCCAGAACTTCCAGAAGGAGACGGGCATCCAGGTGCGCTACGACGCCACCGTCGAGAGCAACGAGACCCTGCACGCCCGCCTGATGGCGGGCAAGACCGGCTACGACATCGTGGTGCCCGGTGCGCACTTCGCCGCCAAGCAGATCAAGGGCGGCCTGCTGCAGCCGCTGAACCGCGACCTGCTGCCCAACTGGAAGAACCTGGACCCGGCCATCCTGGAGAAGCTGGCCCAGTCCGACCCCGGCAACCGCCACCTGGTGAACTGGATGTGGGGCTTCGTCACCGTGGGCATCAATGAGCAGAAGGTGCGCGAGGTGCTGGGCAGCACGCCGCTGCCCGACAACCCGCTGGACCTGATCTTCAAGCCCGAGTACGCCAGCCGTCTGAAGAACTGCGGCATCCACGTGCTGGACTCGGCCAGCGAGGTGGTGCCGGTGGCGATGCTCTACGCCGGCAAGGACGGCTTCAGCACCAGCCCCAAGGACTACGACGCCGCCCGCCAGGTGCTGGCCGCGGCGCGGCCGCATGTCACCCGGATTTTCTCGCCCGGCCCGATCAACGATCTGGCTGCTGGCACGCTGTGCGTGTCGCTGGGCTATTCGGGCGACTTCAACATCGCCAACCAGCGGGCGCGGGAGGCGGGGCAGAAGTTCACCATCCGGGCGCTGGTGCCGCCGCGCGGGGCCACCATGTTCCTCGACAGCATGGCGATCCCGAAGGACGCCAAGAACGTGGCTGAGGCGCATGCCTTCATCAACTACATCCTGCGGCCCGAGGTGCATGCCGCGCTGACCAACACCGTGTTCTACGGCAACCCGAACGCGGCATCGAAGGCGCATGTCCAGCCTGAGCTGGCGTCGAACCCGGCGATCTTTCCCCCGGCTTCCGACATTGCCAGCATGGCCGTGATGCGCGACCTGCCGAACGACGCACGCCGGGTACAGACCCGCGTGTTCACCGATTTCAAGGCCAGCCGGAAATGACCGGCCTGGCCGGCCGCGTCACTCGACCACGCCGGCCAGGAAGAACTTGATCACGCCCTTGGCGGCAAAGCCCAGCAGGCCGAAGCCCAGGGCCAGGAACAGCACGAAGGTGCCCAGCCTGCCGGCCTTGGATTCACGCGCCAGCTGAAAGATGATGAACACCATGTACAGCATGAAGGCGCTGACCCCGAAGGTCAGGCCGAAGGTGGCGATCTGCTCTTCGGTGAGGCCGAACATGCTCAGCCCCGTTCGTCCAGGCCGGCGGTGCTGACCAGGTCGCGGTAGGCATGCCAGCTGGCATGGGCCAGCCAGGGCGCGACGACCACCAGGCCCAGCAGTGCGGTGGCCATGCCCAGCACCGTCAGGCCCATCAGCAGAGCCGCCCACAGCGCCATCGGCACCGGGTGGGCCTGCACCACGCGCCAGCTGGTCAGCACTGCAGCCAGCACGCTCACTTTGCGGTCCAGCAGCAACGGCATGGCCACCACGCTGCTGGCATACACCGGCGCGGCCAGGAAAGCCCCCATCGCCAGCCACACCTCGAACAGGTGCGACTGCTCGTTGAGCACCACCACCTTCAGGAAGTCGAGCGGCGTGGTCACCGGGGCCGGGGCGAAGCCGGTCACCAGGGAGGCCGACGTCAGCACCCAGCCGGTGCCGGCAAAGGCCAGCAGCAGGCCGAAGACGATCAGCCGGCCGCCCTGGCCGCGGTCGGGCTTCCAGGCACTGATCGCCAGTGCCAGGTCGGCCCGTTCGCCTTTTTCAAGTGCGCGGCTCACGGCATACAGCCCGGTGGCCAGCAGCGGCCCCACCAGCAGAAAGCCGGTGAACGCGCCCGACAGCAGCCAGAACTTGTCATGGGCCAGCCACAGCAGCAAGCCGCCGAACAGGGCCAGCGCCAGGCCGTGCAGCAGGCCGGGCAGCGGGCAGCGCATCAGGTCACGCCAGCCCCGTGCCAGCCAGCCCAGTGGACGCAGGAAAGGGATGTGCCGCACGCCATGGGCGCGCGATTCAAGCAGGGCGGAGCTCTCGCGCATGGTGGGGGTCGTGTCCGTCAGCCGGCCATGGCCAGCATGGCGCTTGCCGTGGCGGCCAGCGCGGTGGGCCCGCCATCGGGCAGCAGCACCGGCCTGGCCTGCGCGTAGCCGGCGTAGTGCCGGTCCATCGACCGGTTGTACAGCGGGTCGTAGTGATCGGTCATCATGGCGCGGAACACATCGGCCCAGGCACCCGCGCGTGCCAGTGTCTGCCAGTGCACCACGGTGTCCTTGCCACGCAGTGCCACCAGGCCATCCAGCAGGCGGCAGAAGCCGTCGGCGTCCTGGGCGAAGAAGCCGTAGTCTTCCAGCAGCAGCTGCACCCGTGCCGCGTCGGGCATCTGCACCCGCAGCACCTGGCCCTGGGCATGCATGTGGCCGATCAGCGCGTCGGGCAGCTGCAGCCGCCCGATCTTCTTGCTTTCGCTCTCGACATACACCGGGCGGCCGGGGTCGAGCGCCCGCAGCGCCTGCCACAGGCGGTTGTCGAAGGCCTTCTGCGTGGGTTGTGGCTGCCCGGGCAGGCCACCCAGGATGGAGCCGCGGTGCGCGGCCAGGGCCTCCAGGTCCAGCACCTGGGCGCCGGCCGCTGCCAGCGCCTGAAGCAGGCGGGTCTTGCCGCTGCCGGTGCGGCCGGCCAGCACGCGGAACTGGTAGCGCGCCGGCCAGGCGTCCAGGTCTTGCCGCACCACGGCGCGAAAGCCCTTGTAGCCGCCGGTCAGCTTGGTGGTGCGGAAGCCGATCTGGTCCAGAAACCAGGCCAGCGAGCCGGAGCGCTGGCCACCGCGCCAGCAGTACACCAGCGGCTGCCAGTCGCGCGGCTTGTCGGCGATCCAGCGGTCCAGGTGGTCGGCGATGTTGCGCGCCGCCATCGCCGCGCCCAGCTTGCGCGCCTCCAGGGCCGATGTCTGCACATACAGCGTGCCGACGATGCGGCGCTGTTCGTCGTCGAGCACCGGCCAGTTGATGGCGCCGGGCAGGTGGTCTTCGGCAAATTCGGCCGGAGAACGGGCGTCCAGGATGGCGTCGAAACCGCCGAGGTCGGCTGCGGCTTCTGCCGGGGTCAGGGATCGCAAGGGCATGTCAGCGCACCGGCGCCAGGGCGTCCAGCAGTTCACTTTCAATCTGCAGCTGCGCGCGGGTCTGCTGCAGCGCGGGGCCGTTGACCAGGAAGGTGTCTTCCACCCGTTCGCCCAGCGTGCTGACCTTGGCCAGCTGCAGGTTGATGCCGTGGCGCGCCAGCACCCGGGCAATGCCGTACAGCAGGCCGGAGCGGTCGCTGGTGCTGACCGACAGCAGCCAGCGCTGGGCGCGTTCATCGGGCTGCAGCGACACCCGCGGCGTGATCGGGAACGACTTGACGCGCCGCGACACCCGGCCGCGGCTGGGCTCGGGCAGCGGGTCGTCGCTGTGCATGGCCTTGGCGAGCTGGGTCTCGACCAGCGAGATCAGGTCGCGGTAGCCGCTCTGGTCACTGGCCTCGAACTGCGGGTGCACCACCTGGAAGGTGTCGAGCGCAAAGCCGGTGCGGCTGGTGTGCACCTTGGCATCCTGGATGGAGAAGCCGGCGCCGTCGAAGTAGCCGCAGATGCGCACGAACAGGTCGGGCCGGTCGGGCGCATGCACCAGCACCTGCAGGCCGTCCCCGATCGGGCTGGGGCGGGCGCACACCACCGGCTGCGGTGGATCCTGGTGGCGCCACAGCGCGCGCGCGTGCCAGGCGATCTCGCTGGCGTCGTGGCGGGCGAAGTAGCTGAGTTCCAGCGTCTTCCACAGCGGCACCTCGGTGCCGGGCAGGGCGCTGTGCAGCGCCAGGATCTGCCGCGCCTCCTGCTTGCGGGCTTCCAGGTCGGCATCCAGGTTGGGCCGGGCCCCGCCCAGGGCGCGCAGCGTGCTGCGGTACAGGTCTTCCAGCAGCTTGGCCTTCCAGGCGTTCCACACCTTGGGGCTGGTGCCGCGGATGTCGGCCACCGTCAGCAGGTACAGCGCCGTCAGGTTGCGCACATTGCCCACCTTGTCGGCGAAGGCGCGGATGACATCGGCGTCCGACAGGTCTTCCTTCTGCGCGGTGTGGCTCATCGTCAGGTGGTGCTTGACGAGGAATTCGGCCAGCGCGGTGTCGTCCTTGCCGATGCCGTGGTCGCGGCAGAAGCGGCGCACCTCGGTCTGGCCCAGCAGGCTGTGGTCGCCGCCACGGCCCTTGGCCACGTCGTGGAACAGCGCGGCCACGTACAGCAGCCAGGGCTTGTCCCATTCACTGGCCAGCTGGCTGCAGAACGGGTACTCGTGCGCATGCTCGGGAATGAAGAAGCGGCGCATGTTGCGCAGCACCATCAGGATGTGCTGGTCCACGGTGTACACGTGGAACAGGTCGTGCTGCATGCGCCCGACGATGCGGCGGAACACCCACAGGTAGCGGCCCAGCACCGAGGTCTGGTTCAGCAGGCGGAAGGCATGGGTGGTGCCGGTGGGCTGCCGCAGGATGTCCATGAACATCTCGCGGTTGATCGGGTCGTGCCGGAAGCTGCTGTCCATCACCTCGCGGGCGTTGTACAGCGCCCGCAACGTGCGGGCCGACAGGCCCTGGATGCCCGGCGTCTGCTGGAAGATCAGAAACGTTTCCAGAATGGCGTGCGGGTTCTCCAGGTACAGCTGGTCGTCGGCCACCTCCAGCATGCCGGCGCGGTCGAGGAAGCGGGCGTTGATCTGCCGCATCGGCGCGGCCTCGCTGCCGTTGATGCGCTCCTCGATGTTGAGCATCAGGATCTGGTTGAGCTGGGTCACCGCCTTGGCCGCCCAGTAGTAGCGGTGCATCAGCACTTCCGACGAGCGCTGCACCTTGCTGCTGGTGTAGCCGAAGCTCTCAGCCACGGCGGTCTGCAGGTCGAACACCAGCCGGTCTTCGCGCCGGCCGGCCACCGCATGCAGACGGGCGCGGATCAGCTTGAGCAGGCCTTCATTGCGCTGCAGCTGCTTCACCTCGAACGGCGTGATCAGGCCGTTGGCGGCCAGTTCGGCCCAGCTGCGGCCCAGGCCTGCGGCACGCGCCACCCACATCACCACCTGCAGGTCGCGCAGGCCGCCGGGGCTTTCCTTGCAGTTCGGTTCCAGCGCGTAGGGCGTGTTGTCGAACTTGGTGTGGCGCTGGTGCATTTCCAGCGTCTTGGCGCGCAAGAAGGCCTTGGGGTCCATCAGCGCGGCGGTTTCGCGCTGGAACTGGGTGTTGAGCTTGCGTGCCCCGCAGACCAGGCGGCTCTCCAGCAGCGAGGTCTGCACCGTCTGGTCGGCGCGGGCTTCCAGCACGCATTCGGCCACGTTGCGCACCGACGAGCCGATCTCCAGCCCGATGTCCCAGCAGGCGGTGATGAAGGACTCCACCGTGTCCTTCAGCGGGCTGCCGGTCAGCACCGAGGCATCGTCGGGCAGCAGCAGCAGCACGTCGACATCGCTGTGCGGCAGCAGCTCGCCCCGGCCATAGCCGCCCACCGCCAGCAGCGCGGCGCTGGCGGGCATGCCGCACTGCTGCCACAGGTCGGCCAGGGTGGCATCGACATGGCGGGTCAGTGCCTTGATCAGGCGCGAGGCGGCCGGCGCCGTGGCCCGGGCCTGCATGAAGTGCGCGATCAGCGCCCGCTTGCCGTCGCGGAACCGGGTGCGCAGCACCGCCAGGTCCAGCGGCGGTGGGGCAGGTGGCGCCGGGGCCACGGGGTCACGCGGGTTCACGTGCGCAGCGACCGGCGCTCAGGCCACCTGGGTGGCCGACGTGACCACCGGCGGAACAAAAGCCGGCGGCGGCGGCGAGCCGGCCGACACGGTCAGCACTTCGTAGCCGATCTCGGTGACCAGCACCGTGTGCTCCCACTGTGCCGACAGCGAGCGATCCTTCGTCACGATGGTCCAGCCGTCGCCCAGTTCGCGGATCTCGCGCCGGCCGGCGTTGATCATCGGCTCGATGGTGAAGATCATGCCGGGCACCAGTTCTTCCAGCGTGCCGGGGCGGCCGTAGTGCAGCACCTGCGGCTCTTCATGGAACTTGCTGCCGATGCCGTGGCCGCAGAACTCGCGCACGATCGAGAAGCCCTGCTGCTCGGCAAAGCTCTGGATGGCATGGCCGATGTCGCCCAGCCGGGCGCCGGGCTTCACCTTGGCGATGCCCTTCCACATGGCGTCATAGGTGATGGCGCACAGCCGCTTGGCAGCGATGCTGCCGTCACCCACCACGAACATGCGGCTGGTGTCGCCGTGCCAGCCGTCCTTGATGACGGTGACGTCGATGTTGACGACGTCGCCGTACTTCAGCGGCTTGTCGTTCGGGATGCCGTGGCACACCTGATGGTTGACCGAGGTGCAGATCGACTTGGGGTAGGGCACGTAGCCCGGCGGGGCGTAGTTCAGCGGCGCGGGGATGCCGCCCTGCACCTGCACGATGTGGTCGTGCGCCAGCTTGTCCAGCGCGTCGGTGGTGACGCCGGGCACCACATGGGCGGTCAGCATGTCCAGCACTTCCGAGGCCAGGCGGCCGGCGGTGCGCATGCCGGCGATGTCGGCGGGGGTGGTCTTGAGGGTGATGGCCATCCGTAAATTATCCCACTGCAATCTAGAATGCCGGGTTTCCACGGGCATGGGTCCGCCAGGGCCCCCACGCCGCCCACCACCACGGTCCGCCATGCCGCAAGCCCCCCAGTCTGCCGTCCTGCCCCTGTCATTCGAGGGCGGCAATGCGCTCTCGGCCTTCCGTGCCCAGGCCCTGCTGCCGCAGCTGCAGGCGGTGTGCGACCGCATCACCGGCGTGGCAGCCCGCCATGTGCACTGGGTGCTGCCCGAGCCCGGCCAGGCGCTGGACCAGGACAAGCTGGCCGGCCTGCTGCGCTATGGCGACGCTTACACCGGCACTGACGATGGCGCGCTGGTGCTGGTGATGCCGCGCCTGGGCACGCTGTCGCCCTGGGCCAGCAAGGCCACCGACATTGCCCGCAACTGCGGCCTGGTGCTGCACCGGGTGGAGCGCGTCACCGAATACCGCCTGCAACTGAAGAAGCCGCTGCTGGGCAGTGCCAAGCCGTTGTCGGCCGACGACCTGCAGGCCTGCGCCGCGCTGCTGCACGACCGCATGACCGAGAGCGTGGCCTTCAGCCGCGATGCCGCCCGCCACCTGTTCGATGCGCGTGACGCCGAGCCGCTGGCCCATGTCGACGTGCTGGGCGCCGGCCGCGCGGCACTGGTCGCGGCCAACACGGAGTTCGGCCTGGCGCTCAGCGCCGACGAGATCGATTACCTGGTCGACGCCTTCACCACCCTGGGCCGCAACCCCAGCGACGTGGAGCTGATGATGTTTGCCCAGGCCAACAGCGAGCATTGCCGCCACAAGATCTTCAACGCCGACTTCACCATCGACGGTGAACGCCAGCCGCTGAGCATGTTCGGCATGATCCGCAACACCGAGAAGCTGAACCCGCAGCACAGCGTGGTGGCCTACAGCGACAACTCGGCGGTGATGGAGGGCGGCGCCGTGCAGCGCTGGCTGCCGCAGGGTTTCACCAACGCGCCCGCCTACGGCCCGCGCGACGAAGTAGCCCATGTGCTGATGAAGGTGGAAACGCACAACCACCCCACGGCGATCAGCCCGTTCCCCGGGGCGGCCACCGGCGCCGGCGGCGAGATCCGCGACGAAGGCGCCACCGGCCGTGGCGCACGGCCCAAGGCGGGGCTGACTGGCTTCTCGGTCGGCCACCTGCACCTGCCCGGCCTGGCCGAGGCCTGGGAGGCGCACCCCATCGGCAAGCCGGCGCACATCGCCAGCGCGCTGCAGATCATGGTCGACGGCCCGCTGGGCGGCGCCGCCTTCAACAACGAATTCGGCCGGCCCAACCTGGCGGGCTACTTCCGGGTGTTCGAGCAGCCGGTGGCTGGCGTGCAGCGCGGCTACCACAAGCCCATCATGATCGCCGGCGGCCTGGGCATGATCAGCGCCGGCCAGACCCACAAGCGCCCGTTCGGCGCCGGCACGCTGCTGGTGCAGCTGGGCGGGCCGGGCATGCGCATCGGCATGGGCGGTGGCGCGGCCAGCAGCATGGCCGCCGGCACCAACACCGCCGCGCTGGATTTCGACAGTGTTCAGCGCGGCAACCCCGAGATCCAGCGCCGGGCGCAGGAGGTCATCAACCACTGCTGGAGTCTGGGAGAAGGCAACCCCATCCTGGCGATCCACGACGTGGGCGCCGGTGGCATCAGCAACGCCTTCCCCGAGCTGGTGGACGGCGCTGGCAAGGGCGCCACGTTCGACCTGCGCAAGGTACCGCTGGAGGAGACCGGCCTGGCGCCGAAGGAGATCTGGTGCAACGAGAGCCAGGAGCGCTACACCCTGGCCGTCGACCCCGACCTGCTGCCGCTGTTCCAGCAGATGTGCGCGCGGGAGCGTTGCCCCTACGCCGTGGTCGGCATGGCCACCGACGCGCCCAGCCTGGTGCTGGAAGACGGCCCCGGAGGCGAGCGGGTGATCGACATGCCGATGCAGGTGCTGCTGGGCAAGCCGCCGAAGATGCACCGCGACGTGCAGCGCGTGGCGCGCACCGAGCCACCGCTGGACCTGACCGGCGTGATGTTGGAGGACGTGGCGTTCAGCGTGCTGCGCCACCCCACGGTGGCCAGCAAGCGCTTCCTGATCACCATCGGCGACCGCACCGTGGGCGGCCTGAGCCACCGCGACCCGATGGTCGGGCCGTGGCAGGTGCCGGTGGCCGATTGCGCGGTGACCCTGGCCGACTACGCCGGCTTCCGCGGCGAAGCCATGGCCATGGGCGAGCGCACACCACTGGCTGCTCTGCACGCCCCGGCCAGCGGCCGCATGGCGGTGGCCGAGGCCATCACCAACCTGCTGGCTGCGCCGATCAGCCTGCCGCGCATCAAGCTCAGCGCCAACTGGATGGCCGCCTGCGGCGAGCCGGGCGAAGACGCTGCGCTGTACGACACCGTCCAGGCCGTGGGCATGGACCTGTGCCCGGCCCTGGGCATCGGCATCCCGGTGGGCAAGGACAGCCTGTCGATGCGCACCAAGTGGCGCGACGATGGTGTCGACAAGCAGGTGACCGCACCGGTCAGCCTGGTCATCACCGCCTTCGCCACGCTGGACGACGTGCGCGGCACGCTCACGCCGCAGCTGCAGCCAGGCGACACCACGCTGATCCTGGTCGACCTGGGCAACGGCCAGAACCGCATGGCCGGCAGCATGCTGGCGCAGGTCATCAACCAATTCGGTGATGTGGTGCCCGATGTCGATGACCCGCAGCAACTGAAGGCCCTGGTGGCTGCCATCAACCAGCTGCGCAGCGAAGGCAAGCTGCTGGCCTACCACGACCGCAGCGACGGGGGCCTGTGGGCGGCGGCCTGCGAGATGGCCTTTGCCGGTCAGCTGGGCCTGAGCCTGAACGTCGACCTGCTGGTGACCGAGGGCGACGGCATCACCAGCAGCCTGGCCGAATATGGCGACTCGAAGAACTGGGCCACGCAAGTCAGCGCGCGCCGCAACGAGCTGACGCTGAAGGCCCTGTTCAACGAGGAACTGGGCGTGCTGATCCAGGTGCCGCGCGCCGAGCGCGACGCGGTGATGGGCGTGCTGCGCGCCCACGGCCTGTCGCGCCACAGCCATGTGGTGGGCAAGCCCAACGACCGCGGCGTGGTGGAGGTGTGGCGTGATGCCAAGCTGCAGTTCAGCGCGCCGCTGCGTGATCTGCAGCAGGCCTGGGATGCGGTCAGCTGGCAGATCGCCCGCCTGCGCGACAACCCGGCCTGCGCCGATGCCGAACACGCCGCTGCCGGCGCCGTGGGCGACCCGGGCCTGCACCAGCACCTGACGTTCGATGTGACCGCCAACCCGGCCGCGCCGTACTTGCAGCGGGCGAAGCCGAAGGTGGCCATCCTGCGCGAGCAGGGCGTCAACTCGCATGTCGAGATGAGCTACGCCATGGCCGAGGCCGGATTCGAGGCCTTCGATGTGCACATGACCGACCTGCAGACGGGCGGGGCGCGGCTGGACCAGTTCCAGGCCCTGGTGGCCTGCGGCGGCTTCAGCTACGGCGACACCCTGGGCGCCGGCGAGGGCTGGGCCCGCAGCATCCTGTTCAACCCGGCGCTGGCCGAGCAGTTCGCCGCCTTCTTCCAGCGGCCCGACACCCTGGCCCTGGGCGTGTGCAACGGCTGCCAGATGATGGCCGCCCTCGCCCCCATCATCCCCGGCACCCAGGCCTGGCCGCGCTTCACCCGCAACAAGAGCGAGCAGTTCGAGGCCCGGCTGAGTCTGGTCGAGGTGCTGGAGAGCCCGTCGCTGTTCTTCACCGGCATGGCCGGCAGCCGGCTGCCGATCGCCGTGGCCCATGGCGAGGGTTTCGCCGATTTCTCCCAGCGGGGCAACGCCCAGCAGGTGCGCCCGGCGATGCGCTTCGTTGACCACCACGGCGCAGCCACCGAGGCCTACCCGTTCAACCCGAACGGCAGCCCGGCCGGCCTGACGTCGGTGACCACCGACGACGGCCGCTTCACCGTGCTGATGCCGCACCCCGAGCGGGTGTTCCGCAACGCCCAGATGAGCTTTGCCGCCGGTGGTGACGTGTCGGCGCGCAGCCCCTGGATGCGGATGTTCCAGAACGCGCGCCGCGCGCTCGGCTGAGCCCGGACGCATGACAGGACATGCGTCCTGTCATGCGCCTGGCGAAGCGGCCGAGCTCTGCGAGGCCGTGGGCAAGGTTTCAGCGAGGCTGTAGGCCCCGGCCGACTTCGGCCAGCAGCTCGTAGCTGTGCAGCCGGGCGCTGTGGCTGTGGATGGCGCCGGCGGCGATCAGCTCGTTGGCGCCGGTCTGGTCCACGATGGCCTGCAACTGCTGGCGCACCGCCGCCGGCCCGCCCACCGCGCTGGCCACCAGCATGCGCTGCACGCCGGCTTTCTCGCGCGGGTTCCACAGCGCCTCCATCGCCGCCGGATCGATGGGCCTTGGCAACGGGCCGCGCACGCCGCGCTGCATGCCCAGAAAGCGCTGCTGGATGGAGGTGAACAGCACCGCAGCCTCGGCGTCGGTGTCGGCCGCCACCACGTTGACGGCCACCATCGCGTGCGGCTGCGGCCAGTCGGCGCTGGGCCGGTAGCTGCTGCGGTAGATGTCCAGCGCCTGCATCAGGTAGTCGGGTGCAAAGTGCGAGGCAAAGGCGAACGGCAGGCCCAGGTAGGCCGCCAGCTGCGCGCTGTACAGGCTGCTGCCCAGCAGCCAGATCGGCACCTTGGTGCCCATGCCGGGGATGGCGCGCACGGCCTGGCCGGGCTGGGCGTCGGCCAGGTAGGCCTGCAGTTCCACCACGTCCTGCGGGAACGCGTCTTCATCGCGCACCAGGTGTTGGCGCAGGGCGCGGGCGGTGAGCTGGTCGGTGCCCGGCGCGCGGCCCAGGCCCAGGTCGATGCGGCCCGGGTACAGCGTGGCCAGGGTGCCGAACTGCTCGGCGATGACCAGCGGCGCATGGTTGGGCAGCATCACCCCGCCCGATCCGACGCGGATGGTCTTGGTACCGCCGGCCACATGGCCCACCAGCACCGCAGTGGCGCTGCAGGCCACGCCGTCCATGTTGTGGTGCTCGGCCAGCCAGTAGCGCTTGAAGCCCCAGCCCTCGGCATGGCGGGCCAGATCCAGCGCACGGTGCAGGCTCTCGGCAGCGTTGCTGCCTTCGACGATGGGGGCGAGGTCGAGGACGGAAAGGGCGGTCATGCGCAGATCATGCCTGCTGTCGGCCGGCACGGCTGCAGATGGATATGGCTGCAAGCCATGGCAACCGGCCGAAGGCAGTGGCCAGCCAGAAGCCCACAGGCCCGGGGTCTGTCGACGCCGGGCCTGCAGAAGGCCGCCCACCCAGGGCGGCCAGACACCGGTCGCGCGGCCGGTGTGCGGATCAGGGCGCCTTGCAGCGGTAGACGTTCACGTCATCGACAAACCAGCCCGTGGTGCCGCTGCAGTAGTCCGTGCCCATCTCGAAGCGCAGTTGCACCTTGGCGCCCGGCGCCGCATACGGCGCCAGGTTGACAATGGAGCGGCCCCAACTTCCGCTCAGGCTGCCGGCGTCAGTGCCCATGAACGCCGGCTGGCCAGCCATCGGGTTGTTGTTGCCCCCGGCAGCGGTAAGCAGCGTGCCGTTGTAGGCGTTGTAGATGAAGTCGGACGCCTGCACCAGCATCCAGGGGCCGCCATTCACGCTGATCTTCAGGTTGCCACCGTCGTACCCGCCTTCGGACGACATCCAGTGGTCGAAGCTCATCTTCAGGTCATTGGCACCCACCGGCACGGTGAACACCGGGCTGTCCAGCCGCAGCGCGCCGGCCTGGTCGGGCCCGGCGCACGAGAAGTTCGGGTCCATGCCGTACATGGCATAGCCGGTGCGGCCGGGCGGCAACTGGTTGGTGACCGCCCAGTCACGGCGGTAGAACTCCCCCGACACGTTGCCAACGTTGCTGACCTGCCACTTCAGACCACCACGGCGCCCGCCATCAAAGGTGTCGGCAATCACCGACGCGGGTACGCCGCCTGTGCACAGCGCCGGCGGGTTCTTGGCCAGGATCGGCTGGAAGTTGCACTGCGCTGGCGGCAGGCGCATCTCGACGGCCGTCATGGCCTTGGCGACCTGTGCGCAATCACCAGCGTTGATCACATCGCCAGTCGGAGTGCCGGTGGTCAGGCCATTGAGGCTGGCACCCGTCAGGTCAGCACACGATTGCTCCAACGCGTCTGCGTGGGCGGCAAAGTCGCTGGTCGGCCCCTGGTAGACGGACTGAGCGCGCCAGTAGATGTGGGCCGCCTTGGTCAGGCCGATCGCATTGATTGTGTGCCCGTTGTAGCTGCCGCCATCCACCAGCAGGGCATAGGCATGGTTGGGTACGCCCGAGTTGTAGTGCACGCCGCCCTGGTCGGTGGTGTTGTCGGCCACCGCCGAGCAGAAATACTGCTTGTCCGACACCTTGGCCGGCTGGCCATAGCAGTTCGGGCTGGACATGTCGCGGATGGCACCACCGAAGGCCGACGAGTCTTCGCCGATCAACCAGCGCACAGACGGGTCGGTGCCAGGGCCGCTGGAGATCGTGATGTTGACCGTGCCACTGGCCAATGCGCCAAGAATGGCCTGGCCTTCGACCTGGGTGACACGCACGGCCGGAATGGTGATGGCATTCGTGGGGTCCGTCCCACCCAAGCCGGCAGGGCTCCCAGGCACGTTGTCGTACACGACAACGCCTGCGGCACCCGCAGCCTGGGCGTTGAGTGTCTTCTGGGTGAATGGGCAGTCTCCGCGCTCAATCAGGGCGATCTTCCCCGTCAGGTTCTCGGCGATCGCCGAGCAGGCACGCACGGGTGACACGGCAGTCACGTTCGCCGTGACAGAGAACGCCTGCGGGCCCCAACCGGCACCGCCGACGATGGGCGGGCTGGTCAGCGTGCTGGGCGAGTTGACCAGAAGGGCCGGCGGCATGGTCGTGGACACAGAGCAAGCGCCCGGCGTGCGCGGCGCGTCGGCGGTGCCGCCGCTGCCGTCACGGCCGTTGATGCGGTCGATGGTCTCGCCCCAGATGTCGGAATACGCTTCGTTCAACGCGCCGGGTTGCCAGGCGTAGATCAGGCCATGGGTGTATTGCGTGTAGGCGTGGCTCCATTCGTGGGCGGTGACGTCGTCGGTCGTCGTGCCGGGGCAGAACGAGATGTACGCGCCGTTCCAGGAGGCATTCACGCAACCCCAGCCGCGGTTGAAGATCGAGTCCATCGTGGCACCGCTGCCGTCGAAGGAATCGCGGCCGAAGGCGCGGGTGAACAGGTCGTGCACCTCGCCCGAGGCCACGATCATGTTGTCGGCTTCGGTCACGCCGGTGGGCAGGGGCATCCCCTCGGTCCACAAGGGGTTGTTCGGGTAATTGGGGCCTGGGGCGGTTGCACTTGCGGCGCCGTCGAAGGCGCGGCGGTTCTTCGCATCATGGATACCGGTGAACTGCTCGACCACCTTGCCCGAATGGGCGTCCACGAACACGAACTCGCGCACGTTGTTGCCATTGCCCACAGTTACTTGCCAGACCAGGCGGTTGGCGCCTTCGACGCCGCGCACCAAGCCATCGCGGTAGACAAGCAGCATGGGCGTGGAAGCAGTCAATGCAGTGGCCTGCTTCAGGCCGGACTTCACGCGCGCCATCGCAGCGGCGGTGGCTTGCAGGGCCGAGCGCTTGGGCGTCACATCGAGCGCGATGCCGGGCACAAAGGTACCGTTCACCACCTTCAGGTTGCCCTGCGCGTCGAAATGCGAACGCAGCTCACCCCCGAACACCGGCACACCCTTGTACAACTGGCGCTGCATCACGCGGCTGTGGCCCAGCTTGTCGGTCACCACCTGGGCGGCCGTCAGTTCGCTGGCCGGGTTGGTGACGCCGAACAGCGCGCCGTACTCGGTCATGAACTGCTGCGCGGCGGCCTGGCGGGCGGCAGGGTTGGCCACAGCCGTGCTGCCGGAAGCCTTGAGGCTGGCCGAGGTCTTGCCGATGCGCACGAAGCGTGCAGCGCCAGTGGCCGGGTGAATGGCCACCTGGGCGGCATTGGCGGTGGCATTCTTCAGGCGCAGCAAGGCGTCCTGCTGGCCGGCGACGGTTGGGGCGGCCAGAGTCTGGCCTGCGAAGGCGGCCGTCATCGACGCGGCCAGCAGGGTCAGGCGTGCTTTGAGTGTTCTTGCCATGGTATCTCCGTGTGGCCTGGGGCCACGTGTTGAAGGCGATCGGTGGAAGCTTGGGACAGCTGGCCGTCAGGCGGCGCGGCGGCGCTTGAGCATGCCCAGCGCGGCCAGGCCAGCTGCCATCAGGGCCCACTGGCCGGGCTCGGGTACGGCGCTTGCGCCCACCGTCAGGTTGTCGACCGTGGCATAGCGCCCCACCCAAAAGTAGGTGAACTCGATCGACACCGAGGCGATCGGTGCCGAGCTGACAAAGCCGATGAAGTTGGTGGCGGCCGTGGGGGTGTAACTCACGTAAGAGCCATCGCCCAGGGTCAGGGTGATGGTCTCGTCGGCCACGAAGTCGCCGTCGAAGTCGGTGCCATAGAAGTTGCCGCCCACGGCGGTGACCGGGGCCCCGCCGGTGAGGTCGATCGTCAGCACTTCTTCAGCAAAGTTGGTGCCGACTGCGGTGCCGGTGGCGTACAGCCCGCCGGGCGCGGACAAGGTGTAGCTGTAGCCCAGACCTGAGAACGACGAAGGCTCGACGTTGCTGTCGAGGCCATTGAAGCTTTCGATGTAGGCGCCCCCTTGCAGCGACGACAGGAAGCTCAGAAAGTCAGTGTGCAGTTGGGTCGTGGCATGGGCGTGGCTGGCCAGCAGGGTGGCTGCTGTGGCCGCCGCCAGACGGAGAACTGATGTCATGAAAAATCCTTCGTGAGGAAATAGGGGTGACATCGAGTGTCGGCCTGTTTCAGGGTGTGAAGTTCGCCCCACTCGTTGGAAGCCCCCTGATTCATGGGGGAGGGGTTCCACTGGTGTCCGGGAACTTCACTGCGACTGCGGACTGGCCGCCGTCGCCACAGTGCCCAACATCAGCGTGGCACGGTAGTCGCCGGGCCGCAGCGTCCGGCCGCTGACCGGCGCGGGGTCGAGCCGCAGCAGGTACAGGACGTGACTGCCGGCACGCACGCCGCCAAGCCGCCCCGGCGTGGTGTGCAGCGCACCAGTTGTGCGGCTGCCATCGGCGGCCTCCAGCCAGACCTGCAGCACTGCGTCACCCACCCACAGGCACTGCTCGCCCTGGGGGCAGCGGGAATCAGCCAGCACCCGGTCAAAGCCCAGGCGCAAGACCGGGCCCGTGCCCTCGACCCTGGCGGACTGACCGGGCTGCAGGATGAACGGCTGGCCGACCTGAACCGATGCCGGCGCCGACGCCGCTGTGCTGCCGCTGGCATCCGCTGCCGCTGGCGCGCACCAGGCCGCGGCCAGCGGCAACGCTGCCAACCCCACCACAGCCCAAAAACAGCATCTCAATGTGGTCTCCCGACTGCGGCGCGTGTGGACATGCAACACCACATCGGCATGGGCACTGGATCAGGCCCGTGGCGCCGGCCGGCTGCGGTAGAACGTGACTGGCTCGGTCGCCAGCTGCTTCAGCACGTTCTTGCGCATGCTGCCCACCACATGCATCTCGCAGGGCTTGCAGTCGAAGCGCAGGGTCAGCGTGTCGTTGCCGTGCTTCAGCACCAGCGGCTCGGCGCGGATGGTGCCCTGCACGCCGGTCACGCCCTTGGCCTGCTTGGGGCACAGGCTCAGGGAGTAGCGCACGCAGTGCTTGGTGATCATCAGGCTGGCTTCGCCCAGCTCCTCGTGGCTTTCGTAGGCGGCGCCGATCACCTGCACGCCATGGCGGGCATAGAAGTCCCGCGCGGCATGGTTGTAGACGTTGGCCAGGTAGCTGAGCGTGTCGTCGGGATAAGGCGCCGGCTGCTCCACCGGCCGGGCACGCGGCAGGCGCTGGCGGCGTGCTGCACGTTCAGCCGCCAGAGCGGCCACCGCGTCGCGGCGCAGCTGGTTCAGGGCTGAAGAGGGCACGAACCAGGGTTGGCTGATCGCCAGGTCGACCCCGGTGGCGCGGAAGTCGGTTCCGCCCAGCTTGGCCAGGCCATCGCGCAGCGCCTGTTCGGCACGCGCCGCATTGCGGGCGGGCTGCAGCGCCAGCACCAGGTCGGCCTGCGCCGTATGGCCGTCTTCATCGCGGATGGTCAGCAGCAGGCCGCTGCCGGTCTCGTCCAGCCGCAGGCTGCAGCCGATGTGGCGCTCGGCCGACGGCCTGCCGAGCTGGCGGTCCCAGGCCATGTCGCGGTTGCGGAACAGCGTCGTGTGCTTGCGCAGGTCCTTCAGGCCGGCCATGGCCTCGTTGGGCCACAGCCGCCAGCGCAGCGGGTCGGCGGGGTCCAGCTGTTTCACCACGTTGATCGGCACGCCGTTCAGCTCACCCTGCAGGTCCCACCAGGTCAGGCCGTCGCCGTTGTGCAGTGCACCGGCCTCGGGGTGGATCTGCACGTCGAAGTGGTCGGGCCCGACGCGCAGCACCTCGCCCAGCGGGATGCCGGCATGCTTGGGGCTGTCGAACGCGCCGATGTCGTCTTTCCGGCCGTTGACGAAGTAGTCGGTGGCGCTGCGGTTGAAGTTCTGCGCCGGGTCAGGTTGGAAGAAGTGCACGCTGCGGCCCGACGCACTGCGCCTCAGTCCCCGGTCACCATCGACGATGGCGTCCAGCAACTGGCGGTAGTGGGCCGTCACGTTCTTCACGTAGCCCATGTCCTTGTAGCGGCCCTCGATCTTGAAGCTGCTGATGCCGGCGTCGATCAGCGCGCGCAGGTTGGCGCTCTGGTCGTTGTCCTTCAGGCTCAGCACATGCTTGTCGTGGGCGATGATGTGGCCGGCCGCATCTGTCACTGTGTAGGGCAGCCGGCATTCCTGGCTGCAGTTGCCGCGGTTGGCGCTGCGCCCGGTGTGGGCATGGCTGATGAAGCACTGACCGCTGTAGGCCACGCACAGCGCGCCGTGGATGAAGAATTCCAGCGTGGCGTGCTCCACCTGCGCACGGATGGCGCGGATCTGCTTCAGGTCCAGCTCGCGCGCCAGCACCATCTGGCTGAAGCCGGCGTCCTGCAGGAAGCGGGCCTTCTCCGGCGTGCGGATGTCTGTCTGGGTGCTGGCGTGCAGCTGGATCGGCGGCAGGTCCTGCATCAGCAGGCCCATGTCCTGCACGATCAGCGCGTCGGCGCCGGCAGCATGCAGTT